>Ga0129336_10000708_pt1 | contig 19718 bp, 18 predicted proteins | sample CPB6_02_DNA_FD_96878 | JGI IMG/M metagenome (GOLD analysis project Ga0129336, IMG submission 96878) | Freshwater to marine salinity gradient microbial communities from Chesapeake Bay, USA - CPBay_Sum_0.6_0.2_DNA | ecosystem: Environmental > Aquatic > Marine > Coastal | place: USA: Chesapeake... | reverse complement strand
TCGCGTCCGCGCGGCGAAGGGCGTCGTAGAGACCACGAGCGTAGGAGTCGGCCGAGTCAGGCTCGAGGAGACGCACGGTGTCGTCGGGGGAAGGGATCGCGGCTGGGGCGATGACGCCGATGGCAGAGGGTTCGCTCCCGCCGATGACCGCCGAATCCACGTACGCCTCGAGTGCCTCGGCATCGGGAGCGATGGCGATGCTGGCCCGTGGTGCGTAATGAGACGGCAGGGCGCCAGGGACCCGGATACCCGAACTGATCGCATCGAGCACGGCAAGCCCGGTCACGCGTTGGATGTCTGCGGCTCCGATGCGACCTGGCCGGAGCACTCGCGGCTGCGGACCGGTGCAGTCGATGATCGTGGACTCCACACCCACCATGCATGGTCCGCCGTCGATCGCCACGTCGCCTGGAGCAAGCCGGTCCGCCAGATCGGCGAGCGCATGCTCGAGGGTGGTCGGGCTGACGTGCCCGAAGGCATTGGCGCTGGGGGCTGCGAGTCCGTGGGGAGCGCCGTCGGGATCGATCTCGTCCATGGCGCGCAGGACGGCGAGTGCCTCGGGATGCGCCGGGACACGCACAGCCACTGTGTCCTGCCCACCCGTGACGTCGTCGGTGGCTCGTGAAGATCGAGGCAGTACCAGCGTGAGAGGTCCGGGCCAGCACGACTGCGCGAGGGCGCGGGCGTAGTCCGGCACGTCGCGCACCCAAGCGCCCGCCGATTCGGTGTCCAGGCTCGGGTCGGCGACATGGACGATCACCGGATGGGCTGAGGGTCGGCCTTTCACCGCGTAGATGCGTGCCACGGACTCGGGCCGGTCGGCGCGGCCGGCGAGGCCGTAGACGGTCTCTGTCGGCAGGATGGCGAGCGCGCCCTCGAGGAGCGCCGCTGCTGCGGCGCGGGGGTCTGCGGTGGTCACGTCGTGGCACCTGCCCGCGAATGACGCATCTGGTGGCCGCCGCTGCTGAAGGCGTCAGCGGGAGGGGTGTCTCCGTCTTGCAGCCCGTCGAGTACTCGCAGATTGAATTCGCAGTCGGGCACGGCGTCGAGATCGTCTCCCCGGAGGACCTCAGGGATGTGCAGATATGCCTGGCGCGCGGAGGAGTATCGCTGCCGGGCAGCGTCGTACGAACCGAGTCGCCCGAGGATGGCGGCGGCCTCGTGGGTGCACTCGGCCGCGCGCTCGGGAAGACCAGCCTCAGCGTAGGCCGCCGCGGCGGCGTCGAGGAGGGAGAGCGCCTCGACAGACTCGTGCGGATCAGCGACACGTGCTCGTGCGACAGCCTCGCCGTGGCGGAAGTCCGCAATCCGCACGGGGTCGGGGATGCGGTCGGCGACATCGATGGCCGCGGTGAAGGAGTCCACCGCCTCGCTGAGGTCTCCGGCGAGGTCCCACGCGGTGCCGCGCGTGGCGAGGAGATCGGCCTCGCTGCCCAGAGCAGCCGTGGAGCGAGCTGAGGTCAGTGCCGCGTCGATGACCGCGATTGCGTCCGCGTGGCGTTGACGATCGACCAGTCGCCACGCCAGTCCCGGGGCTGCGGCAAGCACCGCGCGATGGTCATCGAGGGCACGGAATCCGTCGAAGGCATCGCGGAGCGTGGCGTCGGCCTCGTCGTCAAGGCCCTGTGCGGCCAGGGCGGCGCCCAGCACCTGCCGCGCGCGTGCGGTGAGCGCAGGATCGTCGTCAGCGTCGCGGATGATCATCAGCGCTTGACGCATCGCCTCGTCGTACTGACCGTCCTCCACCAGGTGCGCGGCCCGCTCGTAGAGGGCTGCTCGACGATCCGCCTCAGGCAACTCGGGATCGCTCAGGGTCCGATCGAGAGCGCCCAGCACCTCGGCGCCCGCACCGTCGGCGCGCGCAATCTCATCCGCGAGCGCGTCGAGTTGCTTGCGTAGTTGCCGACGACCCAAGCCCTTGGCCAGGGGGCGTGCCTCATCGACGGCGACGCGGGCATCGGCGAAGCGGGCCAGATGGGTGAGTGCGCTCGCGCGACCCACGCGCGCCCAGGCTTCGAGGGAGTCGAGATCCCCGAGATCCTGGCCCGCGGGAGGCAGTGCCAGGGAGCCGACATGGAGCAGGCGCTGGCGTTCGTGATCTCCGTCGGCTCGCAGCATGTCCACGTAGCCGAGGGCGGTGTCGAGATCGACCAGAGCCTCGTCGTATCGACCGAGGGCGATGAGGGCCCGGGCAGCCCGGGTGCGCTCAAATGCGACGGCGTAGGAGCCCCCGCGGGCTCGGGCTTCCTGCTCGCGCGCACGGGCATCGGCGAGGAATGCCTCTGCCTGATCGCGCATGGCCGACTCATCTGCCATCCATCCACTATGGCGCACGTCACAGGCCAGGCCCTCAAGGGGTGGTCAGGCACCATCCCCAGGGGATTCCGTGGCGTATGTCACTCGTTGTTCACACCAATGTCGCAGGTGTGTCACAGACCTGGATCATGGTGTGAGTGGCCCCACCGGGCCCACGTCACGCAAGCACCGCCCACAAGGCGGTGGAGGAGGAACCACCATGAAGTCCCTGATCAACTGGCTGCGCCCGAGTGCCAACCACCCCGCGAGCATCCGGCGCACCTGGGATCGCGAGCGCTCTCGCGCCATGTCGCCGTCGCATCGCGAAGAGATCGACGCCATCTTCTCGCGCTACCTCTGACGCGCGCACCTTCCTGAGCTCAGCGGGCTAGCCCGGTAGGGACGGCCACGCCGCCGCTATCGGGCTAGCCCGGCCAGGGCTTCGGGGCTACCCCTCAGCACACGAATCGCCCATTCGGTGCACCACTGTCAGGATCGTGTAAGGACCGGGCAGAGTTCGGGCTCTCGGGGAACAACCACCCCCACGGTGGCGTCACCCTAGGCAGAAGGTGCGTTGCGACTGCGCAGTCGCGGCGCCGACGAGGAGGACTGACGTGACGGACGAGAACTTCGGCCGAGACCCCTACGCCGCTGCCTATGGCGCCCATGATCCCTACGCCCCCGATGCCACACCGGCTTCAGGGACGCCGGGCTACTCCGCGACACCGGGCTACGCCGCAGCGGATGACCAGTCCGCGACGCGGGCGTATCCGGTCGGCGACTCCCCGTCCGATCCCTATGCCAGCGATTCCTACGCCGGGTACGCCAACGATCCCTACTCCGCGTACGCACGCGACCCCTATGCGGGCTATGCCGGCGATCCCTATGCCGCGTACGCCCAAACAGCGACGGTCGCTCCGCCGGCGCCGCGGACCCAGAAGCAGCCGGGTCGCGGCGGCATGATCGCCATCGCGTCGGCCGGCCTTGCGCTCACCGCTCTGGTCGCCGGATCCATCGGTGGCGCCGTCGGCTTCACCGTCGCGCGCATGACCCAGCCGGAGGCGACCGCCGCTGTGGCTGTGGCCCCGATCGGTGCCACCGGCGATCCGATTAGCCCGCCCGCGGGCGGCAGCATCGCGGCCGTCGCCGCTGCACTCCAGCCGTCCGTCGTGCAGATCAACGTCGCCGGTGGCGGCGGCGAGGGCACCGGATCGGGATTCGTCATCCGCGAGGACGGCTACATCCTCACGAACAACCACGTCACGGCCAATGGCAGTGACATCACCGTGACGTTCAGCGACGGCGAGGTCGTCGACGCCACCCTGGTGGGCGCCAACCCCGGCTACGACCTTGCCGTGCTCAAGGTCGACCGCACCGGCCTGCCCGCCGTCACCCTCGGATCCTCGAGTGCGCTCGAGGTGGGGGATGCGGCCATTGCCATCGGTTCGCCGCTCGGACTGCAGGGGACGGTCACCGCAGGCATCGTGAGCGCTCTCAACCGACCTGTCACGGCAGGTGGGGAGGGTGAACTCGCCTTTATCAACGCCATCCAGACCGATGCCGCGATCAATCCCGGCAACTCCGGCGGGCCACTCGTCGACGGCAATGGCGCGGTCATCGGCATCAATTCCGCCATCGCCGCGCTTGGCGCCGGTCTCGGCGGCCAGGCCGGATCGATCGGACTCGGATTCGCTATCCCCATCGACACGGCCGCGCGCATCGCCGCCGAGCTCATCGCCACGGGGTCGTCGTCCACTCCCATCATCGGCGTGCAGCTCGACATGCAGTACGCCGGCCCCGGCGCCCGCGTCGCGGGAATCACCGAGGACGGGCCCGCTTCCGGGGCCGGACTTCGCGAGGGTGACGTCATCACCGCACTCGATGGCGTGCCGGTCGTGGATGCGACCGATCTCATCGTCGATGTCCGGTCGCTCGCCCCGGGTGACCAGGTGACCCTCACCGTCGAGCGCGATGGTGTCGAGCGCGAGGTCACGCTCGTGCTCGGTGCGCAGCGCAACTAGTCGACGACCGCGACCGCGCCACCGCGGCGCGTATCGGCGACCGCCGTGACCCGGCCCTCTGGGTCCCGGGTCACGGCGTGGACGCCGCCGAAGTACAGATCTGGGCTCGGCCAGGTGCGGACCGATGTCGCGCCCCGCAGGCCCGCGACGTAGTCGTCGGGGAAGCCGGGCTCGATGTCGATGAGGTCGTCGCCGACATGCAGTCGGGGTGCAGCGATCGCCTCCACGAGAGGCTCCCCGATGTCGAGGGCTCGGACAAGGACCTGAACGAGCGCCGACCGGATCCGCTCGCTGCCTCCCGTGCCGAGAGCCAGGAGCGATCCATCATCGCGCACGGCCAGCGTCGGGGCCATCATCGAACTCAGGCGCTGACCCGGTCGCAGCGAGTGGAAGCCGCCCGGATGCAGATCCGCCTCCCCCAGCATGTTGTTGAGGGCGACCCCCGCGGCGACCGTGCCTGATCCCGACCCGTTCGACAGCGAGAGCGCGGCGATCCGCCCATCGCCATCGACGGCCGTGAGATGCGTCGTTCCGCGCCGCACCTGCGGTTGGTCGTGGACACGGTGCCGCTCAGTCGCAGCGCGGAGTGCGCCGGGCACCGCGGTCCAGGGATCGGTGGCGGCCACGAGGCCGAGTGACTCCAGGACGATGGCACCTCCGAACGCCGGTGGCGGATTGCTCCAGATCCACGCATCACCTCGACGGGCCCAAACGGGCGTGCGCTCGACGACGGCGTACTCCGTGAAGTCGGTGAGGCTGACGAGGCCGTGGTGGGCCTTGATCGCCTCAGCGACGGGCCGCGCGAAGGCATCCTCGGCGGACTCACCGGCGCCCAGTCGCACGAGCATGTCGGCGTACGCCGGGTTGCGGAATGGCATGCCTTCGAGCGGAGGTGTGAAGAGCGCGGCGCTCGCCGGCGTGAGCGTGAGAATCGGACCGATGACGCGGATGAACTCGACCTGGACCGGATCCAGCATGAGACCTTCGTGGGCCATGGCGGCGGCCGGGGCGACGACGTCGGCGAGTGGCAGTCGACCCCCGGCTGCATGCAGGTACAGCAGTCCGGCGAGCGTGCCGGGCGTGGCGACGCTCGACCAGCCGGCGTGGAATTCCTGCTGCACACCTGACCCGAACGTGACGCAGAGATTGTCCATCGGGTGTGCCGTTGCCGAGGTCCCGTCGATGCCGGGCATGTTGACGAAGAAGTCGATGACGCGGATGGGGCCACCAGGTGTCGCGACGAGGCAGAATCCCCCGCCGCCGAGGCTTGCCAGAGTGGGCTCGGCCATCGTCGCGGCGAAGGCGCCGGCGACGATGGCGTCCACCGCGGTGCCCCCCAGGCGCAGCATCTGTGCCGCGGCCTCGCATGTCGCTGGCGAGCCAGCCGCGACGGCACCGGTGCCCGCCGGGCCCGAGGCGGTGACGGCAATATCGCTGGACACGCCCCGCACGCTATCCGGCGCCCGTAGCCTGGCAATGTGGTGGAGTTCTGTGCGTCAGCGGGTCCGAGCCTTGGTGTGGAAGTCGAACTAGGGATCGTCGATGACGAATCCGGTGCCCTGGTCTGCATAGCGCCGGAGATCCTCGCCCGGGTGGGCGAGGGTCACCCTGAACTCGAGCACCCCAAGATCAAGAAGGAGCTCTACCAGTGCACCGTTGAGGTCATCACGGGCGTGTGCACGACTGTCGCCGAGGCGCGCGCTGACCTGGCGCAGTCCATCCGCGAGGTTCAGATGGCCACGGAACGCTCCGACGCGGGCGTCATCGGAGCGGGCCTTCACCCGTTCACTCCCTGGAGCGACCTGGCGATCTCGGAGGGGGAGCGCTACCAACGCCTTGTGGACACCATCGCCTGGCCCGCTCGGCGGCTAACAACCCATGGCGTCCACGTGCACGTGGGAGTTCGCTCCGGCGACAAGGCTGTGGCGGCCGTCAATGCCCTCTCCGGGTACCTCCCGATCTTCCTCGCCCTGTCGGCCGCGAGTCCCTACTGGAACGGCCAGGACACCGGGCTTGCGTCGACGCGCACGAAGATCTTCGAGGCCATGCCGACGACCGGGCTGCCGCCGCACCTGCGCGACTGGGATGAGTTCAATGTCTTCCTCGACACCCTGATCGAGGCCGGAGCCGTCGAGACGGTGCGTGAGGTGTGGTGGGACATCAGGCCGCATCCCGGCTACGGCACCGTCGAGCTGCGCATGTGCGACTCGATGCCCACGCTCTGGGAGATCGCGGCGATTGCCGCACTCGCGCAGAGCCTCGTGACGGAGTTCGACCGGATCATGGATGCCGGGGGCCTGCCCGTCGTGCCGCGCGAGTGGGTGCGGCGCGAAAACAAGTGGCGCGCGGCCAGATGGGGTGTCGAGGCTGACCTCGTGATCGATGATGCCGGCCATACGAGACCGCTGCGTGAGGTCGTGGACGAACTCGTCGACCGGCTGCTCCCCATCGCGAAGGAACTCGGCTGTGCTGCCGAGCTCGCAGACCTTCGGCGGATCGCTGCCGAGGGTCCTAGCTACGTGCGACAGCGGGCGATCGTCGCCGAGGGCGGCGACCTCTCCGACGTGGTTCGCGCGCTTCGGGGAGAGCTGGCCGACGCAGTCGCTGCGGAGGGACCCGGCGGGGCGGCCAAGCCGCCCCCATCGGGGTTCGCCACACCGTGAGCACTGCGATCACATCTCTCGTCACCGCGAGGGAGCACGAGCTCGTGGCCTTCCGTCGACGCCTGCACGCCGACCCGGAGCTCTCCTACGCCGAGCACGCCACGACCCAGGCCGTCGCCGAGCGGCTGCAGGTTGCGGGCCTGGCACCGCGGGTCCTGGAGATCGGTACAGGCCTGGTGTGCGACGTACCCGGCAACTCGCCCGGACCGCTCGTCGTCCTGCGGGCGGACATCGACGCGCTCGCGATGCCCGACGGCACGACCACCGAATACCGCTCCCGTCGCGACGGCGTGGCGCATGCGTGCGGCCACGATGCACACACCGCCATCGTCCTCGGCGCTGGACTCGTCGTGCGCGCCCTGACCGAGATCGAATCCGTGCCCGGCACCTTGCGCCTGGTCTTCGAGCCGGGCGAGGAGTCGATGCCGGGTGGAGCGGTCGAGGTCGTGCGCGAGGGGTGGATCACGGGGGCGTCGAGCGTCATGGCCCTGCACTGCGACCCCAAGATCGACCTCGGCCAGATCGGCTTACGCGTCGGTGCGCTCACCTCGGCCTCGGACACGGTGGAGATCGTCATCAGCGGACCGGGTGGCCACACGGCGCGTCCGCAATTGACCGTGAATCTCGTCGAGGTCATCGGTCGCTTCGTCACTGCCTTCCCCGGCGAGGTTCGGCGTCGACTCGGCGCACCCGAGGGGCCTCCAGGCACCGGTGATGACGAGGTCGTCGTTGCCTTCGGATCCGTGCACGCTGGCGAGGCAGCCAATGTGATCCCTGCCCGTGGCGTCCTGCGTTGCTCTGTCCGCTGCGCTGATCGCGAAGCATGGGATCGCGCCGAACTCGTCGTGCGTGCAGTTGCCGAAGAGATCCTCGCCGACTCTGGCGCCACACACGCGATCGACTATCAACGCGGCACTCCCGCGGTGGTGAACGAGGCTCATGCCGTCGAGGTGCTCGCTGCCGCCGCGCGCGATGTCGTCGGCGATGCCGGGGTGGTCGAGGCGCCTCGATCGATGGGGGCTGACACCTTCGCGTGGTACGGCGAGCACACGCGCTCGGCGTACGCCCGGCTGGGCACGCACTTCGGCGATCGCCCGCGCCTGGACCTGCACGCCTCCACTTTCGACATCGACGAGCGAGCCATCGCGATCGGCACGAGATTCCTGGCCGAGGCCGCACTGATCGCTCTGCGCGAGCCTGCCTGACAGCCACGCAGGCTGCGGATGCGCGCAGCGGTCGCCCACGGCACGCTAGTGGGGTGAATCCCGTCGAGGCTGCCGCCGACCTCATCGCGGGTGGCTTCCGCCGCCTCGTATCCGGCGATCCTGAGGGGCAGCCGGAGTGGGTCCGCCAACTCGAGTACGGGTCGGACACGGGCTACTTCGGCCCCGGATCAGCTGCTTGGGCCGTGCACGGCTCGCTGCCCACGCTCGTGGGCGGAGTCCGGGCCCTTCTCCTGCAGGCGCTCCATCCTGCGGCCCTCGCAGGGGTGCAGGAGCATTCGCGATACGAGGACGATGCGCTCGGACGGCTCGCCGGCACGACGCAATGGCTCACGGTCGTGACCTTCGGAGATACCTCGCAGGCCGATCGGGAATGCGCACGCGTGCGCGGCTTGCATCGCAAGGTCCGGGGCACCTACGACGCCGACGGCACCGAGCGTCCCTATGCGGCAAGCGATCCCGAACTTCTCCGTTGGGTACATGTGGCCTTCACTGACTCTTTCCTCGCGACCCATCGTGTGTGGGGAGGTCCTATCCCCGGCGGGGAGGATGCCTACGTGCGCGAGTGGGCGACCGCTGGCGAATTGGTCGGCGTCACGGATCCGCCGCGGTCCGTCGCTGAACTCGATGAGCAGATGGCTGCCTTCGCCCCGGCGCTGCGCCGGTCACCGGCGAGCGACCGCACGGTGCGCTTCGTCCGCACTGCGCCGCTGCCTCTGCCCGCGCGGCCTCCGTACGGCGTGCTCTTCGCCGGCGCCGTGGCGACGTTGCCGGCTGACCAGCGCCGCATGCTCGGTATGCCACCCGTGCCGCTCTCCCTGGCGCGGCCTGCCGTCGGAGCGCTGCTCGCGGGAATGGCCGCGGTCCTGGGACGGCAGTCGCCGTCGCAGCGCAATGCTCGTCGCCGCGTGGCGCGCCTCGATGTGGCGTAGGGCACCTATTCGATACGGCCACCGCGCACGCGGATGACGTGAGCGGTGATGAGTGCGGCTGCCGCGGTGATCAGCGCGCTCATGAGAGCCGTCGGTGGGGGGAATCGCAGCAGGATCGCGCCGATGAACGCCCCCAGGAGGTATCCGATGGGCGTGCCGAATGCGATGGCCGCTGCGCGGCGGCGTCCCACCGCCCAGGCCTCGGCTGACTGCACGAGCGCGGTGTTGATGACCACCGTCTGCACGGCGAGACCGATGATGCGGGTGACGACCGCGGCCTGGATCGATTGGGAGAGCGACAGCATCACGACGGCGAGATAGGCGAACTGCTTCGTTCCCCAGATGACGACACCGAGGCCGGTGAGTGCGATGAGGATCGCCTCCAGGCTCAGCATCACCACGCGGGTGCGGGCCTGTGGCATGCGACGCAGGAGTACCTTGCGGAGCAGGACGGCAAGGAACACGCCGATAGTGAAGGTGCCAAGTGCGAGCACAGAGGCGATCCGCGTCTCGACCGGCTGCTCGCGCGCGAGGCTCAACGAGACGATGACGAGGTTGCCGGTCTGGTTGGCGACGAAGACGCCGAAGCGCGCGAAAGCGACCGCATCGACGATGCCGCTGGTGGCGGACAGCAGGACGACGATGGCGAATGTCGCCGCGGCGAATTGACGATTGACGTCGTCGGGCGTTGCCGGCGTGGAAGCGGGACCGGTCGAGGACATGGGGATTAGAGCGACGCCGGAGGGTTGTCGGCGGCATCGGGGACCTGGCGCGCGGTGCGCTGAGCCTGGCTGATCACGGAGGCGCCGCTCACCAGGGCCTTGCGCCACGGCGGTACGCCGTCGATCTCGATCTCGAGGGAAAACGACAGGAAGGTGCGGATGAGAACGATCAGGCCGAGCACGATGACGTTGTCGAGGGTGGGCGCTACTGCGACTGTGCGGATGAGGTCGCCAGCCACGAGGATCTCGAGGCTGAGGAGGAGGACCCCGCCGAATGTCTGGCGCATGAGCTTGTAGGCAGCCTCGCCGCTGCGTGTGCGTCGCCACAGTCGCAGGGAGACAAAGCCCGCGAAGAAGAGGCCGATCATGAGGATCCCCGCGGCGATGATCTCGAACACCTGGGCGACGACAAGCATCCCCTGGGTGTAGGCCTCCTCGTTCACGACGACATGTCTACCAGGGTCTGCAGCTCGGTGACGGTTCCGTCGACGAGTTCGCGGGGATCGGGCACGAGTCCGGCGTCGGTAGCGAAGCCGATCGTGACGCTGCCCGCGTAGGAGAAGACCGTGCAGGTCATCGGCTGGTCACCGGAGGAGGGAGCGAAGCCGATCACCTGGCGCACCCCGACGCCGGCGAAGGTCAGCGGCGCACGGGGACCCGGCACATTGGTGAGCACGCCGACGGCCTTGTTGGCGAAGAAGTCGGTGAGCGCAGTGCTCACGGGTCGTGGCGCCGCTGAGATTCCTCGCTGCACGCCAAACGTGATGATGGGCTCCTCAGAGCGCTTGATGCGATCCATCCGGTCATGCGTCCGGCGAAGTCGCTCGATCGGATCGCTTGGCTCGAGCGGCAGCACCGCCATGACGAGTGCGAAGTAGTTGCCAAGATCCTCCGGGAGGTTCTCGGCGATGGGGACGAGATTGACCGGCACCATCCACTCGATTTCGACGATCTCCTCGGTCCCGCGCGTGCGTAGATATCGCCGCAGCCCGCCGGCGACTGCGGTGAGGAGGACGTCGTTGACGCTGGCGTCATGCGCCTGGCCTATGGCCTTCACCTCATCCAAGGACTGTGGTGACGACCAGGCCACTGCCTTATGAACTCCCGGCGTGCCACTCCACACCGTCTGCGTCGTGGACCCGCGTAGTGCGAGCTTGGCCAGGGACCCGGTGGTGTTGGCGAAGCGGTTGTCCAGCCCCATGGCTTCAAAGGCGTCGACCAGACGTCCGGGGCTGCGCACGATCTCGCCGCCGATCTCCCACGTCGACTCCAGCGCCTGCCGCGTGTCCTTCACCAGCGCCGTGGCTCCGCGTGTCACCGCGCGCGCGACATCGGCCAGCGCCTCCCCGGCAGCGCCAGCGATGCCGGAGGCGATACCGAGGGCACCACCACTGGGGGTCGGCCTCGCCACCATGGCCGCGACATGGGGATCGGTCGTATCGCACAGGCTCAGCATCACCTGGGTGAGTCGCACTCCGTCGGCCATGGCGTGATGGAAGCGGCAGACCAGCGCCGACCCCGTCGTACCGTCATCCAGCGTGACCCCATCGACGAGGGTCATGTCCCACAGAGGCCGGTCGCGGTCGAGTGGCCGTGCGCGCTGCTCTGCGACGTAGCGCTCCAACTCGGCAATCCCCGACGGAGCGGGCAGATTCACGCGACGCAGATGCCGTTCCAGTGCGAAGTGGGGATCGATCGACCAGACCCAGCCGCTGTCGCTGAGCAGCGCGCGTGACCGGAAGACCGGGAAGCGATCGATGACGCGAGAGGTCGCCGCTTGCATCAACTCAGACCAGTCAGGCTGCCCGTCGAAGAGCATCACCCCGTCGATGACCATGAGGTTGTTGGGCCGGTCCATCGTGAGCCAGAGCGCATCCTGCGCGCTCATGCCGCGCGGCTCGTCTGCAGACCGCTGCTCGTCACTCACGGGCGATCCTCCTGGCTCCGGGACCCCCACGGTACGCGCCTCCGAACGCTCCGGTGACAGGATGCGGTCATGGGCGAGCCGGTCTTCACCCCCCGCGGTACCCCCACTCGGATGAGCGCCTTCGCTGAGGCTGCGAGCGCGCGGGCCGGGCGTGACCTCAGCGAGTACGACGCCCTGCATGCATGGTCGATCGCTGAGCCGGATGCATTCTGGTCTTTGGTGTGGGACCACTTCGACGTGATCGGGTCGAGGACCGAGGTCGCGGCGAGCCCGGCCACGCTGCCCGATGCTCGGTTCTTCCCCGGATCGACCCTCAACATCGTCGACACCTACCTGCGGCCGGTGCCTGAGCGCGATGCGGACAGCCCGATCGTCGTGCAGACCGCCGAGGTGGGCGAGGGGGTCGCCGTCGTCGCATCCCTCACGCGTGAGGAGCTGGTCGAGCGTGTCGCTGCCGTGGCGGCGGGACTGCGCACCCGAGGGGTCGTTCCCGGCGATCGCATCGCGCTCGTCCTGCCCGTGGGCATCGACGCCCTGGTCGTCACGCTGGCGGGACTCTCGGTGGGGGCCGTCGTCTCCAGTGCCGCGCCGGAATTCGGTGTCCCGGCAATCGTCGATCGCTTCGGACAACTCGATCCTGTCGTGCTCGTCGGCACGACGTCGTACCGCTGGGCCGGCAAACGGCACGAACGCCGCGATCACCTCGTCGAATTGACTCGCGCGCTGCCGACCGTACGGTCCCTGCTCGTGGTCCCGGGCGCCGATGACCTGACGAGCCCTGTGGATCCTGACGTCGTCGATGTCGCCGGCATCGCGGCCCGCTGCGTCGCGGGCAGCACCCGTGTGCTCCAGGTTGACCTCCTCGCCGATGTGGAGCGACGTCATGCAGGCGAGGTCCTGCGCCCAGAGGCACTGCCGTTCGATCATCCGGCCTACGTGTTGTTCTCTTCCGGCACGACCGGCAAGCCGAAGTGCCTCGTGCATCGCGCTGGCGGGGTCCTTGTCAAGCACCTGGTCGAAGCTGCATTGCACGGTGACTTCGGGCCGGGCGATCGCGTGTGCTTCTACACAACGACCGGCTGGATGATGTGGAACTGGGCGGTGTCGATTCTCTCCACCGGTGCCACGCTCGTCCTGCATGACGGTGCGCCGACCTACCCGACGAGCGATGCGCTCTTCGACTTGGCCGACGTCGCGGACCTCACCCACCTGGGTCTGGGTGCGCGGCTCCTCGACGCGATGCGAGCAGAGGGGCGCAGCCTCGCCGCCGATCGAGAGCTCGACCGGCTGCGCATGATCCTCGTGACCGGTTCGCCTCTCACGGAGCCCACGGCACGATGGCTGGTCGAGCAACTCGGCCCCGAGGTCATGCCGCAGCCGATCTCCGGCGGGACCGATCTCGTCGGCTGCTTCCTCTCGGCATCTCCGACGCTGCCGGTCTGGGCGGGTGAGATCACGCGAGCGGCACTGGGCATGGATGTCGTGGTCTACGACGATGATGGTGGCGAGTGCTGCGATGACACGCCCGGAGAGCTCGTGTGCCGCAACACCTTCCCGACGGTGCCGCTCGGCATCTGGGGGGATGACGACGGAAGTCGCCTCCGGGACACCTACTTTGCTCGATTCCCCGGCGTGTGGACGCACGGGGATCTCACCTCGCGCACCGAGAACGGCGGATTCGTCATCCACGGCCGATCCGACGCGACGCTCAACGTCGCGGGGGTGCGCATCGGCACCGGCGAGATCTACGCCGGGCTGGAGCACGTGCCCGAGGTCGTCGATGCCCTCGCCTTCGCGCAGGCATGGGATGGGGACACGCGGATGGTACTGCTCGTCGTACTTGCTCCCGACGCCACGATGGACGAGGATCTGCGCAGTCGGATCCGCGCGACCCTGCGGGAGCGGGGATCGCCGCGCCACGTCCCGGCGGTGATCGCCCCGGTGCGAGAGCTGCCGAGGACGCTGACGGGCAAACTTGCCGAGATCGCCGTTGCCGACACCGTCAATGGCCGACCGGTGCGCAATCGCGATGCGCTGGCCAATCCCGAGTCCCTCGACGTGATCGCGGACCTGGCTGAACTCTCGGCCTAGCCCGGCGTCCCGCTAGGCGGCCCATGCGAGTTCTCGGGTGGGGGCGCGACGTGCAGGATGGGGTCATGGAACCCGCACAGGCCCTGCTGCTCGATGTCGGTGTCGTGCTGTTCAAGTCGGCGTGGGAGATCGCCGATGACTATGAGCGGCTGCGCGGCCTGCCCAGCGGCACGGTTGTCGGCCGTGGGCCCCTCGAGTGGACCGCGCCAGATGAGACGTGGGAGCGCTACCGCCGTGGCGAGATCACTGAGCGCGACTACTGGCTGACCTTCGCCGACACGGCCGTGGCGAACGGCGCGCCGCTCGATGGTCATCCGCATCTCATGCGCGCCATGTTCCAGCAGCCCGGCGTCGAGCCGGAGCGACCTGAGGCGATGGCGCTCATCGCCGAATGCAAGGCGGCAGGCAAAGAGCTGGGGATCCTCAGCAATGAGCTCATGGACTTCCAGGGTCGTGAGTGGGTTGAGGGACGCCCGTGGTTCGAGGACTTCCCGGTGCTCATCGACTCCTCCGAGTTGGGCATTCGCAAGCCCGATCCCCAGCCGTACCTTGTCGCGGCCATCGGCCTCGGCCTGCCACCCGATGCGATTGTCTTCATCGACGACAACCCGGCCTACGTCGAGGGCGGCCTCGCCGTCGGCATGCGCAGCATCCTGCTCGATGTGCTCGACCCTGCCGCGGCCTTCGATGCGGCGCGCGTCGAACTCGGCCTGTAGCCGGCATCGATCCTCGCGACGCGACCCCTGTGAGTCAGGTACGCCTACGCCGGATGACGCGCGCAGTGTCGGTCGGCTGTGCCACCATGACCTTGCGCCGCCGCGGGGGAGGCGCGCCAGGATTCGGGGGGATCCATGCCGAGCAGCACTTCAGTGCCGAGCAGTGACGCAGCCAACGGACCGCAGCCGCGTGTGCTCATGCTCGCCGCCGGCACCGACGGTCACGTGGGCCGCATGGTCGACGTGCTTGGCGGAGCCGGCTACGTCGTCGACATCCGCGATCATGCTGACGGTGGACGCTTGCCGCCCGGGGCCGAGGAGTTCGACGTCGTCGTACTCGATCCGCGCACGCTTGCCTTAGCGCCTGTGCCGGCGGCTCAGCTCGACGATGTTCAGGTTGGCCGGCTGCGCATTGACGCGCAGCGGCGGATGGTCTACGTCGACGACATCGCGGTGCGCATGTCAGCCCGGGAGCACTGCCTCCTGCACCACCTGGCCGCGCATCCGGATGTGGTCTTCAGTCGTAGCGCGCTGCTCTCGGCGGTGTGGGGATCTACCGGCCGCACCGAAGGATCGGTGACGGAGTACGTCCGACGGCTCCGCATCCTCCTAGCGCCTACGGGTATCGGCGAGTGCATCGTCACGCGCAAGGGCTTCGGGTACGCCCTGGACTCCGCCGCGCTGAGGTGATCAGCGTCGGCGCACTGCGAAGCCGAGGTAGGCGAGTCCCGCGAGGCCTACGGCGGTGGCAACGCCCGCAATGGTGCGCTGGCGGCGCACCCTCGGCTCGATCTCGGCGTAGGGCGTGGTGCTGAAGGAGACCATCTCGTAGCGCGTCTTGTAGCGATCGCCGAGGGCCCGATGCAGCACCTGCTCCGCGCGGTGGACGGCCTGGTAGACCGGTGAGTTAACGGAGTCGCGCATCTCGATGAAATTGTGCAGGGCCAAGTCGGCAATGGCGTCGCCCTGCGGCTTGCGGATACGCGCGTAGGCGTCGAGGGCCGGCTCCCAGTTGCCGGCATGCAGGTCCAGTTGTGCCAACAGCTCGATGCAATCCTCGAATCCGGCATTGGCCCCCTGGCCATAGAACGGGCAGATCGCGTGGGCGGCGTCGCCGATGAGCGCGACACGACCGGCGTTCCACGGCGAGCAGCGCACGGTGAGGAGCGAGCCGACGCGATTGAGTAGGTAGTCCTCCTCGAGGTCCGGCATCAGCTCGGATGCATCGGGGTAGTTGTCGTCGAAGTAGCGCCGGGCCTGCTCCGGGGTGGCGATGTCCTCGAACGAACCCGGTCCCTTGCGCGGCCAGAACAACGTTGCCGTGAAGGACTTGTCGAGGTTGGGAAGCGCAATCATCATCGACGCCCCGCGCGGCCAGATGTGCAGCGCGCTGGGGTCGAGGGCGAAATCGCCGTCCACGGGCGGGATCGACAGTTCCTTGTAGCTGTGACTGAGGTAGTCCTGCGAGAAGTCGAAGCCGTCGCGACCCTGCATCGCGCGGCGGACGACGCTGAATGCGCCGTCGGCTCCGATGATCGCGTCCGCCGTGACCTCGACAGTCCCATCGGGACCGGCGAAGGAGAGCGTGCGCGCGTCGATATCCAGCACCGTCAGGCGGTGGTCGAAATGCAGGCTCACGCTGGGAAGCCGCTCGGCGGCATCGAGGAGCACGGCATTGAGTTCGCCGCGGCTGATGGAGTTGATGCCGCGGTCGCCGTCGGCGCTGTACGGCTGGAACTCCTGCGCCCCCTCGGCGTCGTGGATCATGCGCCCGGTCATGAGTAGCGCACGCCCGAGCACCGCTTCCTCTAGTCCGACCTGCTGGAGTGCGGTGAGGCCGCGCGTCGAGATGGCCAGGTTGATGCTGCGCCCGCGCTCGGCACCGGTCTTGCGCGGGTCAGCGCGGCGCTCATACACCGACACGTCGTAACCGCGCTGGCCCAGCATCGTGGCGAGCAAGGCGCCGGTGAGTCCGGCCCCGACGATGACGACGCGTTCGCTCATGCGTTTGCCTCCGAGGTCGTGGAAGGAGTGAGGTCGAGGAACCTCTCGGCGTTGCCCCCCAGGATGCGCCCGCGATCGGGCTCGGTGAGGAACGACGCGCCGCGCACAACGGCACCCGCCGGACGCTCGCCGAGGGGATAGGGGTAGTCGGATCCGAGCATCACTCGGCTGGCACCCATGGTGTCGACGAGCAGTCGCAGGGCGCGCTCGTCGAAGACGACGGAGTCGACACTGAATCGATCGAGATACTCGGCAGGTGGCTTGTCGGATACGCCGATCACGTCAGGACGCTGATGCCAGGCGTTGTCGAGGCGACCGAGCCAGTAGGGGAACGATCCGCCGCCGTGCGCAAAGCAGATGCGTAGGCGGTCGTCGACCCTGTCGAAGACACCTCCAAGGATCATGGCGAGGATCGACAGGTGGGTCTCGGCGGGCATCCCCACGAGCCATTGGGCCATCCAGCGAGAGTTGCGCTCGCTTGCCGTCATGTCCCACGGGTGGACGAAGACGGGCGCGCCGACGGCTGCGCAGTGCTGCAGGAACTCCACTGTGCCGGGATCATCGAGATCGCGGTCGCCGACGTGATTGCCTATCTCGACGCCGCGGTGGCCAGCGGCCAGGCAGCGATCGAGCTCCTCACACGCGGCATCAACATCCTGCAGCGGCACCTGGCAGAAGGGGATGAGGCGCTCGGGAAGCCCGTAGCAGATCTCCAGAGCCAGGTCGTTGAAGATCCGGGCGACTGCAGCGGCCTCGGGTGCCGGCCGCTCGTACGAGAAGAACACCGGTGTGGGCGAGACGACCTGCGCGTCGACCTCGTCGGCATCCATATCGGCCGCGCGCACCTCGGGATCCCAGCACTGATCGGTGATGCGACGGAACTCCCGATCGCCGATCATGATCATCGCCTCGCGCTCGCTTTCGACTCGCAGGCTGGGCCACGGCCCGGGCGAGCCCGTCGCGGCCGCGAGATCCGGCCACCCGCGCGGTACGTCGTGCGAATGGACGTCGATGACCGCCAAGATCAGCCCTTGCCGGGGTGCAGGTGGCCGCACTCCGGGCAGGTGCGCGCACCGGTGTCGGCATAGAAGGCCTCGAAGATCGGCGGCAGGTCGGCGGCGATGTCGCGGACCTGGAGCTCGACCTCGTGCACCGTGGCATTGCACTCGGGGCAGTACCACTGGAACTTCTCGAGCGTTCCTTCCTCGCGCGGGCGCTCGAAGACCAGGCCGATCGACCCCTCCTCGGGACGCTGCGGCGAGTGCGGCATGTTGCGCGGCAGCACCCACATCTCCCCCTGGCGAATATCGACGCGGGCGGGACCCTCGGGGGTCATGAGATTGACGTGCATGTTGCCGCGCACTTGGTAGAAGACCTCCTCGTAGGGGTCGACATGGAAGTCCGTGCGCTGGTTGGGGCCGCCGACCACCATGACGATGAAGTCCTCGTGACCGGGGAACATCTCCTTGTTTGCCACCGGCGGCTTCAGGTCGGGGCCGTTGGTGTCGACCCACGCGTCGAAGTTGAGGGTGGTGGTGAGGTCGGACATGGCTACTCCTTGGGTGGCTGGCGACGCACGGCGACCGCCTGGATCTCGATGAGCAGGTGAGGGTGGGGAAGTTCGCGCACGGCGACCGTGGTGCGCGTCGGCCCCGTGTAGTCGAAGTAGGAGGCATAGACCTCGTTGTATCCGGCGAAGTCCGCCATGTCGACCAGGTACGTCGTCACCTGGACCAGATCGGCCAGATCGCAGTCGACCGATCGCAGGATGTCGCGGATGTTGTCGATGACCGCGCGCGTCTGCTCGCGGATGTCGAGAGAGACCGTGCCGTCGGGGGCGATGTCGACGCCCGCGAATGAGTCATCGGCGCGCCGACTACTCGTTCCGGACACCCAGACCTGGTCGCCCACGACCTTGACATGCGGGTAGGCGCCGCGGGGCGTGGCCTTGCCGGGGACGACTGACGCCTGATGCCCCTCGCTCACGGACCCATTGTGATCGCCTGAGCCATGCACGGCAATTGCCGATCCGGGCGCCGGGCATGTCTCCACGGGCATAGCCTGGGGGCATGGTCGATGTCGTGGCGCCTGAGCGCCTGCTCGATGGGCGCCTGAAGCTGCGCCACCTCGTGCTTGCCACGACGATCGCCGATGCGGGCAGCCTGGCGCGCGCGGCCGAGCAGCTGCACATCACGCAGCCGGTCGTCACCCGTGGCCTTCAGGACCTTGAAGCGGTGCTCGGAGTCCCTCTCTTCGAGAGGTCGGCGCAGGGCGCGGTGCCCACTGTTTACGGCGCTGCCTTCATCGAGCATGCGCGCGGCGTGATCGCCCAGATCCGACAGGCGGGACGCACGATCGCGGACCTCGCGGCGGCTGATGCGGGCACGGTCACCGTCGGCACTCACCTGGCCGGGTCCAATGTGCTGCTGCCGCTGGCGATCGCAAGGCTCAAGGCCGCGCATCCTGGAGTCACTGTCGTCGTGCGCGAGTCGACTCCCGACGCGTTGCAGTCGCAACTCCTGCTCGGCGACGTGGATCTCACTGTCGGGCGCCTCACCCCGGCTGACCCGCGCATCGAGCAGGAGCGCCTCTACGTCGAGCCGATCGTATTCGTCGTACGAGCGGACCACCCGGTCCTCGGCGGTCGAGTTCCCACATTCGCGACCCTGGCCGCCCTGCCTTGGATCGTCCCCGTCTCCGGTACGACGCTCCGGCGTGAGCTCGAGCAACTCTTCTCCGCCCACGGTCAGGTGTGGCCGGCTGATCGCGTCGAGTGCACGAGCGCTCTCACTCTGCGCCGCCTCATCATCGACGGGGAGTGCGTCGCCGCTTTGCCCGAACTCGTTGCCCTGCACGACGATGACCTCGCGATCGTGACACCGGCGGACATCGATCTCGGCGGCCTCACCAGGCCGGTGGGCGTGAGTGCCGTGCGCGACCGCTGGCAGCCGCCCGCGGTCGAGGCATTCCGTGCCGAGCTCGAGGCGGTCGCTGCGGAACTCCGCGGCTAGGTCAGCAGCGCGCGCGCGAGCAGGTCGCGGCGGAGTGCGGAGACAGCTGATGTCGGATCCAGGATCTCGTAGTGCGTGTCGCCCGGCATGATCGTGAGGTCAGCATCAATGCC
>Ga0129336_10000707_pt1 | contig 19725 bp, 18 predicted proteins | sample CPB6_02_DNA_FD_96878 | JGI IMG/M metagenome (GOLD analysis project Ga0129336, IMG submission 96878) | Freshwater to marine salinity gradient microbial communities from Chesapeake Bay, USA - CPBay_Sum_0.6_0.2_DNA | ecosystem: Environmental > Aquatic > Marine > Coastal | place: USA: Chesapeake... | reverse complement strand
GGGATGTAACCCGCTGCATCGAGCGAGCCGGCGATACGTTCAGAGTCGTGGACATTCATCTGGCAACCCAGAGTTTGAATTACATAGGTACGACTCATATGCGAATCGTACCTTTGGTGCAAATATTAAGAACTCTGGAATTCAAATTTAGTATCGCGAGCGAAGGAAGAGCATATTGCCAGCCCTTCTCAGGCTCTGCAGATTAACTCCGAATTTGTTTCCTGGCTCAAAGGCTAATCCATCAATTAATCCTGGACGATACTCAGTTCTTGATGCGCCAACTACGACTGGGCTAATTGTTAGGAACTCTTCTTCAATCTGCCTAGCCTGGATAAGCGCCGCATAAAATTTCGGCCCTCCCTCGCAGAGCACGCTCATCACTCCAAAGTCTCTCTGTAGTCGCTCGTGAAGAAGACTTAAATCCACATCAGATTCACCAAGTTCAAGAAGAGTAACTTTCGGCAGACCCATTGCTTTTACCTTTTTTGCTCCATTTGTTGTTGTTGCAACAATTACATCTAGGAGCGGATCGGCAAATACAGCAGCATCGGCATTTAATTCTCCACTACGCGTGACTAGAACCTGATAAGGAAAAGGTCTGCGCCCTTCCTTTAAACGTAATTGGTTGAAAGCCTCTGACTCTTGAGGGAAGATGAATGCAGAGCTCCAAACGTGGTTTGGCTCGCTCCGCAAAGTATTCGCACCTACTGTTACCGCATCGGCACGAGCTCTCGTTAAAGCCATAACCCATTGATCATGTCGATTGAAACCTGAGATATCTCCCCCACCCTCATGATGGAGAACCGAGAATGAAGTTTTGCCATCGTGTGAAATTACAAAATTTGAATATCGGTATTGTCGATTAGAGGGAATTAGCCAATCTCCACCATAAATATTTCGAATCGAATCAGGAAGGCTGATTACAGATTCGCTACCTTGGATCGGTTCTTCGAAAAGGAGCTGGAAGTTATCGCCTGGTCCGGAGAAATTCATGCCTTTGGACCATCGACAACAATAGTTTGGCCACTTATCCCGCTAGAGCTAGGAGATAAAAGCCATGAGCAAGTTTGGGCAACTTCTTCAGGTCTAATCAATCGCTTAAATCCTGAGGCGCTCTTCCACTCTTCCAAGGTGGCATCTCCACTTTTTCCAGAACGCGCACCAATCGCTGTGGCGAGCACCTTAAGCATCGGACTATCTACATTTCCTGGACAGACCGCATTTGCGCGACCGCCAAACTCTGAAATCTCGCCAGCAAATGATTCTGTGAAGCCTATGAGTCCGAACTTTGATGCGCAGTAGACGCTTCCCCCTGATTCACCCACTAGACCTGCAGTTGAAGCGATGTATACAGAGCTAAATTCCCGTGGCTTACGCCGGAGTGCCGCTAGAAGAGCCGCTCCAACATGAAAAGCGCCTCGCAAATTCACCGCCATGACCTTCTCGTATTCCTCCCAGTCAACAGCATCCAACGGTCCAGTTGTGTTTAGACCAGCGGCGTAAATCATTCCTGTAATTGGGTCATTCTCATCAAGGCTATCAATTAGATCTGTGACAGCCTTCGCATCTCTAACATCGAGTCTGTGATTACTCGCGGCATCAAAATTTGGAAGGGTCAGATCAGAGGCAATCACCTTTTCTGATTTTTGAAGTTCAATTACGCACGCTTTTCCAATTGCGCCATTTGCGCCGATTACTAGCGTTCTCATGCCTTCCCTACCGTTTCCGCTATGGCAGCGCTAATGGATCTCTCATTTGGGACGACTTCTTGCTCTAAAGAAAGCGCCCCGGGAATTGGTACATCTGGAACAGCGAGTCTCTTCACAGATGTAATTGAGATTTTTCGCTCAAGCAGACGCGTTACAACTTCTGCTGAAAGGCCAAAACTTAAGTAATCCTCATCGACAACGAGAATTTTGCCCGTCTTTTTGACGGATGTAGCGACAGTATCAATATCAAGCGGTACTATGCTGCGTAGATCAATTACTTCGACGCTTATACCTTTTCTCATAGCTTCTTCAGCAGCAAGAACTGATGGTGCAACAGTTCCACTTAGAGTCACGAGAGTGATATCAGTTCCCTCCCGAACTACATTTGCCTTTCCTATTGGAACGGTATACCTCTCGGCCGGAACATCTGCACCAAAGGTGAAGTCCTCGGCCCGCTTCAATAACAAACCCTTATGCTCGATAAATACAACTGGATCATTGGATTCCACAGCGCTAGCCATCAAACCTTTGGCATCGTATGGATTTGATGGAGCAACAACCTTTAGGCCGGGTAAGTGAGCAAATAATCCCCATAAGCATTGAGAGTGTTGCGCTCCAGAACCGATACAGCCCCCAGCAGTCTTAATGACTATCGGCATTCGAACTTTTCCACCTGACATGTAGTGATTCTTGGCAATCGCGTTGTAAACCTGGTCGAGGCAGACCCCAATGAAGTCGACAAACATGATCTCTAGAACTGGGCGATAACCCTCGAGCGCTAATCCGACGCCCATTCCCGTTATAGCACTCTCAGAGATGGGAGTATCTAGAACTCGTCCGCTTCCAAACTTTTTCTGCAGCCCTCTTGTAGCGCCGAATACTCCACCTTGGCCGCCGACATCCTCGCCAACCACAAGGACTTGTGGATCGCGCTCCATTTCAAGATGCAAAGCTTCAGATATGCATTGAGAAAGATTTAGATTTCTAGCCACGGTCATCACTCCGCAAAGACATATCTAGTTGCATCCTTGCCAGCTGGCGATGGATCTTTTCTCACCGAAGCAAGCATCTCTGAGATTGAGGCAACGACAGACCTCTCAATCTCATTTAATTCATCATTTGTCGCTAAGCCTCTTCCGAGAAGTATCTCTTTGGTCCGCTCAAGTGGATCTTCGGCTCTGCGCCGCTCCTTCTCTTCTTTTGAACGGTACATATCGGCATCGCCTTCAAAGTGTCCCCGGAAGCGATAACACATAGCTTCAATAATGCTAGGGCCGGCGCCAGAGCGTGCACGGATAACTGCTGCTTCAAAAGCGTTAGCAACCTCCTCGACATCTAATCCATTGACGCGGATTCCATGTGCCTTCCAAGAGGGAGCCCTTTCGGCGATAGTTTCAGTCGCACTTGATGCAGAAAATGGAACTGAGATGGCCCACTCGTTATTTTCCACTACAACAACGAGCGGTAAAGAGAGAGCGCCAGCCATATTCATAGCTTCATGAAAGGCGCCAGTGTTCACAGCGCCATCACCGACAACTGCAACGGCGACTGCCTGGTTACCTTTCAGGCGCGCTGCATAAGCATGGCCGAGCGCTACCGGTACTCCAGCACCCACTATTCCGGTAGCAGAGAATTTCAAGGATGGATCGAAAATGTGCATATGCCCGCCAAATCCACCACAGATTCCAGTCGACTTCTCAAAAATCTCTGCAAGCATGGCGCGCAGATCGACTCCCTTTGCAATCGCATGCATATGATTGCGATGAGTACTGCACATAGCATCATCTTTGCTTAAAAAACCAACCATTCCAGCACTTATTGCTTCTTGTCCCACGCCAGTATGTAGTTCGCCATGTATTTCGCGAGTTGGAACTCCTTCAAGACATGCTAGCTCGAATTGGCGCATCCAGAGCATGTAGCCATATCGATCCTTAAGAGTTATTTCCTGCGCCACCAAATTGCTCCTCTAATTCAATAACCGTTCCAAAGCAATCTGCACAATAGACAGCTTTGCCTTCCGAAAACTCCGTGACCTTTCCTAACATGATTCCACCACTCGATACCAGCTCTGCCAGAGCCTTCTCGATATCTGGAACTAGAAATGCAGTATGAGACCTTCCAGGATGAATAGGCAATAGTTGATTGGCATCACTTGGAACATTAATAAACTCAATGAATTCAAGTACCTGATCACTGATTGGTGACTTCGTCTGAACAAGGTGGGCGCCCAGTCCCTTAACCCCAGTTATGCCACTAATCAAGTCGGTCATATTTCTAGCTTCGAAAACAACTTCAAATCCTAAATTTGTTGCGTAATAATCGATTACTCGATCAATTTCCCGTACTGCGATTCCAGTGTGATGCCATGCCCAACTATTCAATCGACCTGAATTATTGGGGCTCATGACTACATCGTAGTCGCATAGAAAAGTTTTGAAGAGTAGCCTTGTCGAGGTTCCTAAGTAATCAGGAGATAAATAGACGGTGTCCAGTAGTAATAAAGCGAGTGGCAAAAGTGAAAAAGGTGGAATGGGTGGTGGCTTAGTTCCTGGCACCTACCCGGCACCAAAAGCACTCAGACCAACGCTTGTTGGAGAGAACTGGTCAGTCGTTGCCGGACATCCAAGAACTTCTTTAGTTGCTGCTGAAATCTTTAAAGCCGGCGGAAATGCAATAGATGCAGGGGTGGCGGCAGGAATCGCTAGCAATGTGGTTCAAGTCGATATGGCTAATTTTGGCGGTATTGCTCCAATTTTAATTAGAGAGGCTGCCGGCCAAAGTGCTTGGTCAGTCGCCGGTATTGGAAGATGGAGCAAGAGCGCATCTCTTGAAGAAATCTTGGCTCGATACGGTGGAAAATTACCTCTTGATGGCGCTCCGGCAATAGTTCCAGGCGCCCCGGCTGGATGGATCGCCGCGCTAAAACGCTTTGGAACAATGTCATTCTCACAAGTAGCAACCCCTGCCTTAAAACTTGCGCGCGAAGGTTTCCTCGTAGATGAGTCTCTTGCAACTAGCCTTGAGATAACAGGAAGAAATTTCCAAAAGTGGCCAAGCAGCGCTGCAGTCTATAAGCCAGATGGAAAGTCAATTCTCCCTGGCCAAAGGCTGAAACAAGAGAAGTTAGCCGATCTTTTACAACGTCTCATTGATGCCGAGACGGTCCATAACGGTAACCGCTCTGAAAAGTTAAGTGCAGTCCACCAAGCATTCTATGAAGGAGAGGTTGCTCAGATTCTGGTGGACTCCGTGACATCACGCGGTGGATTCATGACTCTTGATGACCTGGCTGAATTTGAAGCAGAAATTGAACCTGCGCCATCTGTCGAAATGAAAGGGTGGAGATTCTTTGCAACGCCATCTTGGAGCCAAGGTCCTACTGCGCTACAAATTCTTGGGATTTTTGCAAGAACAAGTGGAAGTTGGCATGAACTTGTCGAGTCGATAACTCTGGCCTTTAATGATCGGGAAGACTTCCTTGCCGCACCTGGACAGATGAAGAAAGATTTGAGTGATCTGATTAGCGATGGACACCTGCAAGATTTAGCTGCGCAGATAGGTGCGGGCGCACTGGAAGGTAGACCGGGTAAAAATGTTGCCTCAAAGACGCTTTCAAGTACAACCGCAGTGGTCACAATGGATAGCAAAGGAAACACATTTGCAACCTCGCCTTCAGACACTCTTGACGGCGGACCAATAATTCCGGAATTGGGAATTCTCTGCTCCCCACGCGGAGTCCAGAGCAGATTGGATTTCAATCATCCAAATCGACTAATACCGGGGGGTCGACCTGTTGTCACACCTGCTGCAATTATTGGTCTACGCGACGGTGAGTCATGGGCGCTGGCATGTCCGGGAGGCGATGTGATTGTCCAAGCTATGGCGCAAGTTATATGGAAGGTTGTTAATGAAAGTATGGAGCTACAAGAGTCAGTGGAATCACCTCGGATTGCTGCATTTAATGCGCCAAGCGCCTTTCATCCTCATCCATCCGCCGATCGACTGGTTTATGCAGAGAAGAGAATTGGCGAAGTTGAAATAGATAAACTTCGAAAGCACGGACACAATGTAGAGGTCTGGCCCGAATATGAATTTGATGCTGGCTCAGTTCAAACAATTAAATCCTCGCGAAATTCAGATGGAGAGCGAACTCTTTTTGCTGCTGCAGATCCCCGACGTAGCGCTTACGGATTAGCAGAATAGGATTCAAGATGATTGATTTAGACACAGTGATTGCAGATACACAATCACTAATTCGTATAGATAGTCAGAACCCAGGTATACAAGAGAAAGAATGTGTGGAATGGGTAGCGAGAAGACTGGAAGGTCTCGGATTCAAGCCTAAACGCACAATTGTTCAGCCCGGACGAGAAAATTTAAGTGTCTCAATTCCTGGCCGGGGAATTGCACCGCGCCTGGTCTTGCTTGGTCATCTAGATACAGTTCCGATTGGAGCAGGCTGGTCGCTTCCGCCGCACGAAGGGGTAATTCGTGACGGAAAGATCTTTGGTCGCGGTGCCTGTGATATGAAAGGTGGCGTAGCCGTTGCGCTTGGATTACTTGAGTCAATCAAGAAATCAGGAATTAAGCCTGCTGGTGACATTCTCTTTGTTGCAACCGTCGACGAGGAAGCACCTGATATGGCGGGTGCTCATTCGCTCGTTCAAAGCGGGGATTTACGCGCCGATGATCAAGTTATTGCCCTCGAACCAACTGGTGCAAGACTTCGCATTGCCCAGATGGGTCTTCGGTGGATTGATCTCCATGTTACGGGTCGAATGGCTCATGCTGGTCGTGCCCACCTTGGAATTGATTCAGCACACATCATGTCTCGAATTATCGATCGATTGAAGCTACATATTGAATCACTCAAACATGAGGATCCGATTCTTGGGCGGGCTAGATTCACATGTGGAGTCTTTAACGCTGGTGTAGCAACCAATGTTGTTCCACCATTTGCTGATGCAAAGTTTGATGTTCGAATCGTTCCACCAATGAAAATTGAAGATGTTATTCCATTGGTTGAGAACATTGCCAACGAGGTAATTCGAGATTTTCCAGGCGCGGAATTCTCAATCAAAGGCCTCGGCGCCCCGCGGCCACCCGTTCGGGCGAGCGAAGATTCCCACATCATCAAATCTCTTCGAGCGTCTTACAAGAAAGTGACTGGAGTCGAAGTTCCAGTTGGCGGCAATGATGGTCACGAGGCATATACGGATGCATCAATGGTTGCTGCCCTAACGGGAAGTAACTCATGCACTGTATTTGGTCCAGGATCTACTGATCAAGCCCACACAGCAGATGAGTTTGTGAGTATCCAAGAGTTAGAACTAGTCTCAAAAGTAATTTGGGATATGGCAACCAATTGGGGAAATCCTAGGTAAGGAGCTGACGAAAATGATAATAGATGCATACAACAACGTCTGGCAGGCAGGTGGAACATCTGACTATCTCACCGCGGAGTCATATACCCCAGAAGACATGATTCGCGCGATGGATATCGCTGGAGTTGATATGGCAGTTGGATGCTCTCTCGGACAGATGATGGATAACAACTTCATCGCAGAGACAATGAAGCGACATCCAACGCGCATTATTGGTTTCGGACAGGTAAACCCTCGCTTCCCAGATGCAATTTCAACTATTGATCATCTCTCCAGATCTCTAAATCTTAAAGGTTTAAAACTTCATCCAACTATGCATGGGTATCACTTCGCCGATCATGGTTTGCTAGATCCTATTTTTGAAGCAGCAGATCGAAACAAACTTGTAGTTCTGGTAAATGCGCTAGATGATCCATTCTGTGCTCCGCTTTCTATTGAGGAGATTGCGCGGGGTTTTCCCAATACGCCGGTCTTGATTGCCCACATGGGTACGGTTTGGAACCTTAATGAAGCGATTCTTGTGGCAAAGAGAAATCCCAACATCTACCTAGAGACTTCCGGTTCCCAACTACTTGATGTGAAACTTGCCTATCGTTCAATCGGCCCTGACCAGATTGTCATGGGAACAGATTGGCCAGGTAGTGATTTCGATTTAGAGCGGGCGAAGATTGCACGCGCCATACCTTCCGCTAAAGATCGGGAGTTGGTAGAAGGTGGAAATCTGGCCCGTCTACTTAAGCTCAATCCATAAGGCTTAATCGATGAAAGAGAGTGCAGGTTTCGTGGATGCTCACTCTCACCTGCGCTCTACTTCGTTAGAAGAACATCTCGTCGGAGGAAGTTGCTTAGAAGAAGCAATTATACGAATGAATGCTATGACATCAATTGACGTAGAAGATGATGTCTTTGTTGCCTCTTGCAACTTAGTTGCCTCCGGAGTCACTGGCGTTCAATTTATCTTTCATACATTTGGAACTCCAAATGAATACTTAAAGACCTTGGAGAAATCCCTATCTGGAATACGTCGTTCGGGTATTCGTGCACAAGTAATTCTCGCAATCACCGATCAGTTTGAATTCATCCCGCAAAGAGTAAGTAAGCCTTTGAATCTCCCCCCATTTGTCGCCACTGGCCGAAAAATGAGTCCGACTGAATTCCGAGAGGTCTTCGAAGACTCACAAATTAGAAATCCTGATTTTGTTTTTGGCGTCGGACCAGTCGCACCGCAATGGTGTAGCGATGAGATGTTGCGGGCTATTAGCGAGATTGCTCGACAGGGCATACGGGTCCATACCCATTGTCTAGAGAGCGAATCGCAACGAAATTGGATTTCTCAATCACCTATTGAACGCTTGGACGCCTTTGATCTCCTAGGTCCGCATACGAGCCTCGCGCACGCAATTTGGCTCACAGATGCAGAACTCAAGAGAGTTCATAAAAGTGGTACCCATCTCGTAACTTGCCCAAAGTCCAATATTGTTTTGAAGTCTGGAAGAGCAGATTGCACCGCCTGGAGAGTGCATAAGATCAACTTCGGCATAGGGCTCGACAGCGTCTCTGGAATAGAAGAGCCGCTAAGAACTGCAAAGTTAGCTTTAACCGAAAGAGATGCGCTTCATGCTCTAACAATTGGGGGCTCTGAGGCTGCAGGTTTAGACACTTCACAAGACATTGTGCAATGGAGTGACTGGGAATCAAGCGTTGCCCAAGAAGTATCGATTGCGGGTAAGGTGATTTTTAAAGATGGTGCTCATCTGCGAAATGATGAGCTTGTTGAGGCGAGAGCGAGAGTTTCTAGGGAGATGGCCGAGGATAGTCAAGAGAGAAGTAATCGCCACGCTTCACTAGATAAGGTAATGAAGGACTACCTAGAAGCTGTCCGATGAAACCTAGATTGCTATATGAAACAAGAGCCGAATTAGGCGAGGGAATGCATCTTTTCCCAGATGGTGCTATGCGATGGGTAGATCTACCTAATGGCTTGGCTTATCGATGGGATGGTAATACTAATCACCTTTGGTACTCCCAAAAGGAGGAACTTTCAAAAGTCCTCCCTTGGTGTAACGGAACTATCCTTCTTAGCCAGACTGCAATAATTTTTCTCAACCAAGATAATAATGAAGTAGAGCGCATAAAACTTCATGATGAAGCGAGTAATTTAAGGTGTTCTGACAGCATGGTATTGCCAAATGGTGAAATGCTTGTTGGAATTCTTGACCGTGATTTAACTCCAAACAAGAGCAAGTTGATACAGGTAAAGTTAGATCGAAGCATTGTCGAAATTGTCTCCTTGGCGAGCATCTCAAATGGAATTGTCTTACTCGCAGATGGAGAGCGTGTAGTTTGGACCGATAGTCCAAGGAAAGAGCTAGAGTTATTTGACTTTGATCCAATCACCGGAGCTGTAGGCGGTCGACGGAATTTTGCAAAGTTACCGGAGAACATGGGACTGATCGACGGAATATGCGCCGATGCAAGTGGTGGGGTCTGGGCTGCGCTCTGGGCCGGATCTGGAGTTGCTCATTTTGATGGTGAAGGTGAACTAGTAGAAGTGATTCGCTTTGAAGCGCCAAACGTAACTTCCTGTGCCTTTGATCATGAAGATAATCTGCTAATCACTACAGGAACGGCAACGCTCTCGGAAGAGGAGCTCCGGCGCTTCCCTGGAGCCGGAGGGCTATGGGTGATCTCTCAAGAAGAACATCGTGCCCGCAGGGCGCCCACTTACGTAGCTCAGTTCTAGAAAGTCTCACCGAGCATTGCTCGGAGCATCTCGGTATCTTTCTCCTATGTCAGGCGCACAAGCCACTTTGACCGGCTCTCGGGAAGAGTTAATTAATTGGTTGCGCAACGAAAAACCAGAAACTATCGTTGAAAATACTCTCGAGGCTCTGGATAGAGGCGTACCGATGGATGACCTCTGGGTCGCTGGCGCGCTTACAGCAGCAAAGTACGTGAGCAATCAGGCACGTAACCTGCTTGGCTTTGTCTCGCACGCGATGATTGGTTGCGAAGATGCTCGTCAATCAGCAGTTGGGCAACCAGAAAAGATTCAGCGCATTATGTTGATTCAGGCGTTAGCCCAAGTAGTTACCGACCTTCATGACCCGTGTTTTGCTCCATATGAACTCTTTGATGTCTGGGGAATTTCCGAAGGCACTGTAGAGGAGAGCATCGCCCAACTCAGAGCGGATGTTCGACTTGGAGAGTGGATGCGTGCAGATCATCGCCTCGTCGGGCTAACTAAACGTATGAAGAGAGAAGATGTTGTCGATTTACTTTTAGATATCGGACTAGAGGGTATCGTCACCGATGATCACACTTTAATTACTCCCGCTCTTTCTCTGGACATGATGGAGCTGACTGGTTGGGAGTCTGGCCTTACGATGTTACGTGGAACGCTCCGTTACTCTTGTACTTTCCCAAGAGATCTCGCTCCATATGAAAAATCAAGTGAGCTTGTGGAGAAGTTTGGATTAGCAAACAAAGTCTCCCTTGGCGATAAGAATCCAGAACAAGTTTCAAAGTTGCGCATTGAGTTCCTAAACGCCAAACCCAGCGACCGACCAGAAGCGGTTGCTCGCGCTCTCTCCGAAGGGAGAGCAAGTGCCGATACCGTGATCTCTGCCCTCTCGCTAGCAGCTTGCGATATGTACCTCCAAGTTGACCCAGTACCTCACCAAGATTATGACGCGGTAAGTCGCGAGGTAGCACCAGTCCACATCGGAACAACATTGAATGTACTTAGAGCATCTCTACGTCATATGTCCCCGAAGACTCGCGCAATTGCAGTGGTTATGGGTGGCTGCCTATTGGAACGCGGCCCGAGTATTTTGAATGAGAAATTTGAATTTGTTCCCTTTAAGCCCGCTCGAGCTTATCCATATCAAGAGGATATTGATTCGCTTACGGGAAAAAATGACCGAGAACTTCTTGAAGAACTCCGCGCTGCTATCTATGCACATGATGCACGGCTCACTACAGCTGCCGTCGCTGCCTATAGAAATTTGGGCCAACCGGCACAACCATTAATTTCTTTACTGGTTGAGATTGCTTGCTCTGATGATGGAACTTTGATGCATAATGTAAAACACCTACATTCATGTTTAGAGGAATTCCATGAATCAACTCATACTGACAAGTGGAACTTCTTGATAGCCGCAGCTAAATGGGTATCTTGGTATGCCGGTAATGACACAAAGGTTTACAAGCGCGCACTTGCCGCTCTATCGCGCTAACGAGAACTTCGCTTCTTCCTTTCCAGAAACTCCAACATCGGCTATAAATAGCGAGCCGGCCAGAGGTTCTTTAGTCAAAGTTGCTTCACTTAGCATGTAGCGTGCAGATGTTATAAAAAGTCTGTCGAAATTTCTTCCGCCGAAAATTACACTTGTTGGTTGACTTACTGGCAATCGCAATTCACTTATGAGTTTTCCTGTAGGACTTATCTGGGCAACCCTAGAACCTCCCCAAAGCGCGACCCACAAGTTTCCCTCTAGATCAATCGTCATTCCATCAGGTGATCCACTGCCCTCGGCGAACTCGTAAAAGACTTTTCTTTCACCAACAATCCCCAGCTCAGGTTCATAGCGAAATAACGCAATCTGTCTTGTTAATGTATCAATATAGAAAAGCTTCATTCCGGTGGCATCCCAACAGAGTCCATTACTTAGTCCTACGCCAGATAGCAGAGACTTAACGTCTCCTCTTGAATCAATAGAGTAAAGCTGGGCGGTTCCCATTTTTGGTTCGTAGCGCATCGTTCCTGCAATGAAATTGCCAAATGGATCGCACTTTCCATCATTAAATCGAATACCTTCATCGTCAAGGACTCTCTTAACGTAGCTGATCTCGCCGGTTGAGTTGTCAATGGTTGCAAAACCATCTCTGACCGCCGCGATATAGTGCTTGCTATCCATTAATCCAACTGCACCGATATGCATGCCGATTTGAAGAGAGGAGAGTCTTTGATCTAAAGGATTGAATCGATGAACCGCGCCTTTAGTGACGTCTATAAAAATCAACTCTTGAGAATCGCTATCCCAAAGCGGGCCTTCGCCCACTTCGGCGCTAAAGCGGAGAGCTAGGTCGACGCTCATCGCTGAACTCGAGCGCTGCCCCCTTCAGCTAACTTCTTCACCTCAGCGAGCGTTGCCATGCTGGTGTCACCGGGGGTTGTCATTGCTAGAGCCCCGTGAGCTAGTCCGTACTCGAGAGATTCTTTGAGCTTGATTCCATTCAGAAGTCCGAAAATCAAACCTGAAGCAAAACTATCGCCACCACCGACTCGATCAAAGATCTCTAGGTTTTCATAACTCTTACCCACTATAAATCCATCGCTCTTGGACCAGGCAACTCCCGACCAATCATTAAGAGATGCACTCTTGACAGTTCGTAACGTAACAGCGATCACCTCAAGATTTGGGTACTTCTTACAGGTCGCTTCGATCATCCTCTTATAAGAATCAAGATCTAATTTCTTATATGAACCGTCAGAACCTGCGATTTCAATTCCTAGTGCAACTTCAAAGTCTTCCTCGTTTCCAAATAAAACATCGACAGTACCGGCAAGTCGTTGATTAACCTCTTGAGCTTTCGCTTTTCCGCCAATTGACTTCCACAAGCTCGGACGATAATTGAGGTCATATGAAACGATTGTGCCATTTGCGCGGGCGGTTAATGCGGCCTCGTAGGCTACGTCGGCTGTGCTAGATGAGAGAGCAGCAAATATGCCGCCGGTATGTAACCAGCGCGAGCCTGCGCCACCAAAGATCTCACCAAATTTGAAGTCGCCGGGTTTCAGTTGAGAAACGGCTGTATTTCCGCGGTCAGATACGCCAACCGCCCCTCTTACGCCAAATCCACGTTCCGTAAAATTTAGCCCATTCCTAACCTCGCGCCCAACGCCATCAAAATTACGCCAGATTATTCTTTCGGTATTCACGCCGCCCTGAAGAATCAAGTCCTCCACAAGTCGCCCAACTTCGTTATCGGCAAGTGCGGTGAGAATTCCAGTATTTAAACCAAAGCATTTACGAAGACCGCGCGCTACGTTGTATTCGCCGCCACCTTCCCAAAGATCAAAGCTCCGTGCTGTGCGAACACGGCCATTGCCCGGATCAAGGCGAAGCATTACTTCGCCCAATGAGATTAGATCGAATCGAGCTTCACTCTTAATCTTCATTAATTGCTCCTAATTCAATTCTGCAGCCAGAGCTGCAACCCGCGCTATCTCTGGCAGATTCTTCTCTGACATTGCCGATTTTGGAAACATCCAGCTTCCGCCTACAGCTAGAACGGATTTCTCTTGAAGATATTGAGCGGCATTCTCCTGAGTAATGCCTCCGGTAGGAATAAAACGAGTTCTAGGGAATGGGGCAGATATGGCCCTAAGGGCGTTGATACCTCCCAAAGTTTCAGCAGGAAACCATTTGAGAACGTCAAGTGATTGGCCAATACCTGAAAGAATCTCGGAGGGTGTAGCAACTCCCGGAAGATATGGAATGCCTAACGCTCTTGCCTTTGAAACGAGATCGCTTCTCAATCCCGCGGAGACTGCAAACTCAACTCCTAGATCTTTACCTCGATCTAAATCACTTTCTTTTGAAACTGAACCCATGCCAACCGTCAGCCCACTTACAGCCTTCATCGTTTCAATGGCTTGCCAGCTTGCATCCGTACGGAGCGTTACCTCAATAATTGAGATGCCGGAATCCAAGAGACACTTTCCAAGTTCACCAGCCCAAGAGGCATCCTCAATTACCAACACCGGAATTACCCGATTCTTACCTAAAATTTCCATCTAGCAATCAATTCTTAATCATGTAGCCACCGTCAACGATGACTACAGAGCCGGTCATGAAAGAAGACTCAGAAGAACACATCCAATAGATGGATTTAGCAATCTCTTCAGGCGTTCCAACTCGATTAAGCGCATGCATCGCTTCCACATCACGACGATAGGCAACTGGATCTGAGGATTTTTCCAACCCTTCAACTGTGAAAGGAGTCTCTATCCAGCCTGGGGCAATCGCATTAACTCTAATCTTTGGGGCAAGTTCTAGCGCGAGAGATTTTGTAAGGGAATCAACTGCTCCTTTTGTACTGCAATAAGCGGCATAGCCGACCGAACCAATATAGCCAGAAATCGAACTCATATTAACGATTGCTGACGATTCACCTTTATCAAGTAATCTCTTGAGATGCTTTATCGAAGTCACCATCCCTAAGACATTCACTTCAAACATATTGCGCCACTGTTCGAGATCTGCAGCGTCGATTAGCGCTAAGTAGTTGCGCCCCGCGATGTTTACCAAGGCATCAGCCTTGCCATACTGTTCTTCGATGGCGGTTGCGATTGCACTCCAGAGGTTTTCGTCACAAATATCACCCTTAAAGAAATGATCACATTCAGCGCTGCCGTTCTTGGAATCTATCCCAATGACTACATACCCCTTGGATTTAAACTCCTTCACGGTAGCGCGCCCCATACCTCCAGAAGCGCCAGTTACCACGGCTACTCGACTCATCAATCCCCCTAACTGGAGAGTATCGCTGCTGAGTGCGAATCTAAAGTTATCTCACTTGACTTCAAGTTTGCTTTGCCTACAAGTTCTTCTACACCTCTTACTATCAAAGCTGCTCCTAGAGGTACTCGTACTTGATAGTCACTCGTGTTTACCAACACAGTCCTAGATCCACTTGGAAGTTGGTAAGAAATTCCAAATACTTCTTCAGGAGTGCTATCCGAGTCCCACCAGTGCACTTTGCCGTTTCGATAGGCATCACTCGTTTTAAACTCTGAAATCTTAGGTAGTAGGTGCTCTATTCCTACCTCGCCGCCTATGAACATCATAAATGGACCTGGTAGGGATCCGAAAATGCAGGTAAGTAGCTGAGTCATTTCCAGTCCAAATTGTTCGCGCCGCCACTTAATTCCCCACGATGGCCACCAAAATGTGTCATGTGAATCAATATGGTGGGCAGTCATTGCGCCTCGAGGAAGCAAAACATCTCTATCGCGCATCCAAATAGCTAACTCTTTACCATTTCTAATGCCATGGCGAGCACGCGCTTTCGGAGAGGCGAGAGAAGTCACTAACCATTGTTCGTCGTAGTTGTAGTTTAAATCCATGGACTTCCGAAGCAAATGTCCTGAGGGTTCGGTGTACATAAGTGCATCTGGTCTTAGTTCTTTAATCAGTGGTCGAAGTTTCTGGAATAGACCGACGCAAGCAAGGGCAGATGCATTTGCTCGTCCGCTAGCCCATGGCGCCCAATTTGGATAATCATTATAAGTAGGCGCATCGAAACGGAATCCATCAATTCCTAATTCACGGACCAAGAAGAGCATCGCTTCAATAAAATACTCTTGCCAGGATGCGCTTCGAGCATCAAAAGCCTTGGTGTAGACCCCCGTGACGCTTCCCTTCGCATCTCGATAGAACCACTCAGGATGCTCGGCAATAAGAGGTGAAACCGCAGGGCTTCCATCCCGCCAAGAATCCTCAAAGTCAATAATGTGTCTCGACCAGGCGATGTAGTAGTTGGAAGGATCTTTTACATCGGTGCTGAAGCTGTCATAGGTCGTCTCGTCGATTCGATCTTTGTAAGGACCTGAGCGAACTCCGTCAGCAGCCATGGTTATCGACTCTTTATCGAGAACTCCATGGAGCAGAACATCCAGAATCACTTTAATGCCGATTTTATGAGCTTCTTCGACCAACCGCTTTATCTCTTTTTTGTCACCGTAAGAAGTGTCAATATCCCAATAATCATGAACGTTATAACTTGGGTATGGTTGTCTTGGCATCAGTTGGATACAGGAAAAACCCATCGCCTTCACGCGGTTTAAATCATTAATTAAATCGGTAGCTGTCGGATACGGACCGTACTTGTTTACTCGGCCAAAAATGGAATATCCGAGTTGCGCCTCAAAAATCATCGTTGGCTTAACCCATTCAGGCGCCTCTCCTGGGGAGGTCACGCCTCTCTGGTCCATCCAGTATTGAAAAACCGGTGGGAATTTCATCCAATTTGGTACTCCTAGATCGATGGAAGCGATGGCGACGGGGAGATTCCGTGCGGTTGAAAGATCACTGCAGAATTCTGTCTTGATATTCAATCTGACTTTTTCTGGGGAGAGTCCTTGAATCTCTACTTCTGGAATCTCTACATCACCATCAATCCAGAGGACAATATTTCTATCTAGATTGTCCTCGCCAAGATGTATCAAACCGCTTGAGCCACGAAGCCCGCCCATAGGAGAAATTCCAGTTGAATCACTAAGTTCTTGAAGATCAATATTGCTACGGAGACCGTTGCCTGGAATGTTTGCTATCCATTTTCCTGAGCGGAAGTCAATAATCAGCTCAACTACGAGATTTCTTACAACTAGTTGCTGGTTTCCGAGAAAATTTACTCCGAAAGTGATAGCCGGGCCGTTTCGATTAAATTTATAAGTTAATTCTGCCGAAGCTGGACCAATCATTACCGGTACAACCCAAGTTACCCCTTCGCCGCTTTGTGAGATAAAAGGCTCTCCGGCCTTGACTATCTTCTCAGACCAAGTTGTATCAAAATATTCAAGCCCACCAACCGGGTTCCTACGCTCCCCGCCCCCTGTTTCAATCTTCAATGATGAGGAAACTGCGCACTCAAAATCTAACTCCTTCGTGGATTGCCTGAGCAAACGAGGCAACCCAGTTGAGTCATCCATCTCAATTGAATGGTTGGACTCTACGTGGGTAAGTCTCACAAAAATCTACCTACCGTGATAATCGGCCAGATAAAGCGCGATGACCTAAGAGCGAAAGGATAATTACGAGACCAAAGCCAAGACCAGTGAAATAACCGTCAAGCCCCACGGCAATGACGCCTGTGTTGATGAAGACCACTGTGGTAGCTCCGATTACTAGTCCAGCAATCGTTCCTTTACCGCCCGTCACAGGTGTACCGCCAACGAATACGGCAGCGAGAACCGGTAGCAAATATCCCTCACCCATAGTGGAGTAGTAAGTGGAATTTATGAGAATTGAAATGGTCGAAGTTATCGAGCAACAAATTCCAACTAGAATAAAGCAATATACCTTCACTCTGGAAACGTTCACACCCATCGCTCTACCAGCTTCTGGATTGTCTCCGGCGATATGAACATGAATACCAAATCGATGACGATTGAAAATAACTCCCAGAATCATCGCGATTGCCAAACCCCAAAGTAATTGAGCAGGAATTGGACCCCAAGAGCCAACAACAGCGGCACGAATAGGAGACTCATCAAATTCTGGGAATTGGCGAACTTGGCCTTGATTTAATACTTGAGTGATGCCGGCAAACATGAAATTTACACCTAAAGTCGTGATCAGCGAAGAAAATCCCAGTTTTGTTACAAGGAACCCAACGAACAAGCCGCAAGTTATTCCTACAAGTAAACTAGCTAGAAAGGCTACCCAAAAGTTGTAATTAGTTGCATTTAATGTGAGTGAAAAAACTAGTCCAGTCAGAGCAAGTGTCGATGGGAAAGACAAATCTATCTCTCCTGAAACAGTCACAAACACCAGCGCTAACCCCATGATGATGTAGAGCGGTAAAGAGAGAAAAACAGCCGTAAACATTCCAATATTTAGGAATACACTTGGAGCAAAATAGATAAATACCGACATCATTAGAAGATAGAAACCAGCCGCCCCAAGAACGGGTTTAAATCTGTCTGGAACTATAAATTTCTTTACAGTTGCATTTTCAATGGACATCAGATTGTTCCCTTTCTTGCGATTTCACGAAGCATCATGATGAACTCATCTGCCTTCATATCTCCCTTAGGACCGTCGAATACCAAACGTCCTCTATCTAAAATAACAAATCGATCAGCAACAGCGTGTGCATCCCATGGATTATGGCTAATGAAAATCACAGACCTCCCCTGGCGCTTCAAATCATGAATAAATTCGATGACTTCAGCTTGTTCTGATAACGCCATCGCGGTGGTCGGCTCATCGAGCATGACGAGACTGCTATCAAAGAGAATCGCTCTAGAAATTGCAACTCCCTGGCGCTCTCCTCCGGAGAGCTTCAGAACTGGAGAGTTTGGCGTCCATACCTTTGAGGTGTATCCAATTTTGCGCATAAGTGCTTCTGTTTCAGCTATTTGTTGTTTGCGCTTCACAAATCCAAATCGATTTGTGAGTTCGCGCCCCATAAACACATTTGCGTAAATACTCTGTTGTTCGGAGAGAGCCCTATTTTGATGAACCGTTTCGATTCCGAGCTTTCTAGCCTTAGCTGCGCCCCAATTTTTCTGTTCCTCGCCACGAAGAATTATTTTTGCACCCGAGTCAGCCTTCTCTGTTCCGGAGATAATTTTAGTTAGCGTTGTCTTGCCGGCACCGTTGTCACCGACGAGCGAGACAATCTCGCCTTCGTAAAGTTTTAAATTGATATTAGTGAGGGCCTGAACTCGACCAAAAGTCTTCTCAACTCCAACTAACTCTATTAACGGCTTTCTTTCCACTAACGCCTCCAAAAGATTTACGAAAAATTACCTATTACGCGCTATGGCGGCACCAAACTTGGTTTGGTGCCGCCACCCCTCGCGGTGATCTGCGGTCCGAAGACCGACTACTTTTTAGCGGAAGCCCTTTGGAAGAGCTGCCACTGTCTTGTAGTTATCTACCGTTACAAAGCCTGCGGAAGTATCAACACTGGACGCAGCCAATCCATACACCTTTTGTAGGCATAGGGAAATGATTGGCAGATAGCCCTGCTTAAATGGCTCTTGATCAGCAGTCAACTGAACATGACCACTAGCAAAAGCAGCTAGAACATCCGCACCAACGTCAAAACCCGCAACTTTAACTTCGCCTGGCTCAAGACCCGCTGCTTTAAAGTAGGTTGGGGTTGCACCGAGCAGTGCTCCCTCGGAAACAATCAACTTCAAATCAGCGCCGGCGGCCTTAATCGCTGCAGTTAGTGAAGGAGTCAATAGATTGGGGTTACCCGTAACATTTTCTCCTATTGATTGAAGATTCAACTCTGTCACTTGAACGCCTTTAGCGCGAAGTGTCTTGACAACACCGTCCTCACGATCAGAGCGACCCTTAACTCCGAAAGTTCCGACCACTATAGCTTTGTCGCCTCTCTTTATGCCAAAGTCCTTTACTGCTCGAGCAGCAAGAGCGGAACCCATCTTGCTTAGATTCGCACCCACAAAACCAGCGTTAAGTTCTTTGATTGATCTCTTGGCTGGTACGTTTGCGAAGTCGACAAGAATTCCAGCCTTCTTTGCATCCTTAGCTGCCGAAAGAATCGCTGCATCACCTGGATGTCCCATAAATGAGATTGCATCTGGCTTCTTTACGATTTCTTCCTTGAATTGCTGAACCATCTTTGGGAAGTTCCAACCGGAGCTGATGATTGTCACATCTGCACCGGTATCGGCCGCCGCTTGACGTGCGCCCTTTTCTAGAATGTCGGAGAAACTATCTGCAGTTCCTCCCTTGAAATAACTGATTTTCACACTGGAGCACCATGTTCCTGCCGAGCTTTGACCGGCCGATGAAACTCCGAGCATGAGTGAAGCAACCAAAGCACCAGCTGAAGCGAGTGCTGCGGCTCGACGGGATTTCTTCATG
>Ga0129336_10000706_pt1 | contig 19730 bp, 16 predicted proteins | sample CPB6_02_DNA_FD_96878 | JGI IMG/M metagenome (GOLD analysis project Ga0129336, IMG submission 96878) | Freshwater to marine salinity gradient microbial communities from Chesapeake Bay, USA - CPBay_Sum_0.6_0.2_DNA | ecosystem: Environmental > Aquatic > Marine > Coastal | place: USA: Chesapeake... | reverse complement strand
CTGGTTTTCCTGGAGCGGCAGCAAAGATGTCCGCTGGGTGTTTCTTGCGATGGCCCTGTTCGGGGCCGGCCGCGCGATGTGGATGCCGGCGAGTCAGGCCATGGTCGTCAATCTCGTGCCGACTTCGGTTTTTCCCGCCGCAGTGGCATTCAATTCGACGTTGTTCGAAGTGGCCGTGATCACCGGCCCGGCGGTGGGCGGTATCCTTTACGCATTCGGCGAGTCGCGGCTGCAGATGTCCGGCGCACTGCTCGTGTACTGCACGGGTTTTGTTTTGCTCGTGATCGCCATCACGCTCATCGCCGGCATTCGCCCGCGTCGCGCTGCAACTCCGACCGATCCCGTTTCGTGGCGCGAGTTCACGCTCGGCTTGCGTTTCGTGTTCCAGCGGCGGACCGTGCTCGGCGCGATTTCTTTGGACCTGTTCGCCGTGTTGTTCGGTGGAGCCACCGCATTGTTGCCCATGTTCGCCGCCGATATCCTGCACGTGGGTCCCGAGGGACTCGGCATCCTGCGAACTGCACCCGGGGTGGGCGCTGCACTCACGGCGGTCTGGCTTGCGCGTCGACCCATCAGTCGACACGCCGGGGCGTGGATGTTCGGCGGCGTCGCGGTGTTCGGCCTCGCCACCATCGTGTTCGGTTTGTCGACCTCGTTCTGGCTGTCTGCGTTCGCACTGTTTTGTCTTGGGGCCGGCGATATGGTGTCGGTGTTCGTCCGGCATCTGTTGGTACAACTCGAGACACCCGACGCCATCCGCGGGCGGGTGAGCGCGGTCAGCGCGATGTTCATCGGCGCATCGAACGAGCTCGGGGAATTCGAGTCTGGTCTGACGGCGAGTTGGTGGGGACCGGTGCGGGCGGTGACTCTCGGTGGCATCGCCTGCCTAGTGGTGGTGGCGGGCTACCTGAAACTGTTTCCGGAATTGCGCCGCCTCGATCGGTTCCCCGAAGGACCCTGAGGCAGAGGGGCCCGGCGCCACCCGGTGATCGGCTGTATACATCGACAGGACGGCCGGATGGGCTGTCAAGAATCGCAAAGGTCCCCTGCTCGGGAACCCGGGCTCTCGGCAGCGAGTCAATCAACGGTTGGCTGCATGGCATACTCGACGCAATCCTTCGGAGAACCCTGATGCACGCCGGTATCGCTCGCCCTGCTGTGCTCTGCGCCGCCCTCGCAGTCGGTCTCGCGGGGTGCATGACTGCGCGTATCGACGAGTCACGGGAGCTGCCAACGCAGATCGCCTCGGGTGAGGCGGTGGTGATCCTCGCCAAGCCGCAGATCGAGGGGGCGGCGGCCGAGGACGAATTCATGGATTGCGTGGGTCGCGGTCTCGGCAAGGGGTCGAGCCCCATCCGCGTGCAAGACAACAACCAGTTCGTCGATTCTCTTTTTCCTTGGTTCGAACCGGCGACCGCACCCCGGCGACCCGAAGCCGTGACGCAACTTTTGGCACGTCCCGGCGTCAGTGAACGCGTGACCGCATCGGGTGTGCGCTATCTCGTCTGGCTCGATGGCGGCACCCGCAAGACCGACGGTGGCGGCAGCATCGCCTGCGGTGCCGCGCCCGGTGCCGCAGGCTGCATCGGCTTCGGTTGGTGGGAGAACGAGTCGAGCTATGAAGCGACCGTCTGGGACCTCAAGCAGGCGAAGTCCGCGGGTAGCGTCGGCACCAATGTTTCGGGCACCTCGGCTCTGGTGGGCGCCGTCGTGCCCTTGCCGTTCATCGCTCGTGTGCAGGCCACCGCATGTCAGCGGCTCGCCGATCAACTGCAAAGCTTCTTCAACGGCGGCACGCCCGCCCCCTGATCGCTTCCATATCATGGTCAAAATAATCACGCTCAATGAATTTCGTTGGTGGGCCTTCGCGGTGCTGCTGAGCCTTGCGGGCTGCGCCTCCATGCCGCAGACCGGCGGCTCGACGAGCGGTCTGCCCGGCAGCATGCCGGGTGGCTCCACGGGCGGCTCATCGGGTGGCTCCACGGGCAGTGGCACCACCGTGACTTTGCCGGGTGGAATCGTGCTCGGTGGCGAGGGCGGTGGCGGCACTAACGGCAGCGAAACGCGTGAAGACAAGGGCAGCGGTGGTTCGGCGACCACGGCCGACGAGCGCCGCGGAGCCGCCGAAAAGACGCTCGACGATTCGCTGGGCGAGTTCGACAAGACGCTCGAGGGCGAGCAGCGTCGTACCGCGGAAAGTCGCGACGCGCAGGCTGCGAACCGCAACGCCTCGACGGGGTCTTCGAGTGACGCCTCGGGCGGCGGTCTGGGTCGCGGCGAAGGCGATCTCAAATCCGAGCGTGCGGCGCAGGCCGGTAACGGCGGTGGCGATGCATCGGGCGGCGATCAACGCGATCGGGGCACCGTGAGCGGCGGCGGTAGCGGCGGACCCGATCGTAGTCGACCCTCGGGCGAAGATGACGACATCGTGGCGCGCCGCTTGCGTCGCGCCGCCGAGCAGGAAACCGATCCCGAGCTCAAAGAAAAGCTCTGGAAGGAGTACACGGAGTACAAGCGGAATGTTCAGGGCAAGAGCTGATTTTTTTGGTAGCGCCTGGTCGTGGCGCGCGCCGCTGATGGCGGCGCTGGCGCTCTTTGCGCTCGCGGGCTGCGTGGTCAAGGAGACGCGACCGCTGCCCAAGCTCGAAGCCGTGCAGGCGAGGCAGCAGATCCCGGATGCCGAATTGCTCGACGTCAGCGTCCAGGCTTTCGACACCAACATTCCGCCCGGGCTCGCCGACAACGAGGAAGCACTCGACAAGCGACGCATCTACCCCGAAGTTCGCCGCGCCGAATCACGTCTGTTGGCCGCTCGTCTCAAATCGACGCTCGAAGAGTCGGGGCAGTGGGGTGCAGTACGTGTCGTGCCCGAAGGTGTGAAATTCACCGACGTACTGGTCAGCGGCAAGATCATCGAATCGACGGGTGGTCGTCTCGAACTCGAAATCGACGCCGGCGACGCGATGGGTCGTGTCTGGATCAAAGACAAACGTTACTCCGGGGATGCAGATCTCGGCTCCTACAAAACCGACGCGGCGATGCGTGCGCGCGATCCGTTCCAGAACGTCTACGCGCAGATCGCCAACGATTTGATGGCGGCCCGCGACAAACTCAGCCCGGGCGAGCGCGGCGAGGTGCGCGAGGTCGCACAGCTGCGATTTGCACAAGATCTCGATCCACGATCTTTCGGCGGTTATCTGCAAACCGACGCTGACGGTTTGACCCGAGTGGCGCGGTTGCCAGCCAAGGACGATCCGGCACTCACGCGCATCGGCAAGATTCGTGAGCGCGATGCTGCGGTGATCGACACCCTCGATGGCTACAACGAGCAGTTCAACGAGGGGATGTTCGACTCCTACGCGGGCTACCGACGCACCATCCGCGAGGAAATGGAGAAGGAAGACAAGGCGCGGGCACAGGCGACGACCCGCACCGTGCTCGGCGCCGCCGCAGTCCTCGCCAGCATTCTGGTGTCGAGTCAGTGCGGCTCCACCGACTACAACTGTCAGCGCATCGAGGACGCCGTCCGTTATGGCGGCGGTGCCGGTGGCGTGGCAGCCGTGATGTCGGGCATCAAAAAATTCGCCGACGCGAAAACCGCGGCGCAATCCGTGAGGGAACTCGCCCGCAGCTTCGAGAGCGAGGCTGGCACTCAGGTGGTCGAGGTCGAGGGCCGCACGCTCAAACTCACGGGCACGGCCGAGGAGCAATATCGCGAATGGCGGCGTCTGCTCGCGACGATCTATGCCGAGGAGACCGGCGGTGTGAGCCCTGCGGCGACACCACCTGCCGCGACACCGCCTGCCGCCACGCCGCCTGCCGCCACGCCGAAAGCCCCGCGCACCTGAGATTCCGTGGCGGCATTCGCGAAAGGACAAAAGCTGCTCGATCGCTTCGTTCTGCTCGAGCCTTTGGGGCAGGGCGGACAAGGCGAGGTTTGGCGTGCGCTCGACGAACAACGTTCGGCGCAGATCGCCATCAAGATCTTGCCCGCCGCCGAGATCGAATCCTTGCGGGGGCAGTATCTGCTTGCGCAGACCGTCAAAGGCCGCGGCGTACTCGAATACTTTGAACCGATCGTGGGCGATGCGTTTTCGGTGCTGCCCATGGAATTGGCTGCGGCCGATGCGCGTTCGCTGCGGGCACGCTCCTGGACGCAATCGTTGGGACTGCTGTGCGAAGTCGCCGACGCGCTAGAGGCACTGCATGCGCGCGGTATCGTGCACCGCGATCTCAAGCCCTCGAACGTGCTCATCGGTTTCGACGGGCGCGCGCGCCTGACCGACTTCGGTAGTGCGGCGCGTATCGGCGAGTCGGCGAGCAGTCGCGTGCTCTCGCCATTCAGTGCCAGCCCCCAACAGCATGCCGGTGCCGCCGCTAGTGTAGCCGACGACCTGTTCGGGTTCGGTGCTCTCGCCTATGAATTGCTCGGTGGTTATCCACCCAATTTTCCGGACACCGCGCGCGCTCTTTCGGGTCTGCCACCACCACGACTGGTCACCGCGGTCGCAACGCCCGCCGCTCTGATCGACCTCGTGATGTCCTTGCTGGCCGGTAATCCGGAGGCTCGTCCGAACAAGCTGCGCGAGATCGCCAGCATGCTGCGGTCGCTGGAATCGCAGCGACTCACGCCCGTGATCGCCGCAGAAGTCGTACCGCTCGAGATCGCCGCAGCGGGTAACGACGGTGGATCGGCAGTACGTCCTTCGATCGCCGCCTGGAGCGGTCTGGCAGCGTTGGCGTGTCTTTTGATCGCGGTATTCGTACTGCTGCCGCGCTACGTGACGCCACCGGCCGCCGCGCCTGCGGCTGGGGTGACGGCTGCTGGAATCAAACCCGCGGCGGTCGCAGCGACATCTACGGCAGCGAGCAAAGTCGAAGCCGATCGCGAACTACAAGATCGTTTTGCCGAAGCCAGCGGCCGCTATCGTACCGTGCTCGACGAGCTCGAGACGCAGGGTGCAGGGGTTTGGGGTGGCGCGACCTTCGCCGCCGCGAAATCTTTGGGAGCACTCGCCGTCGAAGCCGAAGCCGCCCGCGATTATTTGCTGGCTCTCGATCGCATCGGCGTCGCCAACCAGCGCCTCGCCCGCATCGTCGAGGAGCGTCCACAGGCATTGTCGAAGAAATTACGTGAAGGCGAGGCTGCGCTCGACGGTGGTCGACTCGAACTCGCTCGGCAGGCCTTCGAGCTCGCACAACTCATCGAGCCAACCAATGCCGATGCGGGCCGCGGAATTGCCAGAGTCATGGCGCTGGGGCCCGTGTTGCCGGCGTTGGTCGCTGCGGAGACCGCCTCTTTGACGCTCGATCACCTGACGGCACTCACTCGTTACGAAGAAGTGCTGCGTGCCGATCCACTCAACAGGGTGGCTCGCGAGGGTGCTGCGCGAGCGCGTTCGCAGCTGGGGTCCAATCGTTATGCTCGCGAAATCGGCGAAGCGCTGATCGCTTTGCGCGCCGGGCGAACGGCGGACGCGCGGGCGGCGGTTTCGAGAGCACGCACGCTACGTCCTGCCGGCGCAGAACTCGTACCGCTATTGGCACAAGTCGATGCCGCGGGCAAGAAGCGTGACCTCGACGAAATACAGGCAGAGATCCTGCTGCTCGAGAGCGAAGAAAAATGGGCCGAGGCCTTGCTGCGTTACGACGCGCAGCTCGCGCGTGACCCAGGTCTCGGTTTCGCGCGTAACGGCCGAGCCCGCGTTGCGCCACGCGCCGATCTCGCGCGACGGCTCGACGCGCTGCTCGTCAATCCGGTGCGATTGACGGCACCCGAAGTACGTCGCGAGGCGGAGCGGTTGTTGGCCGACGCGGGCAACGTGAAGGGCGCGGCACCCGTGCTGCGTAATCAGTCCGAGCAGTTGCGAGCTGCGATCCGGCTCTATGATCAACCGGTACTGGCCGTGCTCGAGTCGGATGGCGTTACCGTCGTCAGCGTGCAGCGTGTCGGCAGCTTCGGTGCTTTCACGCGACGCGAGCTGCAACTCAAACCGGGACGCTACGTGGCCGTTGGCAGTCGCACGGGTTTTCGGGATGTACGTCGTGAATTCACCGTCGCGCCGGGAACGACTGCCGTGGTCGTCCAGGTACGGTGTACGGAGGTGATCTCGTGACGTCTTCCGAGACGACGACGCTGACCCTGCGCGAGCCCGCAGGGTCTCGCGAGTTGAGTCTGCCCTGTCGAATCGGCGGCGCCGCGGGCGACGAGGTCATCGTCCCAGGAACGACCGGCAGCGAATCTTTGCTGCTGCACTCTCTCGAAGGCGAGCTTGGAATCACCGCCGCCCCGGGTACCACGGCTCTTGTCAACGGCAGGTCGCTGGCGGCGGGCGTCTTTACGCCGCTGCGGACTGGCGATGTCATTGCTTTCGGCAGCACGCGGTTGTTGTTGCAAGAAAACACCGTACTCGAGGTGCGACACCTCGTCGGCAACGACACCCTGGCGCCGATCACCCTCGATACGGCGTACGAGGTCACCGATTCCGCGGGCGACGAGCGGATTTTTTTGGCTGATCTCGACGCAGGAGCTGCCGCCGGTAGCGAGCGAGACACACGGTCGACGTCGACGTCGTTCGGTGCGAATCGCAAGATGCTGGCGATCGCCGCGGCTTTGCTCGCGGTGTTCGGGCTCTTTGCGCTGCTGCTATCTCGACTCGAAACGGTCCGAATCACGGTGCTGCCCGCGAACGCCGAGGTGACGGGGTCGGGCTTCGGCTGGCGCTCGGCGGACACCTTGCTGCTGCTGCCCGGCGAGCGCCGCATTCGCGCCGAGGCCGATGGTTACCTGCCGATCGAACGCGTGATCGAGGTGCGGGAAGATTCGCCGCTCTCGCTGCAGCTGCAGCTCAAAGAAAAACCAGGCATCCTCGACATCGATACGGACGGTGTGGCGGCTCGAGTGTTCGTCGACGGCGGTGAAGTGGGTGCTGCACCCGGTGAGATACAAGTCGCCGGCGGCGAGCGTACGCTCACGCTGCGTGCCGAACGCCACCTCGATCTCGTGCAAAAAATAACCGTAGCCGGTCGCGGAACCCGTCAGCCCTTGAGCTTGCGTTTGCAGCCCTCGTGGGGTGCCCTCGAAATCAGCGCGAGTACGACGGGGGCGAGCGTATCGGTCAACGACGCTGCACCGGTCGCCTTGCCGGCGCGCGTCGATCTGCCCGCAGGCCTGCATCGACTCAAGATTTCGGCGCGTGGTGCGCGCGATTGGCAAAGCGCCGTATTGCTCAAAGCGGGCGAGACTCAGCGGATCGGCCCGGTCGAACTCGGTGCCCCCGACGCTCGCTTGCGAGTTTCGTCACGACCTGCCGGTGCCGATGTCACGGTCGGCGGCGTGTTTCGTGGTCGTACGCCGCTCACCGTGGGTCTGCCGGCAGGATCCGAACACGACATCAGTGTCTCGCTGCAGGGTTATAAAGCCATCGAGCGTCGCGTGTTCGCCGCCGCCGACAAAGATATCGCGTTGCAACTTTCGCTGCAGTCAGTGCCGGTGCGCCTCACGGTACAGGGCGATCCGATCGATGCTGAAGTGGTGATCGATGGTGAAGTTCGCGGCAAGACGCCACTAATCATGGAACTGCCTGCCCGTCGGCATGCCTTCGAGCTACGCAAGGCAGGCATGCAGACCGAGCGTATCGACGTCGATCTTTCGGCTGCGGTAGATCGCACCGTCGACTACAAGTTGGTGCCGGTGGGTCGCGCGCGTGACTGGAAGCCACCACCGCCTGCGCTGCGTGCCCAGACCACGGGCACCATGCTTCGCCTGATCACGGGTGGATCATTCACGATGGGTAGCGAGCGTCGTGAACAGGGTCGTCGTGCCAATGAATTCGCTCGCAAAGTGACGTTGTCACGTCCGTACTACCTCGGCACGCGCGAGGTCACCAACGGCGAGTTTCGTCGCTACAAGGCAGATCACGATTCGGGCTTCGTCGGCAAGCGCACCCTCGATCTCGATGGTCAACCTGTCAGCAACGTGACTTGGAGCGATGCCGTTCAGTATTGCAACTGGCTGTCGACGCAGGAGGGCTTGCCGGTCGCCTACGAGCAAAAAAGTGGCCGCTGGACGCTGATCGAACCGGTGACCACGGGTTATCGTCTGCCCACGGAAGCCGAGTGGGAATATGCAGCGCGGCATGCGGGCCCAGGTGCGCGCACGCAGCGGTACGAGTGGGGCGATGCACTGCCGCCGCCCGCGGGCATCGGTAACCTTGCCGGTCGCGAGGCGATCGATGAAATGACTCGTGTGCTCGAAGGTTGGCAGGACGATTATCCGGCCGTTGCACCACCCGGAAAATTTAGAGCCAATGCTTTCGGCATCTTCGACATGACCGGCAATCTCTCCGAGTGGGTCCACGACGCATACGCGTCTTTCGAAGCCAATGCCGGTGGGACGGATCCGTTGGGGCCTGCTGCGGGCCCTGCCTCCGCGGGGGCGGCCGCAGCCTCGAATGTGCGGCGGGTGATCAAGGGTAGCCACTGGCGCACGACGACCTTCGCCGATCTGCGTGCGGCCTGGCGCGAAGGGTTCGACGGCACGTCGCAAGAGGTCGGTTTTCGAGTGGCGCGCTATGCGGAGTAAGTCCATGCAAAGTAAGTCCATGCAGAGCAATCGAAAAACCTGGCGGATGATCGCCTTCACGACAGCAGGCGCTCTCGTCTGTTGGGGCGCTTCGCTGGCGATGCTGCGCGCAGTCGCCCAAGACGCCACGCCACCCGCAGCCGAAACAAACGAGGCCGAAGAAATCCAGCGCCGCAAGGCGCCACCCAAGAATTCCGACGAGGAGTCGCCGGAGTATCGCGATTCCGCCGACAACAACATCAGCCTGCCCATCGACATCTGAACATGAACAAAAAAGCCCCCAACGAATTTCTTTTCACCATCGTCGCTCTGTTGGTGTCCATCGTGATCGTCCACACGATTTACGTGTTGCACGTGCGGCCGGTTGCCGATGCTACGCTGCAGGCCGATCGCGAGCGCATGATGGTCGACCCCAACTACGTTGCTCAACGATCGCTCGAAGTGGTCGTCAAAGATTACGAGCAAGAGGCCGAGATCATCCTCATGCTCTGGGCGCTTGCCATCATGGGCTACAAAACGCACGTCCATCGGCGTGAGCAGCAAGCTCTAGATGCAGATCTGCTGCGCCTGCCGGAGGGCATGAAAATCCTGCCTGAAGACACTCGCGAGTATGCGAGACAAATCGAGAATCTGCCGCCCGAGAGTCGCGAGCTGCTGGTACCGCGGGCCCTGCTCGGGGCGCTGGCGCGCTTCGGAGCGACCCGCAGTGTGCAGGACGCCTCGACCGTAGCGCACGGTTTGTGTCAGTCCGAAGCAGACCGACTCGATTCCGACCTCGCACTGCTGCGCTACATCGCATGGGCCATTCCCGCGATCGGCTTCATCGGCACGGTGCGTGGTATCGGCGATGCGCTGTCACAGGCCCACAAGGCGGTCACGGGGGATATTTCGGGTGTCACCGAGGGTCTCGGTGTCGCGTTCAACTCGACTCTGATCGCGCTGTTGCTGTCGATTCTGCTGATGTTCCTCATGCAGCAGTTGCAGCGTGTACAGGAGCGCCGTGTCCTCGATACCGAAACCTGGCTCGACCAAAAAGTCATCCGCAATCTGCAGGCGCGTTCATGAGTGTGACGGGGCTGCATCTGCTCGACGCAGCGCTTGCCGTGGCGAGCGATGGCAGCCTTTCGTCTTCGTCGCCTTCGGTGGTGCATGCAGATCCTGCGCGTGCCGCCATGATGGGTCGCCCGGCTGGCGACATCGCACGTCTTGCGCCGCGGCAGGTGAGCACCGACCACTGGGCGACTATTGCCCGCGAGGCCGGCAACGCGCCGGCGCTGGCCGCGGTCGTGGCCCGTGCCGAATTGCGCATGCGCCTCGATGATGTGCAGCGCGAAACGCCGGTACAGTGCGCCGTGTCCGCTGCATTTTCTGCGGAATCTTTGGGCGTCATCCTGGCCCTTGCGAGGCGCGAGGGAATCCGCATCGGCGGTTTCCACGATGCGGCGGCGCTCGCTGTCGCGAGCGTTGGCTTGACTGGCGTGACGCTGGTACTCGAATTCGGACTTGCGCACGTGGCAGCAACGCGAGTCGAGCAAGTCGATGATCAACTGCGTCGGCGAGCGGCGGTGGTGCGACGCGGTATCGGGTTGCTCGCGCTGCGCCAGGCTTGGCTGCGCATGGTGAGTGAAGCGATGGTGCTGCGCACACGCTTCGACCCGTTGCACGAAGCCGCAAGCGAGCAACGTCTGCATGATTTGCTCGATGATGCTGCAGCGCGTGCCGCGATCTCTGGATCGACTGATCTCGAGCTTCCCACGGGCCGTGACCCGGTGCGCGTGGGTGTCAGTCGCGATCAGTTCACCGAAGCCGCGGATGACATCTACCGCGAAGTTCTCGCGGCGCTACACGAACTGCGACCGGCAGGTTCGCGCGTAAACATTTTGATCGACGAAACGGCGACACGCTTGCCGGGTCTTCTCGGCCGTCTCGCCGCATTGCGTGGCTGCCGGTTTTATTCATTCGGTTCCAGTCTGATCGCGAGGGCCGCTTCGCTGGCCGATGCCAGAGTCGATGATGATGGCGCAGTCACGCTGCAGCGCGGGTATCCCGTCGGTGCGGCGCTCGAGCCCGCGAGTGAGCTCGATCTGTCGAACCTGACGAACTTCGTCGACACCGCGCCCACGCATGCTTTGTGGGAAGGCCGGGCCTTCGTGTTGCCGCAGAGCGGCGTCCTCGAAATCGGCCGTGAACCTGCCTTGGGTGGCATTCGCCTCGGCGAGGGCTTGGCAGGCGTGTCGCGCCTGCATTGCTCGTTGTGCGCAGAGGGCGGTGCAGTGACTCTGATTCCGCACAGTGCCCAAGAGACCTGGCTCAACGACGAACGTGTGCGCGGGCGAGTCCGCATTCAGTCCGGCGATCGGCTGCGTCTGGGTACGCCGGGTGTATCGATCGAACTCATCGCGGTTGGCGGAGCAGGGCATGGCACGCCGCAACGTTGAGGTTTTCAGCCTTTCGTTTCTCGACGTCATCTGCTGCGGCTTCGGCGCCGTCATTCTTTTTTACACCATCATCAGCGCTCAGAGCGGCATCGAGCGTACCCGCAAAGCCGAAGATCTGAGTGCTACGGTCTCCAAGCTCGAAGAAGAAGTCATCACTGGCGCTAAAAATCTCGTGGTCTTGCGCAACACGCTGCAAAAGACCGAGAGCGAGACGATCTCGGCTTCATCACGAGCCACCCAGCTCATCGAAGAACTGCAGCGCAAGCGTGAGGAGAGTTTCATCTACGATGCCGAGACGCTTGCCAAGCGGGAACGGATCGAAAAACTCAAAGCCGACGTCAAGGCTCTCGAAGAAAGCAGTCGCAGACTCGAAGCGAGCGCCAAGATCGCAACGCCGCGCGGCGAGCTTACCGGCGCAGGAAAATCGCGCGCGAGTCGGCGCTACATCACGGGCCTCACTCTGAAGGGTCGACGTATCCTGGTGCTGTTCGATCGCTCGGCCAGCATGCTCGATGAAGATCTGGTCAACATCATCCGCTTGCGTAATTCGCCTCCCGCAGCACAGCAGGGGGCCGAAAAGTGGCGCCGCGCGACGGATATCGCCAGCTGGATCGTCAATGAAATTCCGGATGCGTCGCAGTATCAATTCTACGCATTCAACACCACGGCCACTGCCTTGCTCGAAGGCTCTGCGGGCGAGTGGATTCGCGGCGACGATCAGAGTCGGCGCGAAAAGCTGCTGGACTCGATGGGTCAACTGGCGCCGGCGGGTGGTACCAGTCTCATCAATGCCTTTGCGGCGATTCGTGACATGAAGGTTCCACCTGATCAGGTCATCCTGATCACCGACGGCTTGCCTACGCAGGGAGCGACCGCCCCTGCACTGCGTCGCCTCGTCGATGCAGCCGACCGCGCCAAGCTTTTCGACGAAGCCATCCGCGGTCTCAATAAAAACGTACCCGTCGACGTCATTTTGCTGCCGATGAAGGGTGACGTTCCCGCGCCCCACAGATTCTGGGGACTCGCGCGACTCACCAAGGGCGCCTTCGTCATGCCGTCACCGGACTGGCCATGAAGCTGAGGCGTCGCGACACCGAAGTATTCAGCCTGTCGTTCCTCGACGTCATTTGCTGCGGTTTCGGCGCCATCATCCTGCTACTCGTGCTGTCCGAGTTCGGTCAACCGATCGTGATCGAACGCTCGCGCCAAGATCTCGAATCGCAGATCAAGAAATTGCAGGAAGAGTTGTTCGTCATCCGGGGCGAGAGCGAGCGTCTCGAGCGTGAGCTCAAGGGGCGTGTCGATAGGTTGGTGCGCGAGCGGCAGAACCTTGCGAAGGTGGCCGGAGATTTCTCGAGCATTCGCGGGCAGTTCGATGCATCGCGACAGGACGCGGCCGTGAGCAACATTCTCGAAAACGAATTGCTCTCGGCCTATCAGGAACTCGAAGCGGAGAACAAAAAGCTGATGCAAGCTTCGCGAACCCGCAAGCGCATCACCACCCAGGCGGTCGGCGGTATCCCGGTCGACAGTGATTACGTGATCTTTCTCATCGACACCTCGGGCAGCATGCAGGGGGGGCATTGGGAGACGGCCATCGAGGTGATGCGCGAAATCCTCGACATCTATCCGCGCCTGAAGGGGGTCCAGATCGTCGATGACAGCGGCCGTGAACTGTTCGGTGGCACACGCGGACGCTGGCTGACCGACTCACCGGGCCTGCGCACCGATATCGTGCAGCGGATGCGAAACTGGCGATCTTTCAGCGATTCGAGCCCAGCCGACGGCATCGAACTCGCGATCAAAAACTATTGGTCGGCGGATAAAAGAATCAGCATCTACGTGCTCGGGGACGAGTTCACCGGCGAATCCATCCAGGGGGCGCTCGATGCCGTCGATCGTATCAATCGCCCCGACTCGAGCGGCCGCCGTCGGGTTCGTATCCACGCCGTCGGTTTTCCGGAGGCGCCCGGAATGACACCGTTTACAAACATCCGCTTCTCGGCCCTAATGAGGGTGATGTGCGAGCGCAACGACGGGACGTTCGTCGGACTGACCAACACCAAGAGTTGCGCTTTCAGCATGAACGTCGGAGGCATCACGACATGCGTCGGTGGAAACTAGCAAGCATCGTGCTCGGATTGGCGTCGCTGGCCGGTTGCGGCGGTGTGCAGATCGCACCGGACCCCGATCTGCCCAAGGCTCTCGTCGAGTCGGTACCGGCAAAGATTGGGTTGCTCATGACGGCCGAGCAGCGCAACTACACCCACTCAGAGACCCGCAGCGGCGTCTCCTGGATCGTAGAACTCGGCGCGGCGCAGCAGGAGCTTGCTCGTACCGTACTTGGGGCGACGTTTCGTGAAGTGAACGAATTCTCTGATCTCGACGCGGCGCGCGCTACGCAGGGCTTGCAGGCCGTGTTCGAGCCGAAGATCGAGCAGTATTCTTTCGCGACGGCTCAAGAGACGGGTGGCGCGTACGTCGCAGTCACGATCCGCTATCGCATCGACGTATTTTCGCCTAATGGCGAGCGCTACGATTCTTTGACGCTGACGGGATACGGCACCGCTCTGGCCGATGGTCTGAGCACCGGGGCACCCATGGACGAAGCTACCAAGGCGGCGATGCGCGATGCAGCATCGCGGTTTCTGGTGCAGTTCCCGGCTACCGAGGCTGCCAAAGTTTTGACCGAAGGCAAGCGACTCGAGGTCAGTACTGCCGACGCCATGCGCGCCCTCGCAGCCAGCGGGCTGCGCATCGAGGCGCTGCCTATCAGGGTGTCGCGGCGGGTGGATCCGAACTGGAAGCCTGGGGCGAGCGCTGGATTCTGACCATCAGTTGCTCGCGCAGCACGACCCCTTCGGTCTCGGCGGGTTCACCGTCGACGATCCGCGGCGCGAAGCGGGTCTTGCGCGCCGCGAGCATCGCCGCCTTGGTGCTATTTTCTGGTGCGGCGGTATTCGCGACGACGACATCCAGCACTTTGCCGTCCTTACCGACTTTTAGCCGCATCTCGACATCCTTGACGGCGTAATCGTCGGAGTTCTGCACCCGCATGCGTGATGCCGAGGCCGAAGGGGCGCGGTAGACGAGCACACGGGGCGATTCGAGCAAGGCCCGCAGTTGCGGCGTACCGGTCGCCACGGCCGCGTTTGACAGCGCTTTCCAGCTATCGCCGTACGAGGCGTAGGCCCGTCCCAGATTGCCGCTGATCAAATACCAGTCGCCGATCTGCGCATGCAGTTCGCCGAGCTGACGCAAATCGACCGGCTTGCTGCGGTTGACCACGTCGAGCGCAAAGCTGAGCGCACGCAACCCTTCCGAGTTGAGTCGAGCCTGGTTGGCGTTGTTGACGAACGGATCGCCACCATCGTTGAGCTCGAAGGCGGGTTGGGCTTCGACTTCGGGACCGTAGATGGCTTCGAGCAACCACGTTCGTGCGAGACCGCGCAGTGCGGGCACCCCGACGACGGGCTTTTCCGCCGAGAGTTCCTCGGCAAGCTGCAGCGCCCGCGCGTGCAGACCGCGCGCCGTGGCGTAGCGACCCACCGACTCGAAGAAACGCGCATAGCGATCGAGGGGTTCGACGAGCCGCAGATCGCGCTTGCCGAAGTTCGTTTCGGCGATGCGGAATGCGTACTGGTGCTCGCGCTCGGCCTCGGCTTTTGCGCCCATCTTTTCATAGGCCTCGATCAGCGCATCAACAGCATCGAGTTGATCGGCGTTGTAGAGCCCATCGAGGTTGCGTGACAGATCGACCGCGCGCTTGAGTGCCGTGGCCGCGTCTGCGGGTCGATTGCTCGCGAGCCAGGTCTCACCGAGACCCTGCAACGGCCGGATCAGCAGGCGATCGGCCCCCGAGACCTGTCCCTCGATCAGCGCGATCGCCCGTTGATAGTTCGCTTCGGCCGCGGCGAAGTTGCCGCGGCGAAACTGCACGGTGCCCAGATTGGTGAGGGGGTTGACGAGTTCGCGTGAATCTTTGCCGCGTTGCGCCTCGGTGATCGCGACGAGTTCCTCGGCGCGTTGGCCGGCCGTCGCCAGATCGTTGGCCTCCAGCGCCGACTTGAACCGGGCAAAGATTTGCAGCGGCTCGCTGGGCGCAGTGTCGGCGGCGAGCAGAGCGCTCGGAAAACCGCCGAGCGCGATGACCGTCAGCGCCGCTCGAAGAGGTAGTGTGAGACCAGCCATTCGCGTCCGCCTCGATAGCCAAAGAGTTCCGCACACGACATGAAGAAAATTCGCCAGTACACCCACCACTTGAGAGCCTGATCGTCGCCGTAGGCATGACCCAGCACGGGCATGAGTTCTTCGCGGCGTGCATCCATCTTTTGCAACCACGCCTCCGAGGTGAGTTGATAATGCCGACCGTCGACCTGCCAGTGATCTGCCAAACGAAGATGGCGCTGGAAGTAATGGAGCAAATCGTCGCTCGGCATGATGCCGCCAGTGAAGAAGTATTTGGCCATCCAGTCGGTATCGTCCCGCACTTCGAAGGTGTAAGCGAATCGATGGTGGGTGAAGATATGCACGAAGAGCGTGGCTTCCGGCGTCATCCAACCGGCAATGCGGGCCAGCAGTGACTCGTAGTTGCGCATGTGTTCGAACATTTCGACTGAGACGACTCGGTCGAAGCGAATCTCGGGGCCGAAGTGAAGCTGATTGACGTCGCAGGTGATGATTTCGAGATTTTTGAGGCCGCGCTCCTTGGCGCGCGCGTCGATGAACAGCTTTTGAGTACGCGAGTTGGAGATGCCCGTGACGCGCGATTCCGGGTAATGCTCGGCCATCCACAACGATAGTGAGCCCCAACCGCAACCGAGCTCGAGGATGCGCTCGCCGTTGCGCAACCGAGCGCGCTCGCAGGTCAGCGCGAGCATCCGCGCTTCGGCAGCATCGAGATTGGCCGCGGCTCGCTCGATGTTGAAGTCGTCGTAGTAGCAGCTGCTGTATTTCAGATGCTTGCCGAGCGTCTGCAAATAAAAAGCCGTCGGCACTTCGTAGTGCTGCTGATTGGCTTCTGCGGTGTGGATGGCGATCGGACTTTCGCGCAGACGCCGCACCATCTCCATGAGGTGGGCCTGCTGGACTTCCGGATCGCCCTTGTCTTCTTCCCGAAGACGCTGCGCCAGCAGCGCGCGTATTCGTCGACGGATCAGCCAGTCGGGGATGCGATCGTCTTCGAGCAGACGCATTTCGAGAGGCAACGTAGCGGTGTCGGTCATGGTGGCGGCTTCAGTTCGGTGGCGCAGTTTTGAGGCGCTGCAGCGCGCGCTCGAGGACGGGAATCAGCAGCCGATAGAGTACATAAATTGCCGCTGGACCGATAAGCATCCAACCGATCGATGCGTGGATGATGGCATCCCACAGCGTGACGATGGCTTGAAGCACGCCTTGAGCAATGATTTGCATGCCGGCTTCGATGGTCAGAGGCTGGGCCTCTGCGCCGACCAGCCACTCGCCCAGCCGCATGAAGGGGATGATCATGGCCAGTTGCAGCGGGCCGATGAGCCAGCTGACGAGCTGAATGGCCGCCAAATTCAGTCTCAACCCGAGCGCGAGCAGCGTCAGCACGGGCGTCGACACGCCGAGTACCGGGAACATGCCGATCCCCGCGCCCAGCGCGAGACACAGGGCGAGTTGGCGCGGCGCCAACCCCTGCTGCAACAGGGCGAGTATCGGGTCGACGACATGGCGCCGGATGGGTGCGAGCATGGCGATGAAGAATCAGGCGGGACGACGCAGCAGGATGGTCGCAACGGGTTCGTCACGACCCAGTCGCGACAGCTGGATCAAGACGTAGGCGGCCATCGCCATGTTGCCGAGCAGCATGATCGCCACGAACCAGGCGATGCGAGGTAGCCAACGAATTTCTTTGTAGAACACCCAGACGTAAAAGGTCAGGAACCCGTAATAGGCATCGATCAAGGTGGCGATGGTCCACCAGTTGTCGGGTTGACGGATCAGACCCTGCCAATCGAGCACCGACTGCTGAAAGCTGGCGAAGGTGGTGTAGCAAAACAGCGAAATCAGAATGAAACCGAACAGGATCTGCAGAACGGGCTTGTTCATGGAACTCTCCGACGGTTCAGGTGCGCAGGTCGAGGCGCGCCGTACCTTGGGCGAGCGCAGCGCCGATCAGCAAGGCCGCGATGTCCGTGGTGTCGGGCTGGCGACCTGGAACCCATTGTTGCAGGAACTCGGTAACGATGGCGACCAGCAGCGCGAGCGGCAAGGGTGGAACGCGGCGGGTACCACCATGCAAGGCGAGCCACGCGAGCCCGATGCCGAAGAAAAGTCGCTCGAGGAGGGGTAGTGCTCCGGGATCGACGATACCCCCGGCGAGCTCGGCAAAAGGCAGCCAAACGAAAGTCGATACGGCGTTCGGATCGATAGTGCGCGGATCGGTCGCGCTCGGGTCAGGCCATGTGCCGCTCGCCAGCAAGGCGATGCAGACCAGTATGAATACGGTCGATTCCCAGCGTCGCGGGTCGAAGCGGCGAAGTACTGCGATCACGGGTAGCGCAAGAGCCAGACCCAGCGCCTCGGCGGGAATCAGGTGTTGGCCCACGAACAGTACGCGCGCTGCAGCCGAGACGCTGAACAGCAGCAGCAGGGCAGACCAAAAATAGGGTCTGCGCAGCAGCGCGTTCAGCAGTGCACCCAGCAAGAGATAACAACCGAAATAAGCGATCAGTTGGCCGGGTGACAGGGCCATTGCCAGGCTTTCTTGAAGCGCCGCTTCGATGCGACCGGGACGCAGTCGTGGCACGAAGGGTGCAAGGTGAGCGATCAACCACAGCGCCACGAGCAGCGCAGGTGCAGGTCCGATGGCCAGACGCTGTAATCGACGAGAGAGTGGTCGTAACGGCAGAGCCGAGTAGAGTGCGGCGATCAGGGTGCCGGCGGCGGCACTGACGATGTTGAGCGCCCAATCGGCCAAACTCGGGTCGCGGGCGGGGAGCGCATGCTGGACGACTTCGATCGCGAAAGAAAGCAGTCCGGCACCGATGATCGGCCAAAGAATACGCGTCAAAAATCGGCCGGCCTTTTCCAGTGCCATCGACCCGAGTAGACCGAACGGCACGTAGAGCAGCAGATTCACCATGGCGTCGCGTTGCGAAGGCTCGCGCCATTCCCGCAATTTCGGCAAACCTGTCATGACGGCGTTGAACAAACGGCGCGGATCACCCTCGAAGGGGTAAAGCGATGAGCTCGCGATCAAGGCCACCCAGGCACCGAGCAGCCACAGCGACATCCGCCGTACCGCAAGATCCTGCGGCCCGAGACGTAACGAGGTGTGGTCGGACCGCGTCACTTCCTGCCGAACAGACGTTCGAGTTCCGCCCGCGCCGCATCGACGGCGGCGCCGTCGGCCGGCTTCCACGCACCGGCCCGTGGCTTGAAGTGATCGCAGAAGTTGGCGCGCTCTTTGTCGCGCACCTCTTCGGCAGTAGGTTCGCGACAGTGTTTGGCGAGCCTCGGCTCGTAGTCGATGCAGAGCTTGCAAACGTGCAACTCGGCGCGGCACTGCGGACATTCATCGAGACGACGTAGTGGCAAGGACAGCGATGCCAGCGAGGCGCCGCACTTCCAGCAACTGAGATCGTGAGCCATGCGCATGAGGCTAGCGAGTCGCGGGTCGATCCGCCAGAAACTCGCGCAGTGCCTTGCCGGTATGCGAGCGGCCGGGTCGTCGCGCGAGCATCTGCGGCGGTCCTTCGGCCACCAACTTGCCGCCGCCGGCACCCGCCTCCGGCCCGAGGTCGAGCACCCAGTCGGCTTCGGCAATGACATCCAGATTATGTTCGACGAGTACGACCGTGTTGCTCGCATCCACCAGCCGATGCAAGACGTGGATGAGTTTTTCGACGTCGGCCATGTGCAGGCCCACCGTGGGCTCGTCGAGCACGTACAAAGTGTGTTTCGGACGACTGCGCAGCGGCGCCCGCAAGTCGACTCGGACCTTGGCGAGTTCGGTGACCAGTTTGATGCGCTGTGCTTCGCCACCGGAGAGCGTGGGACTTGGTTGACCGAGGGTCAGATAGCCAAGCCCTACATCGCAGAGTAGGGTCAAAACATGATGCAGCGTCGCATGCGGCTCGAAGAATTTGGCGGCATCCTCGATGTTCATGGCCAGCACGTCACCGATGCTGACGTCGCGCCAGGTCACGGCGAGCGTTTCGGTATTGAAGCGGCTGCCGCGGCAGGCATCGCAGGTCACCTTCACGTCGGGTAGAAAACTCATCTCCACCGTCTGCACACCTTGGCCTTCGCAGGATTCGCAGCGACCGCCCGCAGTATTGAAAGAAAATCGGCCTGGTCCGTAACCGCGCAAACGGGATTCACTGGTGCCCGCAAAGATTTTGCGGATCTCATCCCAGATGCCGACATAGGTGGCAGGGCAGGACCGCGGCGTTTTCCCGATCGGTGTCTGGTCGACTTCGAGCACACGGTCTACGGCATCGATGCCGCGGATGCCGCGACAGCCGACTGCCGGGCCATGCTCGCCGACGAGTGCGTGAGCGCTCGTGTGCAGTACGTCGCGCGCCAGGGTCGATTTGCCGGAGCCCGAAACGCCGGTGACGACGACGAGTCGACCGAGCGGAATACGCGCGTCGACACTCGCGAGGTTATGCAGATTCGCTTGTTCGATGACGAGCGCAGGCGTTTTGGGATTCACGGCGCGGCGCGGCTCGCGTGCGTGT
>Ga0129336_10000705_pt1 | contig 19738 bp, 17 predicted proteins | sample CPB6_02_DNA_FD_96878 | JGI IMG/M metagenome (GOLD analysis project Ga0129336, IMG submission 96878) | Freshwater to marine salinity gradient microbial communities from Chesapeake Bay, USA - CPBay_Sum_0.6_0.2_DNA | ecosystem: Environmental > Aquatic > Marine > Coastal | place: USA: Chesapeake... | reverse complement strand
TTTAATTTTTTTGGGATATTTTTGGAGATTCTTGCTTTTCGTTAATTTTTTTTTTAAACTCAAAGCAAGTAACTCCTCCATAAGCTGATATATACTGATCTTGTTTTCCTACCGGATCATTTAACTTTTTCATTTCTATATAACATGCTTTTTCAGCTAAAATTTTTGGATTGATAATTTTTTTTTGCTGATAGTATAAAGCCTTAATTAAGGCTGTAGTAAAACTGCCGGATGACCCGAGGCCTGTGCCAGAAGGAATATCCGCTAATGTTGTTAATTCTAAAGGTTCCTTAGAAAGCTTCTCATGTATTAAAACTTCTCTAATTATTCGATGTTTGATATTTCTTACATTATTTGTTTTTTCAATTGAAGAATACTTCAAATAAATTCCAGGTCTAAAAGGTCTTGTTAACGTAACATAAACATACTTGTCTATTGCAGCTGCAATTAAAAAACCTGAATGTTTCTCATAAAAAGATGGTAAATCAGTTCCTCCTCCTCCTAGAGTAATTCTTAAGGGACTACGAGCAATGATCATATTTATTAGTTTTGTATATATTTTTAATTATTTTTAATACGGAATAAGCTTGTTCTAAGCCAGGATTAGAACTTCTGTTATAATTTATGTCATTATATAATTCATTCAATTCTTTCTTCCATGAATTATCTTTTTTTTCAAAAATCCATCTTTTAACTTCTGGTAATCCCATTTTTTTACTCATTTTATAAAAGATTAAACTTTCTCTACCATAGCTACCTCCTTTTCCTTCTATTTTTAATTTGCCTTTTGTTCCGTATATCTCAAAAATAAAGTTATTTTTCCATTCTGTGCAAGAAGCATGTAAAAATGATATGCAATTATTTCTAAATTTTAATGTAATAAAAGCATTATCATCAACATTAGTTTTCCAAAAAAAATTTTCTAATTTTGCTGTAACTTGTTTTACTTCTCCAAGAAAAAACATTGATAAATCAATCAAATGCGACCCTTGGTCGATTAACTCCCCTCCCCCAGAGATTTTTGATTTCATTCTCCATTCTTTTTCATAACCAGTCCTACCGCCGTGACCATAAGAAGCTTTTATAAACATTAACTTTCCTAATAATTGCTTATTAATAATTTCTTTACATTTTATTACAGCCGAGTGAAAACGATGATTATAACCCACTCTTACCTTATTTTTATATCTTTTTGATAATTTTATAATTCTTCTTAGATCCTTTAAATGTATTGCCGCTGGCTTCTCTACCAAAATATTTTTCTTATATTTGCATGCTTCTAATAAAATTGGAGCTAATAAATTATGCACAGTTGAAATTATTATAATATCTAATTCTTTTAACTTAACTAAATCTTTCCAATTTTTAAAAAATTTTACTTTGCTTTTTTTCTGATCTAAAATATTTTTTTTTATATTAACAATATCAGAGTAAGCAACTAACTCAGCTTTAAGACCTAAATTTTTAGCTCTTTTTTGCCCAATTAAACCAAATCCTATAATTCCAACTTTAAATTTTTTCATAACTGCCTTCTTAATGTATAAATATTTTTATTATTTAATTTCTTTATAAAATTTTTTTTATCCCAAGGGTCCCATATAGCGCTTATTAATTTTCCTGATATTTTTCCATTTCTGATTAAAAAATCTATAAGACCGATTGCCTTGTTAAATCCAGCGCCACCTTGTTTTTTTTGTTTTAAAAGTTTATTATATTGTTCTCCAAGTTTTTTTCTTCCTGCTTTTAATGCAATATTAAGCATTCTTGTATTCATTGCTCCAGGAGCCACAGCATTAATAGATATATTAAATTCTTTGCATTCTTCTGAGATAGTTTCAACAAATCTTACTATTCCTGTTTTAGAAACAGCGTAAGAACTAAAGTTAGGCATTGGCGCTGTTGCCCCTCCACCGGATAATTGAATAATTCTTCCAAAGTTATTTTTTTTCATACATGGTAATACGGATTTAACTAAATAAATCGAAGCTATTAAATTGATATTTAAAGCTTCAATCCACTTACTCCACATAATTTTTTCGAAACTACCTATGGGGCCCCAGATGCCTGCATTATTAATTAAAATGTCAATTCTTTCAAACTTAATTAAAATTTTTTTAACAATTTTTTTTAACTCATATACTTTGCAAATATCCACAGGATAAACGTGCAGATTAATTCCTTTTTTGCTAAACTTTTTTTTTAAACTAATTAATTTTTTACTGCTTTTAGAGATTAAAATTAAATTATAATTTTTATTTGCAAAATGCTTCAATAATTCTAATCCCAAGCCTCGAGTTGCTCCACTTAAAATAATATTCTGCATATTTTGCTTATTAATAATATTTAAATTATTTTAAAATCCACTCATTATTTTTGATAAAATTGACAGTATCCTCAACAGCTTCTAGTATTTTTATCTTTGGCTTCCATCCTGTTCTTTTTAATTTTTTTATGTCTAAATGTATGTAAGGATTGTCTCCAACCCATCCTCTAATTTTTTTTTGGTATATTTCTTTTTTTTCACTTTTCATTAATAATTTTATTCTATTAAGTGACTGTTTAACTGTGATGAATTGATTATGACCAATATTAATAATATTAATGCTATCTTTAAAATATTTTAGTGATTTATAAATTGCATCCGCACAATCAGAAATATGAATATAAGATTTTTTTTGATTTCCATCGCCTAAAACGTTAATTACTTTGTTTTTCTTTAGAATTTTTTTATAAAAATCGACAATATGTCCATGTGTATAGCGTGGACCCAGAACTGAGACGAATCTAAAGATCCAGCACTTAATTCCAAATGCATGAGAATAAGCTGATATCAAAGCTTCAGCTCCTAATTTAGATGACCCATAAAATGAAGTTTGTATTGGAAAAAAAGTATTTTCTGGGGTTGGAAATTCTGTGGCTTCACCGTACACAGATCCCGTTGATGAAAAAACTATCTTTTTTACATTATTTTCTCTCATAGCTTCCAGAATATTAGAGGTTACAATTAAATTTTGCTCAAGGTCTTTTTTAGGATGCTCCGGACCAAGTCTAACATCTGCGTTAGCTGATAAATGAATTACCAATTCCACATTTGAAAAAAAATTCTTAATTCTAGAATATTTCAACAAATCTTCATTTTTAAATATAAATTTTTTACTTTTTAAAGCATCATTTAAAAATTTTATTTTTCCTGTAGATAAATTGTCAATTCCAATTATTGAGTATTTTTTACTTAAAAAAAAATCAACTAAATTACTACCTATAAAACCAGCGCAGCCAGTAATTAATATTTTTTTACTCATCAAAATTAATTTTTTTTTCTATAATATAAGATGGTCTTTGCTTTACTTGATCATAAATTCTTCCAACGTATTCACCTATTAAACCCAAAGCTAAAAGTTGAATTCCTGAAAAAAAGGTAATTAATAAAACATTTGTTGGTAAGCCCGGAGTTATATCAACTCCTAAAATTTTTTGGATAAAATACCAAAAACCTAAAAAAAAACTAAATATTGATAAAAAAAAACCAACTCCAGTCATTAAATATAATGGCTTAGAACTAAAACTAATCAAACCATTAAGGGCAATTTTTATCGACCCAAAAAATGGATTATATTTGCTGTTTCCTGAATATCTGCTATCTCTATTATATTCAATAAAACATTGCTTAAATCCTATATAACTTACCAAGCCACGCAAAAAATTATGAGGTTCATTTAACTGCCTTAAATGATCAACAACTCTTCTAGATATTAAGCGAAAGTCACCTGTGTCATTTGGTATTTCTATATCAGAAGCATAATTAATAATTCTATAACCAATCTTTGTTACAATTTTCTTTATAAATGTTTCGCCTTGTCTGGATATTCTTTTGGCTAGCACAACATCATATCCTTCTTGAAATTTAAAATACATATTTTCAATAAGCTCTGGGGGGTCCTGAAGATCTACATCAATTATAACGCACGTTCTCCCATTACAATTTAATATTCCGGCCATTGTGGCTGACGGCTGTCCAAATCTTCTAGACATAACTAGCATTTTAATATTTTTATTTAATTTTATCTGATTAGATATTATCTCTTCAGATCGATCTATTGATGGATCTAATACAAAAATAATTTCATATGAGAATTTACATTTTTCTAAAATTGCAACTACTCTTGTTAAGAAGCTAAGTATATTCTCTTCCTCGTTATAAACTGGAACAACTATTGAAATATCTTTATTCATTTTTTATAAATTTAAATTTTGATTCCTGAAGTATTACTCTACAAGCAATACTTTTAGTACTGCTGTCACGTAAGTTAATAAATTCGTAGGTAAAAGGACCTGCATAATTATAACCAAAGTATATAATTTTTATTGATAAATAACCATTAATAATGGGGTCTTTCATATCAAATATAATTTTGCTACATTTATCTGAAAGGGGATTTTGGAGAGAGGACCAAATAATTTCTTTTTTATATTTAGGATTAATAATAGACGGAAAAGTATCATAATAACCAATGCCGTGATTATTAATACTATATTTATAAAAAGGAAATAATATTAACAGCGAAAGATAAATAAGATTAACCTGAATAAATTTAGGATTTTTTATTTCAAATGCTTTTATAGAAAAAAAAAGAAAAAAGAATGGTCCAAAATATGTATATAATTTTGTTAAAGACCAATAACTTGACCGTAGTAATAAGAAAATTGAAAATAAAATAAAAATTATAAAAATAGATTTAAATAAAATAATTAAATTAGAAGAATTATGTAAAATATATTTGACATTACATATTGTTATATAAATTAAATATAAATTTAATGTTAAAATTAAGAATAATAAGAAAATATCAAAATAGTTAGAAAACTTAGAAACTGTTAAATAATATAAACCAAAAAAAGATGGAACAAAATTAAGTGGTAAAAAATAGAAATTATTATCTAAAAAAATTCTGATTAGACTCTTAAAAATCAATAAAGAGTCTGCAGACTTTTTATATATGTCTTTGATTAGATATATATTATCACTGTTTACAAAACTATTATCTCGACCGAAAAAAAATTGAGAATAATAACCCCAAAAATCATTACTACTAGTACCCAGTTTAATTGCAACAAATAGGGCTTTATAGGTAATAAAATAACTAGGAAGCGTAATAAGTAAAAATAAAATTGATAGAATTGAAATACATAATAAATTATTTTTGAATAAAGATAACAATTTAAATCTTAAGAAACAATAAACAATTAAAACTAAAATAAACAAAGAAAACAACTCTATATAAAATAAAAAGAAAGAAATGCTAAATAAAAGAAATAATGTAGCATCAAAATTATTTATAAATATTTTATTATTTTCAGACTTCAATAGTAAAGTGCATACAACTAAAAAAAAGGGGATTGCATTTAAATGTGAGAGAGCTTCTATTTCATAGATATAGAGGACCCAAGAGCTGCATACGAAAACAATACTTAAAAAAAATTTATATTTAAAATTAATAACAATTAATAAATAATAAAAACTAAGAAAAATTAAGGAAAGTAAAAATATTTTAAATAAATTATTTAAATAAAAAAAACTAAGTAATTGAATTTTAAATATTGATGCTAAAAAGAAAGTTGTTAAAGGACGAACGTCAATTGCTCCCGTACCATTTTGATAATAAGAATTATCAAAAAAATTTTGAGTGGATTTGATAGTAAGAATTTGATCAAAAGAAAAATCTCGAATTAAAAGGGCTTGAGATATATAATTCATATTATCCCAATAATTTCCTCTAAAAATATAAAATTGTTCTCCTTTTTCTAAAATAAATAATAAACCTATTAGTATAATAGGGGCAATAAATAGTGATAATCTAAAAAAATTTCTAAATAGTTTTTTTTTATTCAAAAAAAAAAATGAAATTATAAAAATTATTAAAAATATAAGTAAAATAAGATTTAATTTTAAATTAAATAAAAAATATAAATAACTTGCTACAATTGACAGAATAGAAAGACCAAGTAGTGGATAAATAAAAATATTATCTTCTTGTTCCGAAATAATATTAATTCTTTTCAATAATTTGATACTCAAAAATCCATAAGTAATGAGAAAAAGATAGAATGCGCCTATTAATAATGTCGACAGAAAGAGATTATAAAAAATCATTTTGTGAAGATAAATTAAATTAATAAATTAATAAATGTCTTTAATTTATTAAAAGAAAATAATGTATTATCCTGCAAGGTTTAATAGTACATTAAAATATTGAGTCAAAAACATTGATTAAGTTAAAAAGGTTAGAATGCTCAAATACTATAATTTGAAAAACTTACTAATAGTCTTCTGGACGCTCTTATTGCTATCTATCAATACAAATGCTGATTTTTTATCTAAAATTTTTAACACTCAGTACAGTTTTAATTTAGAATATATTATAAATTCATTAAATTTAATTAGATTTTTTATTCCATTTTTAATTTTTTTTTTTTTAATTTATTTAATTTTATTAAATTATAAAAAAATTAATAAAATTAATAAATTCTTTTACATTCTTTTTTTTTATTCTTTATGGCAGATCATAATATTTTACTTGAACAACAGAAATTATAATCAACTGTTTAACACTCAAATAATAATAAGTATGTTTTGTATCATAATGATATTTGCTATTTTTGAAATTTATAATTTACAAAATGTATATAAGAACTTACTTTTAATTTTTCTTTTTTATACAGCTTTTATTTTATTAATATATTTAATTATAGGTATTATAGAGAATTATGAAAATTATACTCTGTATTTATATTATTCGATAGATCCCAATAAAAATTACTTACATCAAGTTAGCCCAAGAATTACCGGATTATCTAGAATAGCTTTAATTTTATTTTATTTTTTTTGTTTTTATTACACATATAATAAAAAAAATAATAAAATTTTTATTTTTACAATATTAAATATACTATCATTAATAATTTATTTATCGCAAAGTAGAGGCACATACATTGGGTTTGTAATTTTTATCATTTATTATCTATTATTTATAAGAAAAAAAATTTTAGGTAAAATTATTTTTGTAACGTCATTAATAATTATTCCAATTTTTATTGCTACTTGCTTAAATTATTTGCAGTATAAAAATTTACAAAAATTTATATCTCAACATAATATAAAAAATGAAGACAAAAATAGTTATTTAGAAAGATTTAACTCACGAAATAATATTAGAATTATAAATGAACTTAAGGATTCCGGTAGAATTCAAATATGGAAAAATTCTATTAAAATTATCCTAGAGGAAAAAATTATCTTAGGTATGGGCCCTCAATCAGACAGATATCTTTTGGAGAAACATTTCAAAATTAGCAAAAATATTGATGAAGTTTTTTATGAAAACAACTCATCTAATGCTTTAATTTATAGTCTTTTATGTGGTGGTATTATTGGATTTGCCTTACTTTTAGCTAAATACTATTTTCTTTCTTCTGAACTACTTAAAACATTAATAAATAAAGTAAATTTTAAATCAAGAAATATGTTATTTCACTTCTCATATATTACAATATTATTTTTAATGGTAAGAAGTATCTTTGAAAATAGCTTTGCTCTATTTAGTGTTGATTATTGTTTAATTCTTTTATGCTATTTTACCCTTCATAAAATAAATCATAGCAAACAATCTATAAATTTTTTATAAAATAATTTATATCTTTTTTTTTATTTTTTACATAATTTTCAAACACACTATCATTAACTGAATAATGTACACTTTTGCGAAGATTATTTATTTTTTTCTTAATTATTTCGGTATTCTCATAATTAACTGGAATAAAATATTTGCTTTTATAATCCTCATTGATATGAATTTTTTTATCATACAAAATATAAACCCTGTTATTTAAGCAATCTATAGAAAAAACTGAAAATAAATTCTCAGAACTGCTAAATGCAGTTTTTGTTTTATTTAATAAATTTAAGACCTTATTTTTACTTATAAAACCAAAATTGTTAAAAAAATTAAGATAATCTCCAAATACGCAAATATTAAACTGATTTTTTAAATTTACTAATATTTTATAAAGTGATTTTGTTTTTTTTAAAGGATGATTTCGATTATAAAAAATTATATCAAATTTTATTTTCTTATTTTTATATGTTCTTTTAAAAAAAATAAAAATAAAATTAAATAAAGTATTTTTATAAAATTTTTTATCAACATATTTTTTGCATAATTCCGTTGAAAAAATGAAATTATTATATTTTTTATAAATTATTCTTAAGCTTAATCTATAAAAAATAGGAAAAATATATTTTCTTATGAACAAATTTATATTTTTTGCGGGGCCATCATAACTCCCGCCTGTAATTGGTCCAAGTATTGTTTTTTGAGGTAACAAGAGAAAAATAAAAAAATTCCATAAAGGAAGATAATTAACATAAATTATTTTCTTTCTAGAAGCGTGCTTTAATAAAAAATATACTCCGTAAAATGGGGCAATGTATTTATGAATAAAATTATTTTTTATGGGGGCTGATTTTTTAATATTTTTTTTGCTATAAGGAAACTCTCTCTCAAAGCTCTTGATTAGGGCATTTTTAAATTTATTATTTTTATATAAAATATCTATAAATTTATTAGCTAATATACCTTCTCCAGTAGTTAAGGAGAAATCGCTAACCCATATTACTGTATCAAATTCTTTCAAAATAATAATCTAAATTTAGTTTTTCTGAATCTAAATGTAAATTCTCCATAAAGATAAAAATAAAGAGTATAAACAAGTCTATAAATTCTTCTTTTTGTATCTTGTCTTAATCTCCACAAAAATTCTAAATTAAATTTATCTAAAATTTTTGGCACAGGTTTTTCTTCTCCGGAAGCCATCGCGATTGCTCCTCCAAGACATAAAATTTTGAAGTATTTGTTATTTTTAGCGATTAATTCTGCCAACTGCTCTTGCTTTGGTGTAGGTAAAGTAAGAATAATTAAATCTTCTTGAGTAAATTTTTTGGGGCAAAATTTGTATAAATTTTCTACTTTGTCAAATGGCAAACTAACATGAATTAATTTAAAATTAGAGAATTTATTAACCAAAAATTTTTTTGAATTTATTGTTAAAGATCCAAGGACGTAGATATTTTTAATTAAATTTGGAATCCTCAAATTACTTACTATATTTAGACCCGATACTTTAGGAGTTTCTTTTCCATAAAATCTATTTTTAAATATTCCATCAGGCCAATGTAATAAATATTTATGTAGCTTGATTTTTTTAGAGTTTAAATAACCTAAAAAAGCTAAATTCAAACCTGAAAGTGTAAAATTTTTATTATAAGGTATCTGTGACGCGTCTTTAATAAGAGTTATTTTTTCATAAGAATTATAAGCTTCATCTAAAATTTTAAGCAGACTCTTTAATATTATATTTTTATTAAAATATTTATCCAAATATTTTTTTCCTAAATTACTATTTTTTATTTTAATTAAAATCTCAGGATGATTTTTTAAGTATAATATTTTTTTTGCTAGATCTTTAGGCCTGTTTGGATTTACACATTGGCCTATTCCGGAATCTTCTATAATTCTTTTAGCTTCTCCTTCTATCATTCCTAAAATGAATTTATTAGCACTTAAGTAAGTCTGTAATTTTCCAGGTATAGTCGAAGAGAGTGCGGATCCAGATTTAAGACTTATAAATAATATATCTGCTATTGAATGATAATAATTGATTTGTGCTAAAGATTTTTGACCCTCTAAAATGAAATTTTTTATTTTTTTTTCTTTAATTACTTTTTTAATTTTATCTAGTTCTCTTCCGCTTCCTACAATAATCCATTTAATATCATTTTGTTTTTTTAAAATTTCGGCTGCTTTTATGACTTGATCAAAATTTTGAGCTTCTCCAACGTTGCCAGTAAAAACTATCTTAAAAGATTTATCATTATTATATTTTAAATTTTTAGACTTCTTAGTATATTTAATATCTTCAGACCAAGCTGGAAAAAAAATATTATTATTATTATTATAAAGACTAATTCGTTTGCGAAATGATTCTGACTGAGACATAATATAGTCAAAATTTTTATAAATAAATTTAGAAATTCTTGAAACTATATTATATAAAAAAGTATTTCTTATAATTTTTAATTCTAAAAGTATGTCAGGCCACAAATCAAGCACCCATATAAAAGATTTACAAGATTTTATTTTGGAAAAAAAAATAGCTGCTAACGAAGACGTTAATGGACTTGTTGCAAAAGAAAAAACTACATCGTATTTTTTTTTTCTTAATAAAAAGAATCCATTAAAAATTGATGATATTATAAATGATATATAATTTAAAAAGAGAAAAACTTGTCTACCATCTCTTCGGAGGAAAACTGGGACTCTAAATACTGATGCACCATAATAATTTTTAAATTTATTTTTATCTAATTTATATTCCTCAAATAATTTACCACTAGGATAATTTGGGGCGCCAGTTAGAACATCAACTTTGCAATTCTTTTCTCTTAAGAATTTTACTATATCATTAACCCTAAAGTTTTCAGGCCAGAAATATTGTGTAATAACTAAAATCTTCAATTTAATTAAAATGGACTAAAGTTTAAACCAAGTTTTTTTATTAATATAATGGGTGTAACTTTGAATAATCTTAACCACATTCTCTGAAACATTATTCATTGCATAATCCGGGTAAATTTCATTACTATATTCTTCTATTTTCTTATTACTTAAAATTATATCAGCGGCGTTTAGAATGCTTCCTGAATTCAAGCCTGACATAATAGATATTCCCCGCTCCATTCCCTCTTGTCTTTCGTTAGAGGTTCTTAAATTAACGGAAGGTATAGATAATATGGACGTTTCTTCTGTTATACTTCCGCTGTCAGATAGAACTATTTTGGCACTTTTCATTAATCTTACATAATCAAAAAAGCCAAACGGTTTATAAAAATCAATATATTTATCTAATTTAAAATTGAATTTTCTAATTCTTTTTTGAATTCTTGGGTGTGAAGAAAAAATTACCCTAACTTTTAACTTTTTTTTCAACTTAATAATTGCATTAAAAATAGATTTTAAATTTTTTTCGTTATCTACATTTTCTTCTCTATGAACGCTTGCTAAAATGTAATTTTTATCAGAAATATCTAGCCTTTTTAAGATATTACTATTTTCAACTTGCAAAGAATAATGGTTATAAACTTCATACAAAGGACTACCTACCTTTATAATTCTATCTTGATGTACACCTTCAGATATAAGATTAGAAGATGCGTATGAACTATATGTCATATTAATGTCGGATATATGATCAACTATCTTTCTATTGATTTCTTCTGGAACAGATTCATCAAAACACCTATTTCCGGCTTCAATGTGAAATATTGGGATTTTTCTTTTTTTTGCACATAAAACTGTTAATGCACTATTTGTATCCCCCAGAACTAACACAGCATCTGGTTTTTCAATTTCTAGAATTCTATCAAACCGAACCAGGGACTTGCTAATAAATTCTATAGCGTTTTTAGATTTGCAATTTAAATTGAATTGCGGTTTTTTAAGTTTTAGTTCCTTAAAAAAAATATTGCTTAATTCAAAGTTATAATTCTGTCCCGTATGAACTAAAATATGATTAAAATAAATATCCAATTTTTTTATTATTCTTGATAACCTAATAATTTCAGGTCTTGTACCGACTACAGTTATAATTTTTAATTTCATAGTTATACTTGATAAAAAATTGTATCAGGTTTTTTTTTATCTAAAACTTCATTTGACCATACTAAAATCTTGGCAATTTGTGTTCCAATATTCTCTATATTATGAGCCCAGCCTGGTATAGTGTTAATCACTAAATTATTTTTTTCATCTGCTAATATAGAAAATTTTTGTTTAGTTATTAAATTTACAAAATTAAATCTTGCTTTACCAGTAATAACGACAAATTTTTCAGTTTTAGTATTGTGATAATGATTACCTCTAATTTTTTTTGGTAATATTGAAAAAAAAGAAAATTGACCAAAATTACTATTCTTCAAAAATTCACTAAAATAACCTCTATGATCAGAAAAGCGCTTAAGTTTGTATGTAAAATCTTTTTTCAAAAAAAAACTAATATAAGTACTATAAAGATTTTTTATTAGAGAATTAGAAATATTATTTGGTAAATAAATTTTTTCTTTTTTATTAAAACTTCTAATTAAATTTACTAAATTAAATAATGTTATAACAAAAACATTTTTAATTTTTGGAAAAGAGTTTTTTTGCTTGTTTAATTTAATGCATTTTAAAAATATAGAGATTAAGTCATCAATATAAAGCAGTGATATTTTTTTCTTAGGATCACTAATGATTAATTTTTGATTTCTATATATCTGATAACAAAACGTTGCAACTGCAGAATTATAATATGGCTTTGACCATTTTCCAAAAACATTTGGAAGCCTATATATTAATACCTCTGCTCCAGTTTTTTTTTTATAACTTAATAGTGTATTTTCAGCTTTTAATTTTGATTTTCCGTAATAATTTTTAAGCTCAGCCTGTATTGAAGAGGTATAAATAATTTTAGTTTTTTTATAATTATCTTCTAAAAATGAACAAATCTTTTTAGCGAAAACATAATTATTATCATAATTATATTTTGAATTAGTTTCTTTGTTAACTCCTGCTAAATGAAATATTATATCGGCTTTAATTAGCTTTTTATAAAGATCTTGATTTGAGGTTTTTTTATCTACTGTTAAAATATTATAATTTTTAAATTCGGAGAGTCTAACTATAAGATTCTTTGCTATAAATCCTTGCGATCCAGTTATTAAAATGTTCATTGTAAATCTTAAAATTATATAACCGAATAATTTTTATTTTTAAAAATTTCTAAACTCAATAAGATTTTTTTTGTTTTCTCGATTGTTAATTGCTCTGTATTATTTGAATTATAGTCTTCATAACTAGAAATATCTTTGGAGCCTTTTGCAAAATATAAATCATAATTTAAATCTCTTTGATCACTATTGATGCAAAAATAGCCACCCATATCCTTGGCTATGGCTCTCTCCTCTCTAGTTAATAAACTTTCATAATGTTTTTCACCGTGTCTAGTTCCAATAATATTTATTTTATAATTTTTTTTGTTAAAAATATTTAATACAGCTTGTAAAAGGTTGTGAATGTTAGTTGCGGGTGTTTTTTGAACAAATATTTCTCCTCCTTTCCCATATTTTAAGGCAAACAAAACTAACTGTATTGCCTTATCCATTGGCATTATAAATCTTGTCATTTTTGGATCCGTAATAGTGATAGGTTTATTACTTAGTATCTGCTCAATAAATAGAGGAACCACTGACCCTCTCGATGCTAAAACATTGCCGTATCTTGTAACTGAAATAATAGGCCCTTTTTTATTTAAATTAAAATTAGAAATTGCAATTTTCTCCATCAAAGCTTTGGACATACCCATTGCATTTATTGGATAAACCGCCTTATCAGAACTTAAACATACAATTCTTTCGACAGAATATTGTGTTGCAAGTTGTATTAGATTACCTGTTCCTAAAATATTTGTTTTAACAGCTTCTAAAGGATAAAATTCACAAGAAGGAACTTGTTTTAATGCAGCGGCATGAAATATCAAGTTAGATCCTCTAACTGCAGAGCTCAAACTTTCTTTATCCCTCACATCTCCTATTAAAAATTTAACATTTTTATTATTAATATTTTTTCTTAGGTCATCCTGTTTTTTTTCATCTCTACTAAAAATTCTAATTTCTTTAAATAGTATTTTTGATGATATAATTTTTCTCAAAAAAGATTCACCAAAAGAACCTGTGCCGCCTGTAATTAGTAATATTTTATTCTTAAACATTCATTTAACATTATTTTTAATTTTAGCTAAGAGCAATATTAATCTATCTTTTAAAGCATAAAACAGCGGAAGAAAAAATAATAAACTAAAAATATAGTAAAATTTTCTTTTAATAGTTAATACATTCCAGTGTTTTAATAAAAAATAAAACTTAGCTTTTTGCTGTCTAAAAACTTTATTGGTTAATCTATTGCTTACAGCAATATTAACTTTGATTGGAAATGTCTTTAAAAATGAAAAATTACCGTGCTTGGAAAATCTCAAAAAAAGATCTGTATCCGTACCTCCATACAAATCATTATCCCAGCCATTAATTTTTTTAATAATACTGGTTCTAAAAATAGCACACGAAGTATTTACTAGCTGACCATTATTTCTTAAATCTTGAAAGCTATGAGGTCTAACGGATGGATAAATAATTTTTATAACGAAGCCATCATAAACTTTGATCATTGGCAAAAGATAGGCATCTTTTGAATTATTTTTTATACCACTTAAAATAGCTTTAATTGAATTTACACTAACATTATCATCGTCATCAAAAAACCAAACATATTTAGTTGTGCATAATTTTAAAGCGAAATTACAAGCATAGCTTTGACCATAATTTTTTTTTAACACAAAGTATTTTACATTTTTATAATTTTCTAAAAAATTTTTATTTTTCTCTATAACTTCTTTTGTTGATCCATCCTCAATGAGAAAAATATCTATATAATCTTTAAACTTAAGAAAATTAAGGAGACTTTTTTTGAAAAGAATATTTCTATTATAAGTTGGTATAACGACAGTTAAAACTTTTTTTGACATAAATAAATTATATTAAGTTTAGAAAATATTAATTAAAGACTTAATTGTTTTTTATTAAACTCTAGTAACATTAAAATCGCCCATAAATAAGTGTGCGTTCCCCGCTGATTATTTAGAAAAGAAGTATATAGTTTTTTTACTAAATCTTGATTAATGGGCAAGTTTTTATAATAGTCCAAATTATAAATTCTTTCTTTAGTCCAATCATGTAGTTCATTCTTCATCCAATGCTCAATGGGGACTTCAAAACCTATTTTCTTTTTATTAATTAAACTATCAGGCAAATACCTTGCTAAAAGTTTTTTTAGAATATATTTCTTATTAAATAAATTAATTTTATAATTAATTGGTAACCTAGCTGCCCATTCAACTACTTCTCTACTTAAAAAAGGCGATCTAGATTCAACAGAGTAAGACATAGAAGCAAGATCGGATTTTTGTAAATAATCATCGTTTAAAGTATAAATAATGTCTAATTTCATACACGCTTCTGTTATTGATATTTCTTGATTATTGAATGTTAAAAATTTTTTTTGAAAGATTTCATTTATATTTTCTGTATCTTTAACAATGTCTTCAAATAAAACATTTTGATTTTTTTTAATAATGCTTCTTACGAAACTAAAACTTTCTATAAGATTTTTTTTTAATAAAATTTCAGCAATTAAATTCAATTTATAATTAGGAATCAAATTTAATAAATTAGATAAAATTTTTTTAAATGAATATGAAAGATATTTAATTTTTTCTAAAATATTAATTATTAAATAATAATTATAACCACCAAATAACTCATCACCTCCGTCTCCTGTTAAAATCACTTTAACGTGCTCGCTTGCCAATTGAGATGCGGACATCAAGGGAAATGCTGAGCTATCAAAAAAAGGTTCATCAAAATTTTTAAAAAAAGTAGGCATTAATTTTATTAAATCATTTGCTTCAATTTTTTTTTCATAATGTTCAGTATTTAAAAATTGTGAAATTTTTTTAGAGTTATAACTCTCATCAAAAATTTTATTATTAAAACCTATGCTAAAAGTTTTTAAATTTGAATCAGGTATGATTCTTTTTTTTATAATTGCAGTTATTAGTGGGCTATCAATACCGCTCGATAAAAGGACACCTAAGGGTACATCGCTTATTAATCTTTTTTTTAAATTTCTTATAAAAATATCCTCAAGCTGATCAACCAAATCATCTTCTTTTACTTTCTTTGATAGGCTAAAATTTGTATTAATATTTTTTATTTCCCAATACGGTCGCGTACTAAAATTGTCTTGTGAAAATTTTAAATAATGACCTGCGTTTAGTTTTTTAATACATTTATAAATTGATTTTGATCCTGGGATATAACCAGAATCTAAATATGATCTAATTGACTGTACGTCATATTCTTTTGATAATTGTGGTAAAAGATTAATAAGAACTGATGGTCTGGAAGCAAAATAGAAATTTTTTCTATCTAAATAATAATAAAATGGTTTTTCACCAATTCTGTCTCTTGCCGCATATAAAATTTTTTTAGATTTATCCCAAATAGCAAAAGCAAACATTCCATCTAATTTATCAAGACAATCCTGGCCCCACTTTATCCAACTATTTAATAGTAGTTCTGTGTCTGAATTACTTTTCCAAATAAAATCATTCTTAATAGTTTGATATATTTCACGATAATTATAAATTTGACCATTAAACACACACACAAAATTTTTGTCATTAGAGGAAATTGGCTGATTTGCATTTTCCGATAAGTCAATTATTGCAAGACGTCTAAAAGCTAGTCCAAAATTATTATCAATTACTACTCCTAAATTATCCGGACCCCTATTTTGCAAAATATTGACAGAATTTATTAATTTTAATTTATCAATTAGTTTATTATCAAAAGTTACGTGACCTAAAAATCCACACATTAAATTTTATTTATTGATAAAATTTAAGTTACTTTTGTACCAGTTAATAGTTTTCATTAAACTTTGATCAATTGGAGTTATGTCTATATGCCCAATAATTTTCTTTAACTTATTATTTGATCCGTGAGTAATATAAACATCGCCCTGTTGATGTTTTTTTTTTTTAAATACGATCTTTTGAAAATGTTTTTTAAAAATATTAATTATTTTTTTTAGACTTATCGCTCTGCCCGAACAAATGTTAAATATTATATGTTTTTGATTAATATTTTTTCTATAAATTTTATCAATCATGCCTATAGCGTCAGCAATATAAGTAAAATCTCTCTTATGTTTTCCATAAAAATTTAGGTCAAATTTTTTATGTTCTAAAGAAGAATTTATAACTTTTCCTATTAACATATCTGGCCTTCCCCACTCACCAAAAATAGTGAAAAATCTTAATCCTATAAAATTAATATTATAATTCTTTGAATATACTTCTGCCATTTGTTCATTAGCATGCTTTGAAAAGGCATAGAAACTCTCTGGGATTCTTTCATAATCTTCTAATATTGGAAAAACCTTCGAATTTCCGTAAACCGAACTAGATGAAGCATAGATAATTTTTTTGATTTTATGTTTTCTTGCTAGATTAATAATATTAAAAAATCCTATAATATTTGGATAAATATATTTTTCAGGAGAAGAAATAGAATTTCTTACACCCGGCTCAGCAGCTAAATTAAATATAATATCAAATTTATTAAATTTAAAAAAAGTTGATATTTTTTTATTGTTAGAAATATCAATTTTTTTAAAAAAAAAATTTTTATTTTTATTTAAAAAATTAAGTCTTTTTTTTTTAAAAATAGAGGGATAGTAATTATTTAAATTATCAACTCCATAAACTTTATACTTTTTCTGTAATAAGTGCTGACATAAATGAAAGCCAATAAATCCTGCGCATCCAGTTACTAATATATTTTTCATAAACCTTTTGTTAAATGAGGTCTTTGTATCTCACAACAGATTTATTATTAAATTTTTTTAATAACAAATTATTAGGTACTATATCTAATTTTTTATTATCAAAATCACTCATTTTATAAAATACTTCATAACCCTGCATATAAAGTTCCATTAATTTATCTGGGTTATGGTTGGAATTAGGGGTGCTAACTAAATTTTGAACATTATTTATATTATAACTTGCAGCGGTTCTGTAATTTGAACTTAATCCATATTCAAATAATTTTCTAAATCTAGATTCCCATAGACCTATTGCTTCTAGAGTAATTGGATTGTGATATAACATTGGTTTTAACAATTTTAAAAGGGCGTCTTTGTGAAAAACAGTTCCTTCAATTGTAAATCTATAGTTCCATAAATATTTTGCATGAGGATCTTTATTAGACCATCTAAAAAAATTTACACCTTGATCTGTAAATTGTTCAACTGTCATTTTTTTGGGCAAGCTATATTTTCCAACAAAATGATCTCCGGTAAAAAAGCGATAATAACTTTGATATTTATCCTCTAAAATTAGATCAAAAACTTTATTGGGTATATATGTTTCTTTATAAAAAATTTGATCATCTGGAACAAACATAACAAAATCAGTGTCAATATTTTTTAATAAATCTTCTAGTAAATATTTAAAATTATTAAATTCATAATAAATTTTTCTCCATTTTAGTAGCCATAATAAATTGAAAGGTCTTAAAATAGAAAAAAAATTTTGACTAAAAAAATTTTTTTTTAATCTCTTAGTAAATTTTATATTTTTTTTTGAATATTTTTTAATTAAATGTCTGTATGATTTATCATGTTCTTTATTAAAATTATAAATTACATTTATTTTTTTATCTAAATTTTTAAAATTTTTAAAAATAGATTTTAAACTAGCATCCAATAATATTGCTCTTTTATATGTAAAATAAATTGCTGTAACTTTTTTTTTCATACATAATTAACAATAATGTTTTTTTATTGTAGTAAATAATATATTAACAATTGTATTTTTAACATGCTCGAAACTACTAGACTAAACTATTCATATAAAGAATTAAAGATATCCAACAATACCTTGGAGCAAATATCTTTATTAAATAAAAAATTTTATTCGTACATAAATAAGTTATTTCAAGATAATATTAAATTTGAAGAGAAAAATTTTTTTGATCAAGAAATAAAAAAAAGTTTAATAAGAAGTCTTGTTTGCTTTGATTTAGAGTCAGTAAAATTCTGCAAATATATTATTGCTGACCTCCAGTTAGCCTTTGATCTAAAAGTTAGTGAAATTGAAACTGAAAATTGTAATTTAATGCTTCATCTAGCTGAAGACAAGGGGGAAGAAGGAACATATCATTACGATCAAATTCAAAAATTAAAAACTTTTACAATCTGGACTCCTATTACAGAATATCATTATAACGGCCTTAGCTACTATTCTGTTGGTTATTATTTCTATAAAATATTAAAGTTATCAAAAATTATAAAATTTATTCCAAAAAAAGATGTTATTGCTAAAAAATATCAACCTTTAGTCTGGGGTGGATACTTTGTTCACAAAGGAAATCTAAATAATTCTAAAGACATTTCTGCAGCCCTTGTTGTTTCAGCAAGAGTAAACAAAAAATGTAGCAACACTAGAAATTATAAATATTTTAAAATTCAAGAAGAATTTGCATTAGAATCCTATAAAAATATCAAATTGTTAATGGACTATTTAATTTCACTAATTGATTCCTCAAATAAAAATTTTCTTAAAGAAATATTAGATAAAACATTAAAAAAAGTTAACGAAATTAATTTTTTTTATGATGATATAATCATATCTAAAACTCTTTCTATAATATCTCAAAGAACTTTGTCATTCTTTAAAGAGAATAATAATTATAAATTATTATCTTTATTACTGGACGCATGCGCAATTTTTCTAGACACAAATCAATATGCTTCAAATTTAAGGATAGATAAACACTCTAAAAAAGATTTTGATATTAAATCATTTATAAAAAATTATTAAAATTTAAACTTTAATAAGATTGCCTTTATCATTCAGTTTAAAAAGTGAAGAGCAACCAGCAAAAGCTGTTTCTCTATGCGAAACAATGACTAAAGTGGCCTGGCAAATTTTTCTAATATTTTTAATTATATAACTTTCTGTCTCA
>Ga0129336_10000703_pt1 | contig 19757 bp, 10 predicted proteins | sample CPB6_02_DNA_FD_96878 | JGI IMG/M metagenome (GOLD analysis project Ga0129336, IMG submission 96878) | Freshwater to marine salinity gradient microbial communities from Chesapeake Bay, USA - CPBay_Sum_0.6_0.2_DNA | ecosystem: Environmental > Aquatic > Marine > Coastal | place: USA: Chesapeake... | reverse complement strand
GCCGACGCCGCGCCTTACTTCCGCGTGTTCAATCCCGTCCTGCAGGGACTCAAGTTCGACCCCGACGGCGCGTATGTCCGACGCTGGGTGCCTGAGCTCGCCAAAGTGCCCGACGAATGGATCCATGAGCCTTGGAACGCGCCCATGCACGTCCTCGCCGAAGCCGGCATCAAGCTCGGCAAGGATTACCCGGCCCCGCTCGTCGGCCTGACCGAGGGAAGAGATCGGGCGCTGAAGGCGCTCAAGGCGATGAGGCCGTGAGAAGGCAGGGTCGGGACCGCGTCACGACATAGCTGTATCGAGGTAGGGGCAGCACTGCGTGCCGACCTAGTTGCATAGGACCCTACCCATTGCATCCCTGGCCAACTGGCCAACCAATCAACGGGTCAACTCATGTTGCCTCTTCTGGTCAACTGAGCCTCTGGGCCTCCGGGCCTCTTTGCATCTCCCATGCCCACGTGTCACCGTGCCAACTTGCCCCCTGCGAAGGCTCCGCCTTCGCAGGCCTTCACCCGCCTTCGCCCTCCCCGATTGACGAGAATGAATGGCGGGGCGTATAAGAAACCCATGCCCCTCGCCGCCCGCCCTTGGTCGATTGCAGTCATGCTGGCGGGCTTGCTGGCTTCCGGCAAACCCCTCGCCGCCGATCGCGTGACTTCCCCGGACAACGCCGAGGAGAGCGCGCACGCCGCTTATCCCAAGCCGTTTTCCCGGCCGAATTCGATGGGCGAAGATTACGACACCTGGCGTGATGCGAAAGGCCCGGATGTCGGCGTGACGACCGTGGATGTCAGGCGGCTGCCGTCCCGGGTCGATAACTCCACCCGCCCTGAGTTCCCGCCCATCTACAAACAGAAAGGCGGAGCCTGCGGTCAGTTCACGGCGGTCGCCTCGATGTTCACCTACGAGATGAACCTCCTGAACGGCACCGTCGCCGACACGGATGCCACGCGGTTCCCGGCGGATTTCTCCTGGAACATGTGCAACGCGGCCAACAGCGCCCAGGGCTCGGAAGCGTATCATGGCTGGGAGACGGCCAAGCATGTCGGCATCCCCACCGTCAGGACCTACGGACGCGTGGAAGCGGACAAGGAGCTGATCGGCAGGTGGGCGAACGGCTACGCCATCTGGCGCGAGGCCATGGAGTATCGCGTCGCCGGCTATCGCTACACCCCGACCGCCACCGTCGCCCAGATCGACGAAGCCCGCGGCTGGCTCTTCGACCGCAACCGACCCAAAGCCGGCAAAGCGCCGGTCGGCGGCTTGCTGGCGCTGGACGGACGCATGGGGGAGCTCAAGAAGGTCACGCGGACGATTCCCGAAGGAGAATATCGGGCGGGCGAAGACGTGTGGATCCACTGGGGCCCCAGCGGCTTCGGGCATGGCATCACGTGCGTAGGATACGATGACCAGGTCGGCTTCGACGTGAATGGTGACGGCAAAGTGACCAACGACACCGACATCAACGGCGACGGCAAAGTCACCCTCGCCGACCGGGAGCGCGGGGCTTTCATCGTGGTCAATTCCTGGGGGCTGACCTGGTCGAAAGATGGGAAGATCTACCTGCTCTACAGCGCCATGGTCGACCCCACCTGGAAACGGGGGAACTACCTAGGACGCATTGAGGTTTCCCGGCATGTCCCCCGCTATACCCTGAAACTGAAGCTCGCCTGCGACAAGCGCTCCGACTTGCGGGTCACGATCGGCGTCGCCGGCGACAAGGATGCCACGAAAGCCGAACATGAACTCGCTCCGCAGCCCCTCAACGGCTGGCCGCTCTTCGGGAAACCCAAGAATAACGTCGGCGAAGTCCCGCTCGCCGGACCGGGCGATGCAAGCCCCCTCGAAATCGGCATAGATCTCACCCCGTTGCTCAGCAGGTTGGGCTCGAAGTCCGCCGGGGATGGCCGCCTGTTCCTGACCTTCAGCTGCGCGGAAAACAGCGACGCCACCGGCGCGCTTCACGCCTGTGCCATCCGGAATTACGACGAGAAAGGCGCCTTCGTCCGGGAGACCGTCGTCGAAGTCCAAGCGGGAGCATTCGGAAAGAAGCCGCTCACGCTCACGACGGCCCTGCCCCGCTAGCCCCCGGCCCCTTGTCTCGAGGTAGGGTCAGCACTGCGTGCCGACCTAGTTGCATAGGACCCTAGGTCAGCACGCAGTGCTGACCCTACCCATTGCATCTCTGGCCAACCAATCAACGGGTCAACTCATGTTGCCTCTTCTGGTCAACTGAGCCTCTGGGCCTCCGGGCCTCTCCGCATCCCCCCATGCCCACGTGGCAACTTGCCAACGTGTCCCCTTCCGGCGATTCTCGCCGCCAATGAGCACCCCCTCCGGCTCTTCACCCCTGTCCGAACGCCTCGTGTCCCTCGATGCGTTCCGCGGGTTGACGATGTTGTTCATGGCCTCGTCGGGGTTCGGGCTCCCGCAGATCGCGAAGGCCTTTCCGGATTCCGCCTTCTGGGAGCTGCTTCGCTATAACACGACCCACGCCGCGTGGATCGGCGGCGGAGCGTGGGACATGATCCAGCCCGCGTTCATGTTCATGGTCGGCATGGCGTTGCCGTTCTCGTCGTCGCGTCGCAGCGCCGAGGGACAGGACTCCCGGAAGCGCTTCCTGCACACCCTTTGGCGGGCCTTCGCGTTGGTCGCCTTGGGCGTCTTCCTCTCCACCAGTGCCGGCGGACGGCCCAACTTTATCTTCACGAACGTCCTCGCCCAGATCGGCCTCGGCTACGTCTTCCTCACCCTGCTCGTCGGACGCGGCTGGAAGATCCAGCTCGCGGCCATCGGGATCATCGCCGTCGCCACCTGGACCGCCTTCGTGCTCACGCCAGTCGCCAGCCACGGGACTGACTTCAAAGCCCTCGGCGTCACCGAAGCCCTCGCCAAGGAGGCCCTGCTGCCCGGCCTCTGGGCGCACTGGAACATGAACGCCAACTTCGCGGCGTCCTTCGACCAATGGTTCCTTAACCTCTTTCCGCGCGAAGCCCCCTTCGTCTTCAACAGCGGCGGCTACCAAACCCTGAACTTCGTCCCTGCGCTCATCACCATGATCCTCGGGCTCATGGCGGGAGAGAATCTGCGGAGCGAAAAGACCCCTGGCGAGAAGCTCAACTGGCTGCTCAAGGCCGGCGGCCTGTGCCTCGTCCTCGCGCTCGTGACCGGCACCACCCTCTGCCCCGTCATCAAGCGCCTCTGGACCCCTTCCTGGGCCTTCTACAGCGGCGCCGTGGTGCTCTGGACCTTCGCCCTCTTCTACTGGCTCATCGACATCCGCGGCCGCAAAGCGTGGACCTTCCCGCTCGTCGTCGTCGGCATGAACTCCATCGCCATCTACGTCGCCTATCAGCTCACCGCCGGCTGGATCCGCAGCGTCGGCAAGACCTGGCTCGGCAACGACCTCTTCGCCGGCACTTACGGCGCCCTCGCCTCAAGCCTCCTCGTCCTCGGAATCCTGTGGACCTTCTGCTGGTGGCTCTGGCGGCGGAAGGTCTTCATCCGGATCTGATTTTAAAATAGCTGACGAGAGCCATGCCCCTTCGCTTCGTATTCATCACCCTATTGCTGGCTTCCCACGCCATGGTGGAAGCACAGGAAAAAACGCCGGCCGGCGAAGCCCAGACCTCCGCCCCGCCCCCGTGGGATCAGATCCGGCGCGTGCCGATGAGCGGCGGCCTGAGGGCGTTCTGGAACGTGGCGGGAGGAGACAATGCGACGAACTATCGCGAAGCCGCGGCGCACGGCTTCGAGATGGTGGACCTTCTGAACACCTACGCCGACTACCCCGGCAGGCAGAAGGAGAACATCCGCCAGACCATCGACGTCCACGCCTCCAATCCGTGGCAGAAGCCCGGGTTCTTCGAGCGCATCATCCGGCGCAACATCGAGAAACAAGGCAACCAAGGAGCCCTCTTCGTCCACGACATCGAGTTCACCTTCGAGGAGGACATCGACAAGGCCTGGGACGACCCCGTGGCGCGCGCCGCGTCCAAGGCCGCGACCCGTGAGCAGTTCGCCGACGCCTACCTGCGCGAGTGGGCCACCTGGTTCACCCTGCCCTGCCAGTGGGCGAAGGAGCGCTTCCCGGGCACGCCCATCGGCATCTACGGCCCGCAGCCGTTCCGCCGCGATTACTTCGGCATCGCCGGCAAGACCGCGCAGCAGATCGACGGCACCCATCGCAGCGACGCCGAGCTGTGGCAGCACATCGATCCTTACGTCGACTACTACATCGCCAGCATCTACGTCTTCTACGACAAGCCCGACTCCCTCTACTACATGGCCGCCAATGTGGAGGAAAACGTCGAGCGCACCCGCCGCTACGGCAACAAGCCCCTCTACGCCTACGAGTGGCTCCGCTACCACAGTTCCAACAAGAAGCTCGCCGACCAGGAGGTTTCACCCTGGCTAGCCGAAGCCATGGCCGTCCTACCGTATTTCTGCGGCGCCCGTGGCCTGGCCGTCTGGGGGTCGGAGTCCAAGCGCAAGGGCCAATACTACCACGTCTTGCCCGCCTTCATGAACAGCCTCGGGCGCATCTCGGACCTCTCCGCCAAGCTGGCGGGCGCCAAGCTCATGTCCGACGAACCCGCGCACGTCCTCTGGAAGTCCAAGCGCCCCTTCGTCCGCCGCATGCGCGTCAGCGCCGACGAATGGATCATCCTGGCCGTGAACCCTTGGCAGTCCGAAGAAGCCAAATCGACCGTCGAGGTGCCCTTGGAAAACAGCCGCATCACCGTCGAACTCCGCGGCCGCCACAGCGAGATCTTCCACTGCACCAGCGCCGGCGTGAAGCGGCTGTGACGTGCAGGCGGGGTCGGAGAGCCCGCCCTACCAAAGGAAAAGGACAGCACTTGGTGCTGTCCTTTTACGAAAGGCAACTAGGGCAGCACGCGGTGCTGCCCCTACCTGGGCTTACGCGAAGTAGTCTACGCCGCCTTGGAAGAGGGGCTGGTGCTTGTCGCCGGGGATGTTCTTGGCGACGTGCGCGCCGGTTCGCTCGGAGTGGCCCATCTTGCCGAGGACGCGGCCGCACGGGCTGGTGATGCCTTCGACGGCTTCGAGCGATCCGTTGGGATTGAACTCGATGCGGTTCGAGGGCGCGCCGGCGGGGTCGCAATACTGGAAGGCGACCTGGCCGTTCTTGACGAGGTCGGCGATGACCGACGCGGGCGCGGTGAAGCGGCCTTCGCCATGCGAGAGGGGGATGGTGTGCACCTGGCCGACGTCCATGCGTGCGAGCCACGGCGACTTCACGGAAGCGACGCGGGTATGGGCGTAGCGCGAGATGTGGCGTGCGATGCGGTTGTGGAAAAGGGTCGGGGCCGAGGCGTCGACGTCGCGGATCTCGCCATATGGGACGAGGCCGGTCTTGATGAGAGCCTGGAAGCCGTTGCAGATGCCGAGGGCGAGGCCGTCGCGCGACTTGAGCAGCTCCATGACGGCGTCACGCACGATGGGAGCCTTGATGACGGCGGCGATGAACTTGCCGGAGCCGTCCGGTTCGTCGCCGGCGGAGAAGCCGCCTGGGATCATCAGGATCTGCGAACGGGCGATGGCGTCGGCCAAGGCCTTGAGCGACTCGCCGAGGCCGGCGGCGTCGAGGTTGCGCAGGACGAGGATCTCGGGCTCGGCGCCGGCGAGACGGAACGCGCGGGCGGTGTCGTATTCGCAATTGCTGCCGGGGAAGACCGGGATGATCACGCGCGGCTTGGCGACGCGGGCCTTGGGCTTGAGGCCGGAGCGGACGGCGAAGCTGATCGGGGCAGGTGTGCCCTGAGGCTCGCCGGCCTTGGTCGGGAAGACGGACTCGAGCACGCCCTCGTGCGCGGCGAGAAGCTCGGCGACGGCGACGGATGCACCGGGCCAGGCGATCTTGGCTTCGGCGTTGGTCTGGCCAAGCACGCGGTGCGGGAGCGCGCCGAGGTCGGCAGCCGAAGCGACTTCGAGCACGACGGAACCGTAGGCAGGAATCAGGAAGTCGGCGGCGGGCGCGGCGGCGAGCGTCACGCCGAGGCGGTTGCCGAAGGACATGCGCACGAGCGCGTGGCCGATGCCGCCCTGACGGACCGCGGCGGCGGCGCGGACCTTGCCGGCGACGACGAGGGCGTGGATGGCGGCGAGGCGTTCGCGCGCGACCTTGAGGTCAGGCAGGAGCGCGGACGTGCGGGGCACGTCGACGACCACGACCGTGGAGCCGGCCTGCTTGAACTCGGCGGAGACGACCTGGCTGGCCTTGCCCGGGACGATGGCGAACGAGACGAGCGTGGGCGGGACGTCGAGGTCCTTGAACGAACCCGACATGCTGTCCTTGCCGCCGATGGCGGCCGTGCCGAACTCGAGCTGCGCGTCGAGCGCGCCGAGGAGCGCGACGAGCGGCTTGCCCCAGCGGGAGGAATCCTGGCCGAGCTTTTCGAAATATTCCTGGAGCGTCAGGCGCGCGCGGGCCGGATTGCCGCCGGCGGCGGTCAGACGGGCGAGCGATTCCACCACCGCGCAGACCGCGCCGTGGCCGGGCGACCACTGGGCGACGACAGGGTTGAAACCGTAGGCCATGATCGTGCAGACGTCGGTCTCGCCACCGAGTACCGGCAGCTTGGCGGCCATGGCTTCCTGCGGGGTCGACTGCGTCGCGCCGCCGAAAGGATGGAGCACCGTGTTGGCGCCGATCGAGGCGTCGAAGCGCTCGACGAGGCCGCGCTGGGCGGCGTTGGGGAGATCGGAGACCGCCTGGCGGAGATCGTCGACGGTCGGCGCGGAGCCGGCCTGGAAAGGATGCTTCGAAGCGTCGGGCGCGAGCACCTTGGCGGAAGCGGACTGCGTGACGCCGTTGGTGTCGAGGAAGTCGCGGGCGATGTCGACGACGCGCTGGCCGCGCCATTCCATGATCAGGCGGCCGGAGTCGGTGACGTCGGCGACCTGCACGGCTTCGAGGTTCTCACGGCGGGCGGCGGCGAGGAAGGCGGCGACGTCCTTGGGCTCGAGGACGACGGCCATGCGCTCCTGCGATTCGGACAGGGCGATCTCGGTGCCGTCGAGGCCGTCATACTTGAGCGGCACACGGTCGAGATGGACGTGGAGCGAAGGGGCGAGCTCGCCGATGGCGACGGACACGCCGCCGGCGCCGAAGTCGTTGCAACGCTTGATCAGTCGGCTGACGGCCGGATCGCGGAAGAGACGCTGCAGCTTGCGCTCGGTCGGGGCGTCGCCCTTCTGGACCTCGGCGGAATTCTGGAGGGCGGTCTCGGTGTGTTCCTTGGAGGAACCCGTCGCGCCGCCCACGCCGTCGCGGCCGGTGCGGCCGCCGACGAGCACGATGACGTCGCCCGGAGCGGGAGCCTCGCGGCGCACGCAGTCACGGGGACCCGCGGCGACGACCGCGCCGATCTCCATGCGCTTGGCCACGTAGCCCGGGTGGTAGTGTTCGGAGACCAGGCCGGTCGCGAGGCCGATCTGGTTGCCGTAAGAGGAGTAGCCGGCGGCGGCGCCGGTGGTGATCTTGCGCTGCGGGAGCTTGCCCGGGAGCGTCTGCTCGTAAGGCGTGAGCGGGTTGCCCGCGCCGGTCACGCGCATCGCCTGATACACGTAGGAGCGGCCGGAAAGAGGATCGCGGATCGCGCCGCCGAGACAGGTGGCCGCGCCGCCGAAGGGCTCGATCTCCGTCGGGTGGTTGTGCGTCTCGTTCTTGAACATCACCAGCCACTCCTGGACGCGTCCGTCGATCTCGACCGGGACGACGATCGAGGCGGCGTTCACCTCCTCGGAGTTCTCCATGTCGTCGAGCTTGCCCGTGCGCTTGAGCTCGCGGCCGGCGATGGTCGCGATGTCCATCAGGCAGACCGGCTTGCCCTGGCGGTTGAGCCCGAGGCGCACCTGCTGGTAGCGTTCCCACGAGGCCTTGAAGGGCGCCAGCAAAGGCGAATCCGCGAACTCGACCGACTTCAGTTCGGCGAGGAAGGTCGTGTGGCGGCAGTGGTCGGACCAATACGTGTCGAGCAGCTTGATCTCGGTGATCGTCGGCTCGCGGCGAGCCTGGTCGCGGAAGTGGGCCTGGCAGAACTGCAGGTCGGCGTCGGACATCGCGAGGCCGAGCTCCTTGCGGAGCGCGGCGAGCGCGGCGGCGTCCTTGGTGAGGAACCCCGTGATGGAGCGGACCGCGGCGGGCGCGGGAGCGGCGCGGCGGAGCGAGGCGGGCTTGGCGAGGTCGGCTTCGCGGGAATCGACCGGATTGATCAGGTAGGCCTTGATGCGCTTCAGGTCATCGGCCGAGGCGGCGCTCACCACGAAGATGCGGGCTGCGGCGACCGTCGGACGGTCACCGCCCGAGACGATCTGGAGGCACTGCGCGGCCGAATCCGCGCGCTGGTCGAACTGACCCGGAAGGTATTCCACCCCGAAGGCCGATTCGCCGTCGGCGAGCGGGAAGCATTCCTCGAACACGTCGTCGACCGGAGGTTCTGCGAAGACCGTCGGGATCGCTTGGCGGACCGCATCGTCCGAGGCGCCCTCCACGTCGTAGCGCTGGAGGATCCGGAGCCCCTTGAGTCCGGGAAGTCGGAGCGAGTCCTTCAGGTCCTGGAGCAGGTGCTCGGCCTCGGAGCGGAACGCGGGTTTCTTTTCGACGAAAATGCGCCTCATCAAAGTCGACCCAACCTTGTCGTGATGGGGGGCGGGAGGGCAAGGAGAGAGGGGTGGGGTGAGTTAGGGCTGAGTTAGGGCTGGGGCTGGGGCTAGGGCTAGGGACAGGGGGCGGCCGACCGAGGGCGGTCGGCCCTACCTAAATCTGGTCAACCAGGCCTTCCCCCTGCCCCCCTTGCGGCCCACTCCAGCGACCGCACTGAATCGCACCCCGTTCGTCGCAGGGCGGCCATTCATCAATTCCTAGCCCCAGCCCCAGCCCTGTCCCTGCCCCTGTCCCTGCCTGTAGGCCTGTCCCTCATAGCCCCAAACCATTGACACCCCCCTGCCCCTTCCCCTTCTTCTGCCCTTCACGTCCGAGCCCGGAGACCCCGGTCGGACCCCTCCCAAGCCCCCCTCTTACCATGGCCAAGACCAACACCAAGAACACCAAGTCCGCCAAGTCCTCCAAGGTCGTCTACACCTGGGGCGCTGGCAAAGCCGACGGAGACGGGACCATGAAGGCCCTGCTCGGCGGCAAGGGAGCCAACCTCGCCGAGATGACCCGCATCGGCCTGCCCGTGCCTCCCGGCTTCACCATCACCACCGAGGTCTGCACCTACTACTACGCCAACCGCCGCACCTACCCCTCCAACCTGCAGGCGCAGATGGAGGCCGGCGTCGCCAACATGGAGCGCATCATGGGCACCAAGTTCGGAGCCACCTCCGGCATGCCCCTCCTCGTGGCCGTCCGCTCCGGCGCCCGCGACTCCATGCCGGGCATGATGGACACCATCCTCAACCTCGGCCTCAACGACCAGACCGTCCTCTCCCTCGAGAAGGCGACCAAGAACCCCCGCTTCGCGTGGGACTGCTACCGCCGCTTCATCCAGATGTACGGCGACGTCGTGCTCGGCGTGCAGAAGCGCCCCGGCGAGGACCATGAGCCCTTCGAGTCCGTCATCGAGAAGTTCAAGCACCAGAAGTACAAGGGCGACGTCGAGGACTCCGCCCTGACCGCCGCGGACCAGCAGGAGCTCGTCAAGCGCTTCAAGGCCCTCGTCAAGGAGCGCACCGGCAAGGCCTTCCCCAACGACCCGTGGGACCAGCTGCGTGGCGCCGCCGGCGCCGTGTTCTCCTCGTGGATGAACGACCGCGCGATCGTCTACCGCCGCAAGTACGGCATCCCCGCCGAGTGGGGCACCGCCGTCAACGTGCAGGCCATGGTGTTCGGCAACACCGGCGACAAGTCCGGCTCCGGCGTGGCCTTCACCCGCAATCCCGCCAACGGCGTCGATGAGTTCTACGGCGAGTTCCTCGTCAACGCCCAGGGCGAGGACGTCGTCGCCGGCGTCCGCACCCCCGAGCCCGTCATCAAGCTCAAGAACGTGATGCCCCAGAGCTACGCCCAGCTCCTCAAGGTCCGCCAGATCCTCGAGAAGCACTTCAAGGACGTGCAGGACATCGAGTTCACCATCCAGGAAGGCAAGCTGTACATGCTGCAGACCCGCAACGGCAAGCGCACCGCCGCCGCCGCGCTGAAGTTCGCCGCCGACATGGTGAAGGAGAAGCTCATCGACTGGGAGACCGCGATCATGCGCAACCCGGCCGACCAGCTCGAGCAGCTCCTCGCCCCGATCTTCGACCTCGCCGAGGTGAAGAAGGCCAAGGCCATCGCCACCGGCCTGCCCGCCGGCCCCGGCGCCGCCACCGGCCGCATCTACTTCAACGCCGACCGCGCCGTCGTCGCCTCCGAGAAGGGCGAGAAGGTCCTGCTCGTGCGCGTCGAGACCTCTCCGGAGGACCTCCGCGGCATGATCGCGGCCGAAGGCATCCTCACCGCCCGCGGCGGAGTCTCCTCGCACGCCGCGCTCGTCGCCCGCCAGATGGGCAAGGTCTGCGTCTGCGGCGCCGCCGCCGTCGAGATCGACTACGACAGGAAGACCACGACCATCGCCGGCCACACCTTCAAGGAGGGAGACTACCTCTCCATCGACGGCACCGCGGGCACGGTCTACGCCGGCCAGATCAAGACCGCGCCGTCCGAGATCATCGCCGGCCTGCTCAACGGCGACAAGCGCGCCCAGAAGACCGAGAAGTACCGCAACTACGTCCAGCTCATGAACTGGTGCGCCAAGGCCACCCGCCTCGGCGTGCGCACCAACGCCGACAATCCTGAGCAGACCGCCCAGGCCATCGCGTTCGGCGCCCAGGGCATCGGCCTCACCCGCACCGAGCACATGTTCTTCGAAGGCGACCGCATCGACGCGGTCCGCGAGATGATCCTGGCCGAGACGCTCGAAGGCCGCCAGAAGGCGCTCAAGAAGATCCTGCCCTACCAGCGTCAGGACTTCGTGGGCATCTTCAAGGCGCTCAAGGGACTGCCCGCCACCATCCGCCTGCTCGACCCGCCCCTGCACGAGTTCGTGCCGCATGACGACAAGGCGCAGGCCGCCCTCGCCAAGAAGCTCGGCATCAAGGCCGAGAAGGTGCGCGCCCGCGTGGCCGCCCTGCACGAGTTCAACCCGATGCTCGGCCACCGCGGCTGCCGCCTCGGCATCGCCTACCCCGAGATCACCGAGACCCAGGCCCGCGCCATCTTCGAGGCCGCCGCGATCGTCCAGAAGCAGGGCATCAAGGTGAAGCCCGAGGTCATGGTCCCGCTCGTCGGCTTCAAGCGCGAGCTCGACCTCCAGGTCGAGGTCATCCACCGCGTCGCCGCCGAGGTGCAGGCCGAGAAGAAGGTGAAGATCGCCTACCAGGTCGGCACGATGATCGAGGTGCCCCGCGGCGCCCTGACCGCCGACGAGATCGCCCACACCGCCGAGTTCTTCAGCTTCGGCACGAACGACCTCACGCAGACCGCCCTCGGCGTGTCGCGCGACGACATGGGCAGCTTCCTCGGCGCCTACACCGAGAACGAGATCTTCAAGAAGAACCCGTTCGCCTCGCTCGACCAGACCGGCGTCGGCCAGCTCGTCAAGATCGCCATCGAGAAGGGCCGCGCCACGCGCCCCGACATCAAGCTCGGCATCTGCGGTGAGCACGGCGGCGAACCCGAGTCCGTGAAGTTCTGCCACCGCGTGGGCCTGTCCTACGTGTCCTGCTCGCCCTACCGCGTGCCGGTCGCCCGCCTCGCCGCCGCCCAGGCCGCGATCGAGGAGAAGCGCGCCGCCAAGCGCAAGTGAGCCGGGCCTGAAGGCCGGAAACGACGAGGGCGCGCCGCAAGGCGCGCCCTCCTTCTTTCACGGACCCGCCCTCAGCGGGTCGACAGCCAGGCGAGGAAGATCAGCCCGGCGGCCAGGAAGAACAGCAGGTAGAGCACGACCGAGCCGAGGCCGGAGCCGGCCTTCGACGTCCCGGGCTCGCCGACGTTACGGACCATGCGGCGGCCGCGGGAACTCACCCGGGTCACCTGCACGTCCGGGAAGTCCCGTCCTTCGACGTCCTTGACGGTGCCGTAGACTAGACCCGCCCGCACCAGCTCGGCATAGGCCCGGGCCTTGCGGGCCGGACTCAGGCGGTCGAAGCCGTTGCACTCGCGGCCGACCACGAGGCGCTCCAAGCCCTGGCGGGCGTCGTCTGTCAGCTTCGGTGCCGGCATCTCTGAACGGTGTTTTACAAATGTGATGCCGCCCAGCCGCAAGGGGATAGTCGGCCCTGACGTGAAAAATAATGTGTCGGCGGGAGCCGCCCTCCCGCAAGGATGTCGCATGGCCGAAAGCATGACGCCCGTGGCGCTGAGCATCGCCGGTTCCGACAGCGGAGCCGGCGCGGGCGCGCAGGCGGACCTGCTCACCTTCGCCGCCAACGACGTCTTCGGCACGACGGCCCTCACCTGCCTCACGGCGCAGAATCCGGGCGGAGTCTCCGGCGTGCTGCCGGTGCCGGCGGCGTTCGTGCTCGCGCAATGCGAGCAGGTGCGCGCGCATTTCCATCCGAAGGCCGCCAAGACGGGCATGCTGCTGCAGGCCGACATCGTGCGCGCGGTGGCGGACTTCGTGCGCGGCTCCGGCATCCCCACGGTCGTCGATCCGGTCATGGTGGCCACCAGCGGCGCGACACTGCTGCAGGCCGACGCGATCGAGGCGATGCGCACGGAGCTGATCCCCCTTGCCGCGGTCGTCACCCCGAATCTGGACGAAGCCTCCCTGCTCCTCGGCCGCAAGGCGGAGGGCGGCGCGCAGGCCGGCGCGGAGGCGCTGGAACTCGCGCGCCGTCACGGCGTGCCGTTCCTGGTCAAAGGCGGCCATGGGGCGGGCGACCGGCTCGTCGACGCGCTGGCCTGGCCGGACGGACGCACCGTGGAGATGGTCTCCGCACGAGTCCCGGGCATCGACACCCATGGCAGCGGCTGCACGCTGTCCGCCGCGATCGCCGCCGGCCTGGCCCGCGGCAAGGACTTGGAGGAGGCCGTCCGGGAGGCCCACGCTTACCTCCAGAAAGCCCTGCGGAACCCCCTGCCCGTGGCGGGACTTCGCTGCATCCGCCACATTTGAGCCCAGACGGGCCCAAGCGGCTTTTTTGCTGGGATTTCGGGGGTCGGGAAGGTTATTCACACTTGCCCCCTTCGGGGTCAGTCCTTTCCTAACCCCTTCCCTAGGCCCCCCGGCCCGGCAACCTGACCATGAGCAAGAAGAACGCAGCCAAGCACTCCCGAGCCAAGGCCCCCGAGGCCGTATCCGCGCGCACCGGCGTCAAGATGCGCGGCTGCGACGTCATGGTCCGCTGCCTCGAGAACCTCGGCGTCGACACCATCTTCGCCTACCCGGGCGGCGCCTCCATGGAGCTGCACCAGGGCCTCACCCGCTCGAAGAAGATCCGCACCATCCTGCCCCGCCACGAGCAGGGCGGCGCCTTCATGGCCCACGGTTACGCCCGCGCCACCGGCAAGCCCGGCGTCTGCATGGCGACCTCCGGCCCCGGCGCCACCAACCTGGTGACCGCCATCGCCGACGCCCACATGGACAGCATCCCGCTGATCTGCATCACGGGCCAGGTCTACCAGCAGTTCATCGGACGCGCCGCCTTCCAGGAGACCGACTTCTACGGCATGACCCTGCCGATCGTGAAGCACTCCTTCCTGGTCCTCGACTACAACGAGCTGCCCTCGATCATCTACAAGGCCTTCAAGATCGCCACCACCGGCCGTCCCGGCCCCGTGGTCATCGACATCCCCAAGGACGTGCAGCAGCACGAGTGGGTGCCCGTCTTCCCGAAGTCGCCCGACGACGTCGAGATCCCCGGACTCGCCGTGCCGCCCAAGGCGCCTGACGCCGAGCTCGCCCAGGTCCTGAAGCTCATCGAGAAGGCCAAGCAGCCCGTGCTCTACATCGGCGGCGGCATCCTTTCGGGCAACGCCCACCGCGAACTGCGCGCCTTCGCCGAGGCCACCGGCATCCCCGTGGCCTCCACCCTGATGGGACTCGGCGGCTTCCCCGCCAGCCACCCGCAGTCCCTCTACTGGTACGGCATGCACGGCACCGTCGCCGGCAACTGGGCCGTGTGCAAGAGCGACCTCCTCATCGCCCTCGGCGCGCGCTTCGACGACCGCATCACCGGCGCCATCGAGAAGTTCGCCCCGGACGCCACCATCGTCCACGTCGACATCGACCGCTCGGAGCACCACAAGAACAAGTTCGCCGACTACCCGATCCATTCGGACGTCCGCTACGCGCTCTCCCGCCTCACGGCGCTCGCCAAGAAGGGCTTCCGCAAGCCCGACCTCAAGGCCTGGTACACGACCATCAACGGCTGGAAGAAGCAGCACCCCTTCCCCTTCAGCTACGACCACTCCAAGACCAAGCACATCCTCCCGCAGGAGGCCGTGCAGGTGCTCTTCGAGGAGTCCAAGGGCAAGGCCATCATCTCCACCGGCGTGGGCCAGCACCAGATGTGGGCCCCGCAGTACTACCACTTCGACGAGCCGCGCGCCTTCGTCAGCTCGCTCGGCGCGGGCACGATGGGCTTCGGCCTGCCCGCGGCCATCGGCGCCAAGGTCGCCCGGCCCGACCGCCAGGTCATCGACATCGACGGCGACGGCTCGTTCCTGATGAACATCCAGGAGCTGGCGTGCATGAAGATCGAGAAGATCGCCGCCAAGGTCCTGCTCCTCAACAACCAGCACCTCGGCATGGTGGTGCAGTGGGAGGACCGCTTCTACGCCGGCGTCCGCGGGCACACCATCCTCGGCGACGCGAACAACATCGGCAGCCCCGACAATCCTTCCGGGCTCTATCCTGACTTCGTGAAGATCGCCCAGGGCTTCGGCATCAAGGCCCGCCAGGTGATGAAGCGTGAGGACCTACGCGAAGCCATCCGCGAGATGCTCGCGCATGACGGTCCCTACCTCCTCGACGTCGTCGTGCCCTACACCGAGCACGTGCTTCCCTTCATCCCGCAGAAGAAGTCGGCGATGGAGATTCTGACGGATTGAGCGCGCTTGGCGCACTAGGTGCGCCCGGCGAGCAGGGGGCAAGTGGGCAAGGTGACACGTGGGCAAGGGGAAGAGGTCCAGTTGACCAGAGGCCCAGAGGCTCAGTTGACCAGGAGATGCCATGGGTAGGGTCGAGGACCCTTCGCAACCGTGTCCCCGTGTCACCGTGCCCACGTGCCCCCGCGCAACCGTGTCCCCGTGTCACCGTGCCCACGTGCCCCCGCGTCGCGGCCGTGCCGCGACGCTCAGTGCCCCGCGAGCCAGCGTTCGGCCTCGATCGCCGCGCGGCAGCCCATGCCCGCCGCGGTGATGGCCTGGCGGTAGACGTGGTCGGCGCAGTCTCCGGCGACGAAGACGCCGGGGACGCGCGTCGAAACGGTGTTGGCTCCGGCCACGAAGTAGCCGTTCTCGTCGACCTCGAGGGCGGGCGTGAAGGGGCCGCTGTTGGGCACGTGGCCGATGGCGACGAAGACGCACTTCACGGCGAGGTCGCGGGCGGCGCCGGACTTGTCGACCACGCGCAGCGTGTGGACCTTGGCGTCGCCGAGGATCTCCTTCGGCGTGACGTTGAGCACCAGCTCGATCTTCGGGTGGGCCTTGACGCGCTGCACCATGATCTCGGAGGCGCGGAAGGTGTCGCGACGGTGGACCAGCAGCACCTTGGAGGCGAAGCGGGTGAGGAAGAGGGCTTCTTCGCAGGCGGAGTCGCCGCCGCCGACGACCGCCACGGGCACGTCGCGGTAGAAGGCGCCGTCGCAGGTCGCGCAGGTGGTGACGCCGTTGCCGCCGTAATACTCCTTCTCGCCCGGGATGCCGAGCAGGCGAGGCGAGGCGCCGGTGGCGATGATCACGGCCTTGGCCTCGTAGGTCGCCTCGCCGCCGACGAGCTTCTTCACGGGACCGGAGAAGTCCACCGAAGTGATGCGGTCCCACGCGAACTTGGCGCCGAAGCGCTCCGCCTGGCCCTTCATGCTCGTGATGAGCTCGTTGCCGTCCACGCCGTGCGTGAAGCCCGGGAAGTTCTCGACCTCGGAAGTCGTGGTGAGCTGGCCGCCGGGCTGGCCGCCCTCGAGCACCAGCGGGGCGAGTCCCGCGCGGGCGGCGTAGATGGCGGCGGTGAGACCGGCGCAGCCGGTGCCGAGGATGAGGACGTGCTCTGCCATGGGGATGCGCCCATCTTGCCCTCCGTATGCCCACGGCAAGGCGGAAAACCCGCCGTGAACAACATCAGACAAGGCTTGCCCCGGGGGGGTCGTTCGGGGTTTGCTGACCGCTCGCGTCCGGAACCATGTTCCTCAGCATCCTCAAGCTATTCGCCGGCAGCCATAACCGGAAATTCCTCCGCGATTGCGCCCCGGTCGTGCGCCGGATCAACGCGATCGAGCAGGAGTATCAGCGGCTCTCGGACGACGCCCTGAGGGCCAAGACGGCCGAGTTCCGGGCCCGGCACGCCAAGGGGGAGTCCCTCGACGCGCTCCTCCCCGAGGCCTTCGCCGCGGTCAAGAACGCCGCCCGGCGCCTCTGCGGCTCCTGCAAGGTCGTCTGCGAGCACGAGCAGGTCTGGGAGATGGTCCATTTCGACGTCCAGCTGATCGGCGGCATGGCCCTGCACCAGGGCAAGATCGCCGAGATGGCCACCGGCGAGGGCAAGACCCTCGTCGCCACCCTGCCCCTCTACCTCAACGCCCTTTCGGGACGGAACTGCCAGCTCGTCACGGTCAACGACTACCTCGCGCGGCGCGACTCCCAGTGGATGGGCCACCTCCTCGAGTGGCTCGGGCTGTCGGTCGGGTGCATCCAGAACCAGATGAGCAGCGAGGACCGCAAGGCCGCCTACGCCTGCGACATCACCTACGGCACCGCCTCGGAGTTCGGCTTCGACTACCTCCGCGACAACGGCATGGCCCTGTCCGCGGAGGAGCAGGTGCAGCGCGACCACCACTTCTGCATCGTCGACGAGATCGACTCCGTGCTCATCGACGAGGCGCGGACCCCGCTCATCATCTCCGGCCCCGTCGCCGAGGAGCGTGAGCCGCCCTACCCCCGCCTGCGTGACGAGGTCGCCAAGCTGGTCGACCTCCAGGAGAAGCTGGTGGACCGTCTGCTCTCCGAACTGCGCACCGAACTGGGCAAGCTGGCCGAAGGCGCCGAGCCCTCGCAGGACTCCCTCGACAAGCTCTGGCTGGCCTCCCACGGCATCCCCCGCCACCCCGGGCTCCTGCGCCTGAAGGAGAACGGCCGCCTCGTGAAGCTCCTGGAACGGCACGAGGGCGTGCTGGCCTCCGAGATCGAGAAGGACCGCCGCTTCCACCTGAAGGAGCGCCTCTACTTCTCGATCAACGAGCGCAACCACGAGGCCGACCTCACCCAGATGGGCCGCGACGCGCTCCGCCCCGGCGACCCCGACGCCTTCGTCCTGCCCGACCTGCCCACGCGCTTCGTCGAGCTGGACCGCGACCCCTCGCTCACCCCGGAACGGCGCGCCGAACTGCGCACCGAGGCCGAGTCGACCTACGTCCGCGTCTCCGAGGACATCCACGCCATCGGCCAGCTCCTCAAGGCCTACACCCTCTACGAGGTCGACAAGCAGTACGTCGTGCAGGACGGCAAGGTGAAGATCGTCGACGAGAACACCGGCCGCATCATGGAGGGACGCCGCTGGTCCGACGGACTGCACCAGGCGGTCGAGTCCAAGGAGGGCGTGCCGCTCGAGCCGGAGAACAAGACCTACGCCACGGTCACCATCCAGAACTACTTCCGCATGTACCGGAAGCTCGCGGGCATGACCGGCACGGCCGAGACCGAGGCCTCCGAGTTCCACGACATCTACCGCCTGCCGGTGGTCACCATCCCGACGCACCGGCCCTGCATCCGCGTCGACGAGAACGACATCGTCTTCAAGACCCGGCGCGAGAAGTTCGACTACGCGGTCAAGGAGATCGTCGAGGCCAACCGCCGCGGACAGCCCGTGCTCGTCGGCACGGCCTCGGTCGAGGCCTCCGAGGCCCTCAGCCGCCTGCTGACGAAGAACCGCGTCGCCCACAACGTCCTCAACGCCAAGCAGCACCAGCGCGAGGCCGAGATCATCGCCCTCGCCGGCCAGCGCGGCGCCGTGACCATCGCCACCAACATGGCCGGCCGCGGCACCGACATCCGCCTCGGCGAAGGCGTGCGCGAGCTCGGCGGCCTCTACGTGCTCGGCACGGAGCGGCACGAATCCCGCCGCGTCGACCGCCAGCTCCGCGGACGCTGCTCGCGCCAGGGCGACCCCGGCCGCTCCCGCTTCCTGGTCTCGCTCGAGGACGACCTGATGCGGCTGTTCTCCAACGCCGGCATCATCTCCTCGATGCTGGAGAAGTCCTTCAAGGAAGGCGAACCGCTCGAGCACCCGCTGCTCAACCGCTCCATCGGCACCGCCCAGAAGCGCGTGGAGGGGCAGAACTACTCCATCCGCAAGCGGCTCCTGCAGTATGACGACGTGCTCAACCAGCAGCGCCAGATCGTGTACGCGGTCCGCAACCGCGCGCTGCACTCCGACGCCCCGCGCGAGGCGCTCCTGGAACTGGTCTCGGAGGAGGTCGAGGACCGGCTGGGCCCGGTCTTCCCGGAAGGCGGCGCGGCCGACGCCCGCGAGGCCACCGCGTTCTGCGACTGGTTCCTGACGTCCTTCCACCTGCGCCTCGACCCCGAGGAACTGCTCTGCCGCACGCTCGAGCAGACCCGTGAGCTCGCGGTCGGACGCGTCCGCCAGTTCCAGGCCGGACGCGAGTCGCACGAACCCGCCGAGATGCTGCGCTACCTCGAGCGCCACGTGGTGCTCCGCGCGGTGGACCGCAACTGGCAGAACCACCTGACCGAGATGGAGGACCTGCGCCGCGGCGTGGGCCTGCGCACCTACGCCCAGAAGGATCCGCTCAACGAATACAAGGCGGAGGCCTTCCGCGCGTTCGAGCGCCTGATGCGCCAGCTCCGCAACGACGTCTGCACGGGACTCTTCCGCATCGCCACCTCGATGGACGCCCTCGAGGTCCTCATGCGCCGCGCCCAGGGCCAGGCGACGGCCTCCGGCCCCGCCGCCGAACCGGCGCCGGCCGCCAAGGCGCCCGAGCCCAAGCCGGAGCCTTTCCGACGGGTCTTCCCGAAGATCGGCCGCAACGCGGTCGTGCGCATCCGCAAGGGCCCCGAGACGCTGGAGATGAAGTGGAAGAAGGCCGAGGCGATGGTGCGCGACGAAGGCTGGGAGCTGGTCGAGACGGTCTCGGAATGACGGAGTTCCTGACCAGCGCGCGCCGCGCCTGGCTCGGCAACGCCGCGACGGCCGTCCTGCTCTTCCTCTCCTTCCCGCCGCTCGGGCACCCGTTCCTCGGCTTCATCGCGCTGGTGCCGGCCGCGCTCGCGGCGGCGTCACGCCCCGAATGGAAGGACTGGCGGCGCTCCGCCTTCACCTGCTCCTGGATCCTCTGGGTCGCGCTGCTGGTCTGGCTCCGGCACGTGCACCCGCCGCTCGGCCCGCTCGGACTGCTGCTGCTGACGGCCTGGTGCGCGCTGTTCCCCTGGGCCTGGCTCCTGCTCCTCCGCTGGATCATGCCGGCCTGCGGTGACGCCGGACTCCCGGCGCGCCTCCTCGCGATGCTCGGCCTGGCCGGAGCCTGGGCGCTCCTGGAATGGACGCGTTCGACGGCGCTCACGGGCTTCGGCT
>Ga0129336_10000702_pt1 | contig 19766 bp, 28 predicted proteins | sample CPB6_02_DNA_FD_96878 | JGI IMG/M metagenome (GOLD analysis project Ga0129336, IMG submission 96878) | Freshwater to marine salinity gradient microbial communities from Chesapeake Bay, USA - CPBay_Sum_0.6_0.2_DNA | ecosystem: Environmental > Aquatic > Marine > Coastal | place: USA: Chesapeake... | reverse complement strand
TTTCGTCACGGACACATCAAAAAAGGTGACGTTATTCGCCCTGCTGAGGACTTAGGGGTTGAACCAAACCACGCTAGGAACTATTTCCCCGAATCAGGACAGTGGGCACACGCTGTTCATGATGCTGAACAGGCATGGTTGTACGCAAGATGGGCTGCAAAAGGCGACCATCAAGGCACAATAGACGATGAAAAGATGGGTGTATCGTATAAACCGCATGTTTTTGAGGTAGAACCAGTTGGTGAATCCCATCAAGACCCAAGAGATTTCCTATCAGTCCGTGCAAAAGCGTTTCGTGTACTCAGAAGGGTCCCTCCAACTAAGTATTAGCCGTAATTGTATACTTGAGTAATGTCGCGCTTTGAAGTTGTGCTCAATCCGTTTCAATTTGAGACGTTTTACCACGGAACAGGCGACCATAACGTGGAGAGCATAAAAAAATTCGGGTTGAAGGCCAGCAACCCAGCCGAAGATTACGAACTTGCAGACAGTGACGACTATGTTGAGCCTGGACACCCACCTGGCGTATATTTAGCCCACTCACTTGACCATGCTCGTCAGTTTGGCCCATCAGTTTTTGAGGTAAAACTGCCTTCTGGTAGAGAAAATCCTGAAGTTTGGAAGCATGACCACGGATATACGCAAGATGAAGTGTTTCCACACGACATTCCGCCTTCTTTATTGAAGCAGGTTGAGTAATGGCTGCCAAAGACCATTTGAATGTTAATCAATCTGGTCGTTTTTTGATTGTTCACCGTGGTTTGGCAGGCGTACACCACAATGAACTTGATATGAAGCAAAGATTAGGTACACATTGGTCAGAAAAAGAGCACGTTGCTCACCAATTTGCAACGGAAAGGCTTGAGAGTGACCCTGAGTACCCTGAGGAAGAAAAGGGCACAGTTCTACATGCCTTCGTTCATAAGCGTCACATTCTTGACCCCGAAAAAGACGTAGACGATTGGAACGATTGGGCAAACTCAGACGACAGATATGTAGAGCATGAAGGGGAAGTACCCTTGCGTCCCAACACCCCTGTTCACATCTTTGGTGCTACCGACCAGTATTACGATAAAGAAGTTCCACACACGTTTAAACGTAGGATTGGAAGACTGTAATGGCAGCCAGAGACCACTTAAACGGCGAGCAATTGCGAATGTTCATACCTGCCCATGAACTAGCCCAACACACCTCAGCAGATGCTATTAGCGACTACGACTACGCTCACGATAGTTATTTTGACGATGGCAGTGAAGCCCAACAAATAGCATTTGGTCCATTTAACAAAACACCGCTGTATTCTCACAAACGAGCAGATTTACATGACCCAGAGTATCTCGCTAATAATTGGCCCAGGCTTGCAACATCTTCAAAAAATACTACGTTGGCAGAAGTTCTTGATGAAGAGGGTATTGCAGACCCAGTAGACCTGCTTTTTGATTCTGATTACGATAACAAAGGTCCAAATCAGCCAGCAGCGGTAATTCAAAACGGTCATCACCGTGTCGTATATGCCAATGAAAAAGACCCCAACATGGAAGTCCCTGTTACGTATCAAAGCACGTATCCACAAGATAATCCAAGAATAATGCGGAAAGTGTAAAATAGTTATATGAGCGAAGACGACAATCCACTCTCTGAGCAATTTCGCTCAATATCGTATCCAAATAGCGAATACGACTGGTATGACACTAATCAAAACTATCCTGGTAGGCGTGTGTCGTTTCACGCAGTAGGAAAAGGTGAATACCCGCTTAGAAAAAGAAATGCCTTTTTTACAATGACGGAGTTTTTTCCAACACGTGCAGGAACTGATGTTGGGATTAATATTAAAGTAAACAATCCAAAAGCAACAAGGCACAGCAAAATAGAAGAACACGGTGGATATACGCCAGTAGTTGAAGAGTGGGCTACCAATGCTTTTGAAAGGGACATGGATAGCCACATAACGTATAACAAGGCTATTGGTGACCCTCTCAACACGACAAATGCCCCAGTCATCAATGACTACTTCGTTGACCGCATGGATACCGTATCCAAGCACCGTCCTAACTTTCCTCGTTCTTTTGACACACTTTCTAGGGCGCAGTTTGTTGCTGAGTTGGTTGCAAAGCGTGTTATCGCTGGACAAGGGTTTGCTAAGAAAAAGAAGCGATAGTGGCTGCATCCAATCATCTCAATAGAGAACAACTTAGAATGTTCCTACGTCCAGATGAAGTCGTCAACCTTGTTGATTCTTCTGTTGACCAACATGAAGATTACATAACTGGTTATAAACAAACAGTTGATGACTTATGGAAAAACAAAAGAGAAGAAGTAGACAAGTTTGTGACGTATTCCAGATTAGTGCCATCAATCAAAAAACACGGTATCCAAAGACCAATTACAGTTGTTCCTCCTGATGAATATGACATATCAAAAGAATTTATTATGGGAGAAGGCCACCACCGAGTAATGGCTGCAAAAGCCCTTGAAGAGGAAACAGGCAAAGAGGTTTATATCCCAGTTGTGTATTCAAGACATTGGGACGAAACAAGTGACCCAGAGTACACACCAGAACCTTTTGACGATGAGTACTATTCCTACAAACCACCATACGGGGAATAGAAGAAACGTAAATAGACTATAATTGTTATATGGCTGACGACGACAACGAGCATGAAATCCACTTAAGTCCAGAAGATATAGCGCTTTATAGGAGCATTTCAAACTTCTCACGCAATCAGGCTGATGTTGAAAATATGATGCGTCAACGGCCTACCAATATGCGGTCTAGGGAAGACCTCATGTCTCACATGATGACAGCCCACGATATGCACCCTTTGAGCCTTCAGTTCTACAGTGAATCAGAACATGACCAAGTTCCAGCACTACGCAATCGTCAACGGAATTGGTCTGGGGAAACGGTTCCTGAACTAGACCACCAAGATTTGGTCAATTGGCATGCTCATGACCATACCGCAGGTGAGTACGCCGACGACTATCCCCACACAACTCTTGATGACGAGCACTTCCATCACTAAGGGTTAGTCATGACAAGGTATTTTAGCGAGACATTTCCAAAACAGAATAAGCCAGGGGAAACGTTTTCTCGCGTAATTACTGCTGTTAGTGATACTCCCGACCGAGAAGGTAGATACCCTTCGTCAAACATGGCTGCTCTTGTGTACCCTGCAAAAGCAACTCCAAACTTTCGTCTTGACCACCACACCGCCGAACCTCGTGTACCTAGAGGATTTAATCAGTTTGAGCAAGTAGTTTCTGATGAAACTGGTATTAAAGACCCTCTATATTCATTACCTACTTCTACTCGTTTAAAGTTTGACGCTGCTGCGGAAAATGTGTATGAACTAGAAGATTCAAAAATTAGAAATAAAGCAAATAGTTATACCCGTAGAACAGCGGGAATTAACTATGCTAAAAACATTAGGAGTTTAAAAAGAGCAACCTCAGAGTTGTTTACTACTACTCCAGAACAAGCAGTTGTTGGAAGTGCCTTTTCGCACAAATCTATGCGTCATACTATCCCAATCATGGGGGCATATCTCCACCAACAGTACGGTGATGTTGCTGCTTCAGCAGACTTGTCTAGTCACAGCACTAAACTTGTTAAAAACTTGCAAGAAAAAGGATACCCAGTATCTGTAGAGGGTGGAAGAGAGCCAGCAGTAACAAATGATATTGGGTTTTATGATTCCATGAGAACTATGCACCCAGCCCAGATAAGAGAATTAGAAGTGTCTGGTCGTGAAATGAGTGGTGATGAAATTGCTTCAGCAAAACAACACTTTAGAAATGTTCGTAAAGGTCAAAAATTAAGTGACCAGTTTGACGCTCATATCCCAACATCACAAGGCCAACAACTACAACTTCCAGGGATGGAAAATACGTAGATGACCATAGATGTAGAGGGCTGGAAGAACCTTCATCCAGCAGACTACTGGATTTACGACAAACTCATCGTTGCAAGAAAACTTGGTCACATTTGTGGACCTTCTGGGATGGATGTTCCAAAACCAGACATTTACTGTGTTCGCCCCATGATGAACATGCACGGAATGGGAATCAATGCTCGTTTTGAACATCTAGACAAAAATACTGACCATTTGCACCCTGGTGAGTTTTGGTGTGAAGCCTTTTATGGCAAACACGTCAGTGTTGATTATTTTAATCAAAAGCCAATACTGACGGTGGTTGGAGAAAGAAACACCATGTCACCCATGTATAAATGGGATAAGTGGACCAAGGTTGACCATTTCATTGAATACCCCGACGTATTGCTGGATTTGCACGGCTACTACCCCAAAGTCAATTGTGAGTTCATTGACGGTCACCTGATTGAAGTCCATTTCAGGCATAACCCTGACTTTGCTTATGACAATACCGTGGCTATCCCTGTGTGGGATGAAAAAGATGCCCACGATACGGATGAGTACACCTTTGTACGAGACCCTGACTACAAGCGCGTAGGGTTTTTAATAGACAATGTTTATTTGTAAAAGCATCTATAATTGATGTATGTCAGCATCTGAGCATCTCAACGGAGAGCAGTTGTCTTTTTTCTTGCCTGCACACGTGCTGATGACCTTTCACGCAGGGGACAGTTCTTCGGAAGCAGCGCTTGACCAGTACAACGAAGATTATGGGTTGATGGAGAAAAAGCGCCGAGAAAACATGCACCATATAAAGGGCTACCAAATGAACAAGGACGTCAAGAAGCACGGAGTAAAAACTCCAGTAACTGTTATAAAAAGAAAAACCTATCCAGAAAACACCATATTTCAAGGACACCATAGAATCATTGCCGCATACGACGCTAACCCCAATATGGAAGTTCCTGTAGAATGGTATGTAGATTACTGATGATTGAAATAAGGTTTTAAATCGTGGGAAAATTTATATTTACTAAAGAACTAGCGGCAAAGCGATTAGAACAACGCCGCCGCGAACAGACTTTTGAAGACCTCAATACCAGTGGGTCAGGGGAAAATAACCCTCGTAATAGGGGGGAAGTACGTATGAGAAACATACGTGGTACTGATAGTTTAAGTTATCCTGATGAAGAAGTAAAAGAAGAATATTCAGATATTCATCAACCAAAGAATTTGGGTCGCAGGAAACCACTTACAAGCGAGTGGGACGATTACATTGAGGAAGAACAGGCTATTTACTTAGAGGGTTTAACTCGTGGGGAAAATGTTAAGCCAGCCTGGAGAACGCGAAAGTCAAAATCCATGCGCGAATTTGAAGAAAGAAACACTCATTTGTCTCCCCAATTCTCTGGAATGTTGAATAAGTTTATGAAGGTTGATTAATCATGGCTGACCTCAATGCAGAACAGTTCCTATCAGAAAGCCCTCATGCTGCGGCTACTGTTGACGAAACTACTATCGTTCCAAACAGTGTCATTTTGAAGAAGGTAGACAACAAAGATTACTTTGTTCAATATCTTTACGAAATGTGGAACGACTAAATTACTCTTATGGTGTAAACTACTACTATGGCAAAAAACACCAAAAAAACTACGGGTGAATCGGCATCGGATGCTTTTACCCCAAGTGGCATTACTCAGACAAACTTAAGCCCAACTAATGACTCTGCTACCAATGAAGAGTTACAAAATGCTAGTGGTGGTGAAAGAAAGGGCGTTGCTACTGGACCAGAAAGTGTAGAACGTCAGGCTCAAAGAAGTGTTCGTGACCCTGTTAACTTTAGACGGGGAATGTTTGGCTTAATGGCTTCCTTTAACTGGGATGAGGGCAAATTTAGTGAACATCCAGACGATATTGCCTTGCGCCATGAAGCCCTTGAACTTTTGGGCGTTCCTAAACATCTTTCTTCTCAGTTTGTTGACCCAACTCGTTTGACCGATTTTGTTGCCAGTTTACAAGAAAACACCGCTGAGAAAAAGGCACAGTCTAAAAGGCGTGGGGCAGAAAGTGAAAACAATCCTGACCTTGCGCGTCAAAATAAAATAGAAACTGAATATGTCAAGAATTTGATTCGGTTGGCTAAGACAGTAGAAAAGAACCGCAAGGGCAATAGTTAGGAACCCCTAAAATTCCTAATATTAGCGAATACTTTATTCTTTACAATTTGTAAAGCGAAAGGCTAGTTGCCAAAAGTATTTACCTACAACAGGCCAAGTAATTCCTGTTACTTCATCACTCCAACTTTTACCATTAGGGTCATTAGGGATGAGGTCATACACATTCTCAATATTGAGATAACCAAGAGTGTGTAGCAATTTTTCTACTCGCTTTTCGTGACAATTCCAATGATGATGAGCGCCATCCCACCACTCCAACCCAGGTACGTGGGTGTCGGGAACATCAAGGTGTTCCATCACAGACTCAACGAGCCACCACGGTTCTAGCCCGTCTTTCCAACGCTTGATGGTCTTATGGACATCTGGACCAACCACCAAGATAGGAGCGTTGGGCTTTGCAATGCGAGACATATCTGCAAGGAAGGGGGCGACTTCCAACCACGGAATGTGCTCAAGAACATGACCCATGTAGATAGCGTCAAAGGTGTTGTCTTCAAATGGGTACGGCTTGCCTGAGGTTACCTTCACATCAGGGCGAGTCGTGTCGGTTTCCCACGTATCTGCATTAACCCAGCCCTGTGCGTAGTGGGTTCCACAACCAACATTTAGTAGTTTCACGATACGTTTCCTCCATCAATTGGGAAATACCAGCCGCCACCATATCTGACAGCAGGTGGCATGTCTTGACGATGGTTGATTCCTGAATAATGGGCAATTAACGAACGCCGCTCCATATTGGGGTCATTGGGTACTGACCCACGGTGCAACAAGCGTCCATGCCAGAACAACACATCTCCACGCTTAGGAAGATAGGTGATTACCTCAGCACCACGCTTTTCAATCTCTTCTTCAAACAGTGGGGTAAGGATTCGTTCACTGTATTTAGGCCAGCGGTGGTCGCGTTCTTCTGGACGCAGGGCAGACAAAATCTTGTTACGGGTCAATGCAAACCACTTGTGAGAACCACGAACAAATTGAAATGGACCAGAATCTGGGTGAATATCGGCTAGGGCAATCCATACAGCGGCGTAGTAATCGCCAACGTGGTCAGGATTTAGGTATGTGTCTTGATGCCAATTGCGTCTGGTAGTAATCCAACCAGTCAAATTAAGATGTACCGCAGCAGGTTCACCAATAAGTCGTTCCATTGTGTCATTAAGGTTGTGATGCGTAAGAATGTTCATCACTTCTGGATGACGTCGGTATGGAGTACAGTCGGGCCAACCACCAGGTCTGTTGGAGTTATGTTCCAACCAACATTCTTCATAGGCGGTTAAAAGGTCATCGGGAAGAAAATCTTTCATAATGACAAACCCGTCATCATTCCAATCTGCTGAACTGGGTGCTGGTGCGGGGATGGTTAGATTATCAAGTGTGATAGGCATAGTGTAAACTTAAGTATAATGGTTGTTAAGTTCCCTATCTACACACAGTCAATGGCTGATGCCATAAACATGGCAAAGGCTCAAGCGGCTGCACAGGGTTTTAAAAACGTGTACCTTGTAAAAGTTGATAAGGTTGGGAATGGGGCTTGGGAAATTACGATGCGATTGGCTACATGATGGAAATTGAAGTTGAACGACCAGCGCTGTGCAACAAGATTGTTGTTGATACTTCTACCCTTTGCATCCACTGTGGTCATGAAATGACCCCAGAACACGCTCATTACCGATGCCACAATTGCGGTGAGCGCGATGCTTGTTGTGAAGGGGTCTACTAGTGCCAGGCCCTGATAATTTTGGCGAACAATTTGGCTTTACTCGTAGAGAGCAAAACGAGGCTGCTGGTCGTGCAATTGGTGAACACCTATGGTCTGCAATGGAAGATGCTATGGGTGGAGAAGGCGCTTACAAAGCCGCTGTTCAAGAACACGCCCTTCACCTAATGCGCCACATGCCCATGCAGCCAACCAGGACTGCTTCAGGCGGGATAATCGCTATGCGTGAGGATGAACATGGGGTTCACGCCCACTACAAGCATCCGTCTGGTTGGTCTGTAAGGTGGCACGGCGGTCCTTACGCAGATATTTATACTCCTAAAGGTGAGCCTGTAGATGTATTTAATTTTACTAATCACAACACTGGGGAAGTTGCAGCAGTTCAACCACACGAACTTGCTGAGTCTTTAGATGAGTTTGTAAGAGATAGTTCACAGGATTACTAATGGCTGCCAAAGACCACGTTAATTGGGAACAGCATCGGCTGACCGAAGGCATGGTTCACGGTGTTTCTATGGACAAAGAATCTCGTGAAATCCTAAAACGTGCTGTATCAGGTGGTCATCCACTAATCGCTAGACAAACTCAAAGTAACCACATTCAAATTATGATTAAAGATGATGGCATGGTTACTACTGCGGGTACAGGCGGTAGGGGAAGGGGTTCTGCCAATTTTGAATCAGAATTGAGAAGGGGAATTCGTAGTGTTGGCGGAGATTTCCCACGTAAAAATGAAAGTATAAAAGCATTTCAAAAGCGAATAGGAAAGACCAAACAAGACAGTACTCCAGATGAGCAGGAATAAGGATTACAAATAATCAAAGTTATGTTATACTGTATTCCGAGTCTTCTCACCGAGCGGGTGACCTGCGGGTCGCCCGTTTCTGGTCTCTGACTATATGCGCCTAGCACGTCATAAAGGAGCATGGATTTTTTGGCTTATAGCCGTTTTTGCTTGGTTTGCTCCAGCGACTACAGTTAGGGCAGAAGCCCAACCAGGGTTAAACGCCGTTGGTTATCTTATTGACGAACTTCCACCAATCAAATCTGACGACGCTTACCCAACGTGCGGTAACGAAATTGAAAACAACATTAATCGCAACTTTAGTGGTGAGCCGTTTCAAGACTGTGGCTACGACTATTTTATGGTGCATTACAGCGGGTATATCACCATTCCTGAACACACAACTATTAAGTTCATGGTTGCCGCAGACGACGGTGGCACTGTAAACATTGGTGGTTACAGCATGGGCACTTGGAATATCAAAAGTTGCTCCTGGAGCCAAATCATTACACCAACACTTTCTGAGGGTTCACACCCACTTGACGGTTGGTTCTTTGAGTGGTGGGGCGGGGCTTGTTACATGCTTGCTTGGAACATTGACGATGCTGGGTGGGAGATTGTCCCAGATAGTGCCTTTACTACTGATTATGTAGTACCAACTACTACAACTACTGAAGAGTCCACTACAACTTCCAGCACAACCCCACAACCAGAACCACCACCGCAAACAACGCAAGTAGAAACGACAGCATCTACAACTCCTCCTCCGACTGTTCCTGAAACAACAATCCCAGAATCGTCAACAACGACGCAATCACCAACAACCCTGCCACAGGAAACAACCACCACAAGTTCATCGTCAACTACTGTACCACCGACTACACTGCCCCCGTCGCCACCGCCAGGAACGACAACGACAACCACAGAAGTAGTGGCAGAACCTGTCCCCGTGCCCACTGCACCACCGACCACAGAAGCAGAAGAACCCACAACAACCACAGAGGTTGAGGTTCCAGAAGAAACAACAATCCCAGATACAACACAAACCACAGAGCCTGTAGTAGAGACAACAGAGCCTGAAGTACCAGAGACATACCCCGATACTACAGAGGTAGTGGACACTACGCAACCAGAGCCGCCAATTGAAGACCTCCCAACTCCAGAAGAGTTGGCAACTCCACCTACTGCCGAAGAAGTGACAAAAGAAGTTATTGCTGTTGTAGAAGATTTGACGACAATTGAAGAAATTACTGACGAACTTCTTGAAGAAGTTTTAGACGTGCTTGAATCAGAAAATATTACAGAAGAACAGGTTCAAGAAATCATTGATGCCGTACTTGAAACAGACATTACAAGTGACCAGGCGACTGAATTGGCTACTAGCGCTGCGGTTATTCAAAATGTAACAGCAGAACAGGCTACTGAAATCTTTGCCACAATCAATACAGACGAAATTACTGAAGAAGAGGCGGCAGCCATTGTTGCTGCGGTTCAGGATGCTCCAACTGAGGTCCGTGAAGCCTTTGAAGAAGAGATTAACGTCTTTGAAGGTGGGTTTGACGAATACGTTCCTACTGGCTCTTCTATTAGCGTGGCTCAACGACGAGCAGTCATAGCCGCAACTGGGGTATTATTTGTAGTACCCCTTCCTGTGCCCACCAGCAGTTCCGCACCATCTGGAAACTCTCGTAATAAAGGATAATGATGCGAAAGTTTGTTGATGAGATTTTGGCCCTGGCCTGGACCCTAGGTGGAACAGGGCTTGTATTGATTACCTTAAGTGGAGAGACCCTTAAATGGGGGCTATGGATTTCAGCCCTTTCTTTGGTGTTCCACATGGTCGGCGCGATGTTGAAGCGAGAGGAATAGGGTAAAATTAGTCAATGACGACTACAGTTAATTATCATATAACTCGTGGTTTGCCTTGGAAACGTTACATTGTTGTCAAAAGTAAACTAACCCGATACCGCGTAAACGTTGATACCCCTTCTGCTTTTATTGCTCTTACTACAACTAAGAAAAAGCAGATTCAAGCAGAAGTTACTCCAGAGGGAACAATTGAGTTGTCTTTGGATAAAGACGAAACAATTGATTTGCCAGAAGGGTCTTTAAGTTTTGATGTGTGGGCCAATGTTACAATTGGTCTTAACGAAACTGTTTATCAGCCAGTGGCAAAAGGAACAGTGGTCGTTGAAACATACGACAATATAACTCCATCGGAGGACGTAGACGAAATGGAAATTCGGTACAAGCAGCGAACCGATTATCGTCGTGTCTTTACGTGGAAGGATGACGACGGGGACATTCTTACCGTCCAAGACGCCTACCTTCAGGCAGAGAACACAAGCGGAACAACGGTCCTTGACCTGCGTTGGTATTCGTCTGTTCCAAGTGAGGCAACTATTGCCGCTCTGACCGCTAATAGGCGCGGCTACATTGCTCCTAGCACTGGGGCAACTCTTGAAGTACATATCTCCAACCTCAATACAATCGCTGCTGGTTCTTACGAATTTGAACTTTTTGTACAAGATTCAACTGGCGATTGGGATTGCCTTGCACAAGGAAACCTTGTTGTTGAGGCATCTATCGCAGAGCCTCCTGCATGACACGGGTAGTTGAGACTTCTAGAAAGAAAAACGTCACTAGCGTTGTACGCATTGGGCAAAAAACAGTAGTTCTTTCTCCAGAAACTCCTCGCACTGTTGTTGAGGTTTCTGATATTGGGCTTCCTGGTCCAAAAGGTGATGTTGGCATATCTGGTGGGCACTATGTCCACACCCAGTCTGTGCCATCAGCATCTTGGACAATCACACACGATTTAGGATATTACCCTGGAGGTGTATCTATTGTTGATAGTGGTGGTACTAAAGTTTATGGAGATGTTACATTTATAAGCCAAAGTACTCTTGTGGTAACCTTTAATGCGGCCTTTAGTGGAAAAGCATACTTATCTTAGACAGGAGCATCAGTGCCTCTCTTTTTAAATAATGTTGACCTTAACAAGAATGAACTAAAAAACGCACGTATTCAAAACCTTGCGACTGACCCTGCCTCACCAGTTGCTGGTCAAATTTACTTTAACACCTCATCTAATGTTTACAAAATGTACAACGGCACGGCGTGGAAAACGCTTGCCATTGGGCAGAGTGTTCAAACCACAGATAACGTTCAATTTAATGACGTTACTGTTGATGGTAACTTAACAGTTAATGGTACTACTACAACTTTAAACACTGAAACTGTCTCAATTGAAGACAATATTATTGTTCTCAACGGTAACTGGACTGCAAGCCCATCTGCCAACGCTGGTATTGAAGTTGAGCGCGGAACATCGGTTAACACGCAATTGCGATGGAACGAGACAACGGATACTTGGCAAATCACTGAAGATGGCACTAATTACTACGACATTGCCACTTCGCAGGACATTGCTGGTGTCACCATCAGCACGCTTAACGATATCGGTGACGTCACTATTACCACTCCAGGTTCTGGACAGTTTCTTAAGTGGAACGGAACTGCTTGGGTAAACGACGCAATTGACCTTGCTACTGACACCGTTGGTAACTATGTCAGCGACATTACCGCTGGTACGGGCATCACTGTTACGCACACCCCCTCTGAGGGTTCTTCGCCAACAGTTGCAATTTCTAGTTCGTATGCTGGTCAAAACACCATTACCACTGTTGGAACGATTGGCACTGGAACTTGGAACGGTTCAACGATTGGTATTGCCTACGGTGGTACTAATGCAACGAGTGCTTCGGCTGCTCGTTTTAATTTAGGAGCGTCTGCTGCAAATGCCAACGCTACATTGCCTCAAAAGTTGGCATTTGATATTGGAGACAATATCGCTACTTCTTTTGTTTTAACTCACAATCTCAACACCCGTGATGTAACTGTACAGATTGCTGAAAAAGGCTCTCCGTATGCAGTAGTGTTTCCAGATATTGAGTTGACTGGTGTCAATACTGTTACCGTTACTTTTGCAGCAGTTCCTACAACAAATCAATATAGAGCAGTAGTTATTGGATAATAATTAGACCTTGCGGGGTCTGATTACATACAGCAAGGGTTGAGGCCCAATGCCATCATTTTTAGAACGAATCAAGGCTCGGAAGTTTTCTTCCGCAGCATCTAACGCCGTAGACATTGGCGTAAATGGTGACACTCAAGCCCGACTTGCCATTGATGCAGGTGGCAAACTTTTGTGGGGTTCTGGCTCTGCAACTGGTGACGTAACCCTCTACAGAGATTCTGCTGACGTACTTAAAACTGACGACACATTTAAAGTACCTACTTTATTTATTGATTCTATTGAAGTTGACACAACTGGTGCTGTAACTAATGATGTTCTTAAATACGATGGTACAAAGTTTACTGCTGCTTCAGTTTCTGCTGGAGGTGGTGGTGGAGCAACTAACCTTGACGGTCTTACCGACGTTGTAATCACCGCTCCAGAAGAGTTTCAAGGTCTTTCCTATAACGGAACTAGTTGGGTAAACAGCCATATTCCTCTTGTTTCTTATGTAAGGAACGCAGAATCAACAACAATTACTACGGGAACATGCGTATACCTGTTTGGTTCTACTGGTGACCATGCCACTGTAAAACGAGCAGATAACAACAGTGATACTACGTCATCTAAAACAATTGGTGTTGCTGGTGCAGATATCACCGCTTCTAACAACGGTCCTATCATTACCCGTGGTTATGTAGACGGTATTGACCTCAGCGTTGGTTACACCGCTGGAGATATTTTGTGGTTGGGAGAGAATGGGGCATTTACAAAGACTAAGCCAACCTCACCAGACCACCTTGTTTTTATTGGTGTAGTTGTTCGTGCAACAAATAACGGAATTATCTATGTTGCAACCCAAAACGGGTATGAATTAAATGAATTGCACGACGTTTCTATCACTAACAAAGCATCTGGAGATTTTCTTAAGTACGACGGAACGTTGTGGGTAAACGATGCCATCAATCTTGGCACTGACACCGTTGGTAACTATATGTCAGGTGTTTCTGCTGGCACGGGTATCAGTGTAACCCACACTCCTGGTGAAGGTTCTACAGCAACAATTGCAGTTACTGCCAATACATATCAACCTTACACATCCGTATCCGATGCACTTCCAGCAAGTCCAGTGACTGGTCAGTTTTGGTACGAATCCGACACTGGCAAAACCTTCATTTATTATGATTCGCAGTGGATTGAAATCGTAGGTTCTGTTGGACCAACTGGAGCCACTGGATTGATTAGTAATCCATATTATGACTCTGGCGAATACTACCAAGTCGCTAGGACCAATACTGCAAGCAACTGGACGATGAACGCGAACCAAACTTATTTTGCGAGATTCTACAATGCTGGCTCACAAACGTTTGACAGAATTGGCGTGAGAACATCAACGTCTTTTTCGGGAACAGCCGTTGTTCGTTTAGGCGTATACAACAATAATACAAATGGAAACCCATCAACAGTACTTTTTGACGCTGGAACGGTTTCATGCACTGTGGCAAATACTTTTTATCAAATCACAATTAACCAAACAATTCCTGAAGGTTGGTATTGGCTTGCAGTGAATACACAAACGGCGGCAACAACTAACCAATTTTTCGGCGGTGCTTTTACTATTTGGTCCCCAATATTGCAACGCACTGGACAAGACCTGGCACTAAACGCGGGAGTCATGACAGAAACTTCGGTCTCTGGTTCATTTGCCACTGTCAATACTGCGAATCTTTCCTGGATGACGTTTAACGTCGCCGCCGTAACACTGAGGGCAGCATGAGTAAAGTTGTTACTTTCGGGCTTGGTGGGTACTGTGAAAACTGCGATAAGTCGCACAGCCATCCGTTGCATAATATCGTTGAGACAATTGAGGTACCCGACTCACCGCATAAACCACTTAATGAATCTGGTGTTTTCGCAACCTTAAACGCCGTCCTAGGTGTATGGTCGCTGACCGACGCAGCCAATGCGGTTGGATTGAGCGAACAGGACTTAATAAACGAAGCACAGGCATGGGCAATCGGAGCGCAAAATGGCAATTGATTTTCCGAATTCTCCAACAAACGGTCAGACATATACTGTCGGTTCGTTCACATGGCAATACGATGGCGAAAAATGGGTTTCTGCTAATAGCATTGCCCTTGACGGATTGTCAGATGTTAGTGCTAGTGCTCCAACATCTGGAGATTTTTTGAAATGGAATGGAACCGCATGGGTCAATGACCCCATCAATCTTGGCACTGACACAACTGGAAATTACATGTCAGATGTTACCGCTGGCACGGGTATCAGTGTAACCCACACTCCTGGTGAAGGTTCTACAGCAACAATTGCCGTTGACAATACAGTGGTAAGAACTTCGGATACTGGAACGGTTACCAGTACCATGATTGCCGATGGCACAATTGTCAACGCAGACGTAAACGCTTCTGCCGCTATTGCTCATAGCAAACTTGCCAGCCTTACTGCTGGAAACGTACTTTTGGGTAATGCGACAAACGTTCCAACATCTACCGCACTCACTGGAGATGTGACTGTCAACTCTTCTGGAGTTACAGCAATTGGCTCAGGTGTCATTGTTAATGCCGATATTAACGCATCAGCAGCAATAGCACTTAGCAAACTTGCTTCTGGAACGTCTGGTCAAATCATCGTTGCTAACGCTTCGGGGGTACCGACGTGGGTGTCTGAGACTGGTGACATTACAATCTCTGATACAGGGGTTACCGCTATCGGTTCTGGTGTCATTGTTAACGCTGACGTAAACGCTAGTGCAGCAATTGATTTGTCAAAACTTGCTTCTGGTACCTCAGGACAGGTTGTTATTGCAAATGGAACTGGGGTTCCTACCTACACCACAATCAGTGGCGATATTACGGTAAGTAGTACTGGTGTTGCAACTATTGCAGCAAACTCCGTAGCCCTTGGCACGGATACGACTGGCAACTATATGTCAGACGTTACCGCTGGGACGGGAATAACTGTCACCCATACCCCTGGAGAAGGCTCTAACGCAACAATTGCAGTTACTGCTAATACATATCAACCTCTTGACGCTGAGTTAACTGCTATTGCAGGTTTGACTAGCGCTGCTGACAAACTTCCATATTTTACTGGTTCTGGTACAGCGGCAGTAACAGACATTACAACAACTGCAAGAAGTATTCTTGACGATACTTCAATTGGTGCTGTTCGCACTACTTTAGGTGTTGGTACTACTGATAGTCCGTCTTTTGCTGGAGTAACTGCTGACGGTGTACAAGTTGGTATTACTGCTGCAAATGAGATTGATACTTCGGCAGGAAACCTGGTTATTGACTCTTTTGGTGGCACTACTACCATTGATGACAACCTTGTTGTTTCTGGTGACCTCACCGTAAACGGAACTACCACAACGGTAAATACAGCAACCCTCAACGTTTCTGACAATATTGTCGTTCTCAACAACGACGTTACAGGAACGCCTACTGAAAATGCTGGCATTGAAGTTGAACGTGGAACTTCGCCAAACGTGCTTGTCAGGTGGAATGAAACAAATGATAAGTGGGAAACCACCAACGATGGAACCACTTACGGCAACATTGTAACTACCGCAGACTCTGGAACCATCACCAGCACAATGATTGCTGATGGAACTATTGTTAATGGAGATATTAATGCTGCTGCTGCAATTGCACACAGCAAATTGGCTAATGCAACTGCTGGTCAAGTGTTGCTTGGCACTACTACAACTGGTGTAGTTACTGCCACCACAGTTTCTGGAGACGTTACAATCACTGGTGCTGGCGTAACTGCTATCAGTTCTGGTGTAATTGTTGATGCTGATGTGAATGCAAGTGCTGCAATATCGCATAGCAAACTTGCCAATATCACAGCAGGTAGTGTTTTGATGGGCAACGCAACAAATGTGCCAACAGCCACTGCCCTGAGTGGAGATGTGACTGTTAACTCCTCTGGAGTTACGGCAATTGGAACTGGCGTAATTGTTAACGCAGATATTAACTCTGCTGCTGCAATCGCCCTGTCTAAACTAAGCACCACTGGGGCTGCTTCTGGGTACGTCATTAGTTATAATGGTACGTCTTGGGCCGCCTCACAACTATCAAATAATTCGTATAACCTGGATGGTGGAACAGCATCATCCACATACGGAGGAATCACTTCTCTTGACGGAGGAACTGCATAATGCCAGTACAAATTCAATTACGACGAGATACCGCCGCCAACTGGACCACGGCTAACCCTACCCTTGCTGCTGGTGAGTTAGGTCTAGAAACCGATACTGCAAAGTATAAGATTGGCAATGGGTCCACTGCCTGGTCTAGCCTTGCCTACTCTTCACTACCATCTAACGCTATTGATGCTAATACAATCAATGCAAAGGGTGATTTGTTAGTAGGTACAGCAGATAACACAATTTCTCGTTTAGCGGTAGGCGGTACTAATAACTTTGTGTTGATGGTAGATTCCTCAACTGCAACTGGTGTAAAATGGGCGGCTATCCCACCTTCTGGTGGCCTCTCTACCACCACAGAAGGTGCAATTATGACAATGGATATTGGAGCGTAACATGGCAGTAGGAGACAGAACAGAAGCACGTCTTGGTGGACCAACTCAGTTGGGAACTACGACAACGACTATTTGCACCGCAGCAGCGGGTTACGCAGAAGTCATTAAGCAAATCATTATCTGTAACACAGACACTGTTGACCGCACCGTAACGTTGTCTATTGGGACGGCGGCTACTGCCGCTAATCGCCTCATGTCGGCACTCCCAATCGGTGCAAACGACATTATGGTTTTTGATACTGCGATTGTTTTGGCTGCTGGAGAAACTCTCCAGGGTCTTGCAGATGTGGCGTCCGTCGTCAACGTAACTGTTGTTGGCTGGGAGAAGCAGACTGCCTAATGGGTTTTTCTAACGCCTACGGTCCAAAGAGCCTTACCACCTTTCAGTATGGTTCGGCAACTGGTGGTACGGCTATTTCTCCCGACCCTACAATCTCTAGTCAACTTTACCAAATCTTAACTTTTACTGCTGATGGAACTTTGACAGTTACTAAGAGTGGTTATTTTGATGTGCTTCTTGTTGGCGGTGGTGGAGGGGGATTTGCTACAACTGGTGGCGGTGGGGGTGGTGGCGCTGGTGGTCTTTCACAACGCACTATTTATCTTGCGGCTGGAACGCACTCCGTCGTTGTTGGTGCTGGTGGTGCCGCAAGCGCCGCTGAAACAGGAGGCGCTTCGTACATTGGCACGACAAGTAACGCATTTGTAGCCGCAGGTGGCGGTTGCATGAATTTTGGTACCGAACGAGGACTGGCTGGTGCTTCTACTGCTGGTTGTCGTGGCAACAACACTTCAGGTCAAAGCAATATTGGAATCCCAACACAAGGAAACCGTGGTGGTCTAGGTGCTGGTGGTAATGGAAATGCTGCTGGCGGAGGCGGTGGAGCAGGTGCTGTCGGTGGTGTAGGAACAGATAATGTTGTTGGTGGTGTTGGCGGCGCTGGTGTAGATATTTCAGCGTTTTTGGGTCAATCCGCTGGCACTACTTACAAGAGTGGTGGTGGCGGTGGTGGATGTGCCAATGGCACTGGTGGTGCTGGTGGAGTTGGAGGTGGCGGTAAGGGAACAAACTCGTCATCGTCTTCTGCTGTTGCTGGTACAGCAAATTCTGGTGGTGGTGGTGGCGGTGGAGACGGTTCGTGGCCTGGTGCTGCTGGTGGCTCGGGCATTGTTTATGTACGATTCCCCATTGGTTCTCCGTTTACTACTAATACGCTAAATACTAAGGCTGGATATGGGGCTGCATCAGCAACTGGTGTAACGCCAACGTCAATTACAGTTAGCGGAATCAGTTATTCACTGATGGCATTTACTGCGGATAACACACTCACCGTTTCTCAATCTGGATTGTTTGACCTTCTGCTTGTTGGTGGCGGAGGTGGTGGTGCAGGTCGTGGTGGTGGTTCAGACTGTGGAGGTGGAGGCGGTGGTGGCGGTGGAATCTTCCAAGACACCGTTTATCTTGCTGCTGGCTCGTACACGGTTGATGTTGGTGCTGGTGGTGCGAGTGGTGGCAACGCAGGTATCGGTGGTGGTGGTGCAGCCTCACTAATCAATACTTACGCAGGTTGTGGTGGTGGTGGAGGTGGTTCTGACGGCACAGTTGGACTTATGGGTGGCTCTTCTGGTGGCGGTTCAAATGGTTCTGCTGGTGGTGTAAATATCCCAAACCAAGGATTTGCAGGTGGTACAGGAGCAGGTTCAAGTGGTGGTGGAGGTGGAGGTGGCGGTGGTTCCGCAGTCGGTGCTGCTGGTGTTTCTATGGCTGGTGGTAATGGCGGTGCTGGTAAAGATATCTCAACTTGGTTGGGTCAGGTAGCAGGAACAACATATCGTTCTGGCGGTGGAGGTGGCGGTTCTGGAAACCTTGGTACTTCTGCTGGAACTGGTGGAATCGGCGGAGGTGGTGCTGGTGCTTATGGCAGTCCTGCTACTGCTGGTACAGCAAACACTGGTGGAGGTGGCGGTGGTGGTCGCCGTGATGGTGCTGGTATTCAGAGTGCTGCTGCTGGTGGCTCTGGTATCGTGTATGTAAGGTTTAGAACATGAGTGTTTCTGGTGGTCGCACACAACGTCTTGCAACTCAATACGGAGTTGCATCTGGTGGTACTGAGACAACGCCAACTATTTCTGGCGTATCGTACCAGTTACACACCTTTACTTCTGATGGAACTTTTACTGTTTCAAAAGCAGGTTGGTTTGACATTCTTGCTTTTGGAGGCGGCGGTGCTGGTGGAACTGGAACATCTGCTACAAACGGTGGTCACGGCGGTGGTGGTGCTGGTGGTAAATTTCAAACAACCATCTATCTTGCTGCTGGTTCTTACTCAATAACTGTTGGTGCTGGCGGTGCTGGTGACTCTTCTGCAAGCAACTTTGGTGGTGCGAAAGGCGGCGAATCTGGAATACTTTCACTCGGTGTAGTTGCTGTCGGTGGTGGGCCTGGACCACATGCAACTGGAACAAGTGCTGCCCCTCTTACTGGATATCAAACAAAACTTGGTGGTTCTGTTGGTGGACAAGATGGTGCTTGGGGAACAACTGCTGCATATCAAACACTTCCTGTTTCTGGACAGGGAAATCAAGGTGGAACAGGTGCTTCTGGAACCGCTGGAGGTGGCGGTGGTGGTGG
>Ga0129336_10000701_pt1 | contig 19780 bp, 20 predicted proteins | sample CPB6_02_DNA_FD_96878 | JGI IMG/M metagenome (GOLD analysis project Ga0129336, IMG submission 96878) | Freshwater to marine salinity gradient microbial communities from Chesapeake Bay, USA - CPBay_Sum_0.6_0.2_DNA | ecosystem: Environmental > Aquatic > Marine > Coastal | place: USA: Chesapeake... | reverse complement strand
GGTAGTTCGCGCCCCAAGTTTTCTGGCCAGACAGAATATCCGTTGAGTTATGGTTCGAAACGCGATACCATCCTAGTCATGCCATACGGAAGCGCCCAGATCGAAGCATACAACGCCCGCATCCGAGAGACGGATAGCGGCACTGAGGTGTTGTGCAAGCATTGCTGTGAATGGAAGCCAGCATCTGGTTTTCACCTTGGCAATGGGAAGTTTAAGTCAATGTGCAAGGCTTGCCACTCATCGCGCTATAACAAGGCAGCCGGGTATGAAAGCCCAACGGCAAAGGCAAAAAAAGAGTCTGCCCATGCCAGAAAGCAGGTTTGGCTTGCGGAACTTCAGGAATGTACCATTTGCGGTGAAGTGAAGGAGCGCAGGAATTTCTACAACGCGCAGCGCAAAGGTTACCTTCCGTATTGTTGCAGCCCGCGAAGAACCCATGAGCAGATTGAAATAGATATCGCAGAGCAGATGAAGACCTGCTTTGAGTGTGGCCTTCGATTGCCGTTTGATGAATTTTCGTATGCCCCGAATGGCCGCGACAAGAAAAAACCATACTGCAAGTGCTGCATCGCGGCGATTATGCACGAAAAGTCTGATAGGCCAGAACGCCGGCGCATGATGGACGAGACGGGCGATGGCTCAGTGACAGTTCCAAGGTTGAGCATGATGTTGAGGGAATCCACAAACTGCTCCCACTGTGGCGTTGCGATGACACAATCCTACCCGGTTAAGCCAACGCAGAGGACGATTGACCACAATCTTCCTCTTTCTCGCGGCGGCAAGCATGTGATTGAGAACATGTCCGTCATGTGCCTGAGTTGCAATTCTGCAAAGCAGGACAGGACCATCGAAGAGTTCAGCAGAGTAAAAAAAAAGATGGTGCCATGACTGAGACACAGCCTGAATACATGACGTATGATGAGGCGCGCACCAGAAAGGTCGCAGCCGAAGCAGCGATTGCTGAGTTGGAACTTGCCAAGATCAGGGGCGAGTTGGCGATTGTCTCTGCGGTCGTTTCTGCATGGGAAGATGTGCTTTCAGCACTCAAGGCCAAGCTTTTGTCGATCCCAACCAAGATGGGGCCAATCTTTGCGGCTGATGATGATGCTTTGAGCATCCAAGACAAGCTGGAGAAGCAGATCAGGGAATGCTTAGATGAACTCTCAAACTATGACCCACTTTCAAACCCCTCAGGCACTGGGGTTGCTTTCTCTGAGCCTGAAGGGGGCGATGGAGATCCTGAAGCCACCGCCAAAGCTAACCGTAAGCCAGTGGGCAGACCAAAAAAGACGGCTAAGTTCTCAGAGTAGCGCAGAGGCTGGTCGATGGAATACATCTCGGGCTGAGTACCAGCGCGGCATGATGGACGCCTGTTCTGACCCAAACATCAAGCAGGTCGTCATTATGTCGGGCGCGCAGTTGGGCAAATCTGAAGCCCTTCTGAACATCATCGGCTATCACATTGAGCATGACCCAAGCCCTATTCTTCTTATGCAGCCGACAGTTGAGATGGCGCAATCCTTTTCGAAGGACAGGATCACGTCTGGTTTATTGTCTACAACGCCATCTCTGAGGGGTAAGGTTAAAGACCCCCGCGCCCGAGACAGTGGCAATACAACGCTGCACAAGACCTTCCCCGGTGGCGCTTTGAGCATGGTCGGCGCGAACAGTCCTGCGGGGCTTGCCTCAAGGCCGATCAGGATTGTGCTTTGCGACGAGGTGGACAGATATCCAGTTTCTGCGGGCGAGGAAGGCGACCCTGTGGCGCTGGCAACCAAGCGTGCGATGACTTTCTGGAACAGGAAGATAGTTCTTGTCAGCACCCCTACCGACAAAGGCGCAAGCAGGATTGAGTCTGCATATCAGGAAAGCGACCAGCGGCAATATTATGTGCCTTGCCCGCATTGTGATCACATGCAAACGCTTCGCTGGGCGCAGGTGCAGTGGACGGAGAAAAAAGCATCAACTGCGGCATATTATTGCGAGGAGTGCGGTGCAGCATGGTCTGATGTCCAGCGGCACAAGGCTGTCTCGAATGGCAGGTGGGTGGCGGCAGCACCATTTTATGGCATTGCTGGATTTCATATCTCATCACTTTATTCGCCTTGGGTATCGATCCCAGATGCAGTGGATGAGTTCCTGAAATCGAAGCGTGACCCCATGCGGCTGAAGACATGGATCAACACCTTCCTCGGCGAGACATGGGAAGAGCAGGGCGATCAGGTCGATGAGATGGACCTGATTGAGCGCAGCGAGAACTGGGGCGACGAACTGCCGGAAGAGGTCTTGCTGCTGACCGCTGGCGTTGACGTGCAGGATGACCGCTTGGAGGTCGAGATCGTTGGCTGGGGCCGGGGTGAGGAAAGCTGGTCGATTGCCTATGAGACGATGTATGGCGACCCGTCTTCGGCGGAACTGTGGAACCGCTTGGACATCACGCTGGCGCGCAAGTTCGACCATCCGCGCGGAGAGATGGTGATCAGATCGGTCTGCGTTGACTCTGGTGGTCACTACACTCAGCAGGTCTACAACTATGCCCGGCTTCGGGCTGGCCGCCGTGTCTTCGCCATCAAAGGGATCGGCGGCGAGGGCAAGCCGATTGTGGGCAGGCCGACGAAAAACAACATTGGCAAGATCAACCTTTTCCCGGTCGGCACCGACACGGCTAAGGAACTGGTCTACGCGCGGCTGAAGATCAGGGAAGAGGGCGAGGGTTACTGCCACTTCCCGGTCGGTCGCAGCGATGAGTATTTCCGCATGCTGACGGCTGAAAAGAAGGTCACCCGGTACTTCAAGGGCAGGCCGAGGACAGAGTGGGCGAAGGTGCGGACACGCAACGAGGCGCTCGACTGCCGGGTGTATGCAACGGCTGCTTTGGCCATCCTTAACCTAAACCTAGAAGCTGTTTACAGTCAGGCCCAAAATCAGGTATCATCGGACAGGCAAGACAGGCCCTCACGCAGGCCGGGAATGCCTATGCGAAGCGGGTTCGTCCACGGGTACAAATAATGGCCAATCTTTTCGACGCTGCCAATGCTCCTGAGGTCGAACCTCTCAAGTTTGTTCTTGGGGACTTCGTCCAATGGAAGAGATCAGATCTTGTGGCCGATTACCCGCTTGCGTCCTACAGCGCACAATATGTCGCTAGGATCAGCAGTGGTGGCAGCACAGAGTTCACCGTTGTGGCGACCGAGGCTGATGGGACGTATCTCTTCACGATCCCCAGTTCGACATCGTCTGGCTTCACTGCCGGGGACTATCATTGGCAGCTTGAGATCGTCAGGACATCTGACAGCAGTCGGATTGTTGTTGAGCGTGGAGATTGGTCCATAATTGTTGACTTAGATGTCAACGGCTCTGACCCGCGCAGCCATGCTCAGATTATGATTGTAAAGATTGAATCTATCTTGCAGGGCAAGGCCGAAAGCGACGTTGGAAGCTACAGCATCGCTGGCCGCTCTTTGACCAAGATGAGTTTCGCGGAACTCATGGAAGCCCGCGACAGGTACAAGGCTGAGTACACTCAGGAACTTGTCAAAACGCGGATTGAATCAGGCAAGCCCAGTGGCGCAACTGTGAAGGTGAGGTTCGGCTGATGGGTTTCTTGAACATCTTCAAGCGCCAGAAAAAGGCAACCGGGAAGCGTGATTATCTGGCCGCCTCAAAGGGCCGCCTGTACATGGACTTCAAGGGCAGCAACAAGTCTGCCGATTCCGAGATCCGCTGGGTGCTGCGGGATCTCCGCAACCGCGCCCGCGATCTGGAGCGCAACAATGAATACGCCCGGCGCTACCTGCAATTGATGCAGACCAACGTGGTCGGCGAGAATGGGTTTCGCCTTCAGTTGAAGGGCCGCAACATCGACGGCTCAATCGACATGGCGGGCAACAACATCATCGAGGGCGCGTGGGCCGAGTTCTGCCGCCTCGGCGGCCCGACCGTTGACGGCAAGATGTCGATGGCCGACCTGTCGAATGCCGTTGTGCGCGGCGTGAAGCGTGATGGCGAGGTGTTCCTGCACATCGTCCGCAAGTCTTACCTGCGGCACGGCATTGGCGTGCAGATCATTGAGCCTGACCGTGTCGATGAGCAGATGAACGAGACGCTGCGAAACGGCAATCAGGTACGCATGGGCGTAGAACTGGACGGCAAGACCCGCCGGGTGTCGGCCTATCACGTTCTGGTCAACAACCCCGGCGACTATGATTACACCACGACGACCACGGGCATCTTCCGTGAGCGCATCCCGGCTGAACAGATCCTGCACATCTACAATCAGGAACGCGCAGATCAGACGCGCGGTGTGCCTGAACTGGTCACGGCGATGCCAGCCCTGAAGATGCTGCACGGCTATCGTGAGGCTGAACTGGTGGCGGCCCGTGTCGGCGCGGCCAAGATGGGCTTCTTCACGTCTCCCGCTGGCGATGGCTTCACGGCTGACGGGTTCGAAGACACCTTCACGCCGATCTACGACGCCGAGGCTGGCACGTTCCACCAGCTTCCGGCTGGCGTTGACTTCAAGGCCTTCGACCCGACGCATCCGACATCGGCCTTTGCTGACTTTGAGAAGGCCATCCTGCGCGGCATCGCTGGCGGGCTGGGCATCAGCTACACCGCGCTGGCCAACGATCTGGAAGGCACGTCCTACTCATCTGTGCGGCAGGGTGCGCTGGAGGAGCGGGATTTCTACAAGACGCAACAGCGGTTCTTCATCGAACACTTCATCGATCCGCTCTTCCGCGTCTGGATGGCCCATGTGATGGACTTCGCTCTGATCCCGATCAACGGGCCGGGCAAGTTCGACAAGTTCTCAATGGGCATCTCTTGGCGTGCGCGTGGCTTCCAGTGGGTTGACCCACTCAAGGAGATCAATGCGGCTGTCGTCGGCTTGCAGAACGGCATCATAAGCCACACCGACATTGCGGCGACCTATGGCCGCGATGCCGAAGAGACGTTTGCCCAGATCCAGCGGGACAAAGAGATGGCGGCCCAGTTCGGCCTGTCGATGGCCTATGAGCCTTTCGGCACCAAGCTGCCTGTCGAGGCTCAAGTGGAGGACAACTCGAATGGCGTATGAACCGACAGGCGGCATGAAAGAGGAAGCCCAGCGCGGCCTTGATTGGCGGCGTGAGTTCGGGCGCGGTGGCACCGAGGTTGGCATCGCCCGCGCGCGTGACATCGTGAACGGGAAGAACCTGTCGCTGGACACGGTCAAGCGCATGCGGAGTTTCTTCGCCCGCCATCGCGTTGACAAGGAAGCCGAGGGTTTCAGCCCCGGCGAAGAGGGATACCCGTCCAATGGCCGCATCGCGTGGGCCTTGTGGGGCGGCGATGCTGGAGATGATTGGGCCGAAGACATCGTCGAGGATGTCGAGGACGATGACGACGAGGAAGACATGAGCGAGGATCGGGCCGCTGGTGAGCGCCCGTATGCCAATGAGCATGCAGCCCGCATCAAAGATCCTCGCCAGTACGACAGCTTCCGCCGCCGCAACAATGGCGGTGGCCGTGGCGTTGACTACATCTTCGGCATCAAGGACGGCACCAGCGAGATCCAAGCAATCCGTTTCCGCGTGCAGTTCTACACGGTCGCCGAGGCGAAGGCATGGCTGAAGCGGAACGACTTCGAGCCTATCCAGTTTGAGCCTGCGACTGACGAAGCGCGCTCTATGCAAGACGGGGGTGAATTTGATATGATCGCCCGTGAAATGGAGGACAGCGCCATGCAGGAAGAAGAACACGTCGAGCCGACCGAGGTTCAGGAAGAGCCTGAACTGGAGGAAGTTCGGTATTCGCGCGACGGCATCGAAACTCGCGCGATGGCGTTTGAGGATCAGGTCATCGACACTGATGCGCGCCGCGTGAAGATCGCTGTCTCCTCGGAAGAGCCTGTTGAGCGTTCTTTCGGTATTGAAATCCTCGACCACAAGCCCGGCAGCATCGATCTGTCGTTCTTGAATTCTGGTCGAGCGCCGCTTTTGCTGGATCACGATCCGACCAAGCAGATCGGCGTTGTAGAATCGGTGACCTTGGATGGCTCGGCACGGCGTCTCCGTGCGACCGCTCGTTTTGGGAAAAACGGGCTGGCCAAAGAGGTTTTCGATGATGTGACTGATGGCATCCGCGCCAACATCTCGGTCGGCTATCAGATCAACAAACTCGACAAGGAGGGCAAGGAAACGTACCGGGCCACTTCTTGGATGCCTATGGAAGTTTCCATCGTTTCCATTCCCGCAGACAGGACAGTCGGCGTGGGTAGATCGGCGGCTGACGACCTGACCACCTCTATCCCTGCAACCCCTATCAAGGAGGCCAAAATGGCTGAATTTGATCTGGAAGCGGTCAAGGCCGAAGCTGCCCGCGCCGCCGCCAAAGATGCTGCTGAGATGATCCGTCTCGGCGCTTCGCACAACAAGCGTGATCTGGCTGACAAGGCCATCGCAAATGGCCGTTCTCTCGCGGAATTCCGTGGTGAACTGCTCGAAGCGATTGGCAACAAGCCGCTGGACACCTCGGCTGACATCGGCCTGACCCAGAAAGAAGTCCGTAAATTCTCGCTCATGGCTGCTATCCGCGCTATGGCGAACCCGACGGACTTCCGCGCACAGGAAGAAGCCCGCTTCGAATTCGAAGCTTCGGCTGCCGCCCAGCGCGCTATGGGCGCTGACGCCAAAGGTCTGATGATCCCCGGCGACGTTCTGCGCTCGTGGGCCAAGCGTGACCTGAACACCACTGATGACTCGGGCGTTATCGCTCAGGACTTCCGTGGCGGCGACTTCATCGACGTTCTGCGGAACGCTTCGTCGGTGATGCAAGCTGGTGCAACCATGCTGACGGGCCTGAAAGGCAACGTCGCCATTCCGAAGAAGACTGCTGGCTCGTCCGCTGGCTGGATCTCCTCGGAAGGTGGCGCGGCTTCGGAATCGGAACCGACCTTCGGTCAGGTCACCATGACCCCGAAGACCCTCGGTGCCTTCACCGACATCACCCGTCTGATGATGATGCAGTCCTCGCTGGACATCGAAGCTTTGGTTCGTGACGACCTGTCGCGCGCTATCGCTTTGGCCATCGACCTTGGCGGCCTTCAGGGTTCTGGTTCTTCGGGCCAGCCCACTGGCATCAAGAACGTCTCTGGCGTGAACAAGCCGACCTCGTTTGCTGCGGCCAACCCGACCTTCGCTGAAGTCGTGGCTCTCGAAACCGCTGTGGCCGAGGACAACGCTCTGTTGGGCAACCTCGCCTACATCCTTCCTGCATCGATGTACGGCGCGCTCAAGACCACTGCCAAGGCTTCCGGCCAAGGCCTCTTCGTGGTCGAGCAGCCCGGCAACACGATCAACGGCTACCGCGCGATTGTGTCGAACCAAGTCACCTCTGGCGACCTGTTCTTCGGCAACTTCGCTGACCTGCTGATCGGCATGTACGGCGGCTTGGACATCTTGGTCGATCCCTACACCGCTTCGTCCTCGGGTACGGTTCGCGTCCGCGCTCTCCAGACGGTCGATGTGGCAGTTCGCCATGCCGTGTCCTTCGCCTACAACAACGACGGCGTCTAATGACACTGAAATGGAATGGGGGCGGCTTAGGTCGCCCCCAACCTCAACAGGAGGTTAAAATGGCAAGCTACCTGATCCTCAAATCCTGCGTGGCTGGCGGCGAAGCCCGCAAAGCTGGCGACATCGTCGAACTCTCCGAACAAGAGGGCAAGTCTTTGATCGCCATGAACCGCGTGCAGGCCTGCGAGGCCCGCGAGGTGACCCAGACTGTTGACCGCAGCGTGGCTCTGGAAGACAGCGACGGCCCTAAGATTGCCAAGCGTGGGAAGAAGGCCTGATCATGGCTCTGCCACTTGCCGCCGATCTGCTGACGCTGTTCAACATCAACGAGTTTGCTGTCTCGGTGACGTATAGCGGCACGACGATCAATGGCATCTTTGACAATGAAACCGTCCCGGTTGACGCGGGCGGTTTCGTCTCTGTTCACCAAGAGCAGCCGCGTCTGACCTGCCGCACATCCGACGTGCCGTCGATTGCAGAAGATCAGACGATGGTAATCTCTGCCGTAACCTATAAGGTGCGTGCATGGATACATGATGGCACTGGTGTCACTGTGGTTCAGTTGGAGAAGCAGTGATGTCGCATGTCCGCAAGCAGATCCGCGATCAGTTCGTGACCTTGCTGACGGCTGGTGTCACGCTGGTGTCGAGCCGGGTCTACGCCACGCGCGTCTACCCCCTGACGCAGGCCAAGCTGCCAGCGATCACGGTGACCATCGGCAGCGAATCCTCCGGCCTGATGACGATGGGCGCGACGATGGGTTCGAAGTCGCTGGACCGCACTGTGGACATCGCTGTGTCCGTTTATGAGAATGCAACTGCATCGCTTGATAGCGCCATTGACGCCATCGCCGTGCAGATCGAAGAAGCTATCGGCGCAGACTTCACGCTCGGTGGCATTGCGAAGGAATCGGTGCTAACATCAACGAGCATCGATTTCTCTGGTGAAACCGAACAGCCTGTCGGCATCGCTACGCTGACATTCTCTGTTCGTTACGTCACCAGTTTAACCGACGTTGAAACAGCCAGATAAAAGGAGGCTCCTGCTATGGCTACGCACGCTGGCAGCGAAGGCACCGTGAAAGTCGGAGCCAACGCTATTGCCGAAATTCGGTCGTATTCGATTGAACAGTCGGCTGACACGCTCGACGACACCACGATGGGTGACAGCGCCCGCACCTTTAAGGCGTCTCTGACGACTTACACCGGGACCATTGACGTTCTGTGGGACGAAACCGATACCACGGGCCAAGGCGCTCTGACCATCGGTGCATCCGTCACGCTGAACCTCTACCCCGAAGGTTCGACCACTGGTGACATCTACTACACCGGGACCGCGCTGGTCACTGGCCGCTCGATTTCGGCGTCCTACGATGGCTTGGTTGAGATGTCGATCTCGGTGCAAGGCACTGGCGCTCTGACGCAAGCGACGGCTACCTAATGAGCCTCGCAAAACGCATCGCAGCCAAGCGGGCTGAGCAACAGCGCGGCTTCGTTGATGTGGAAGAATGGGGCGAGGGGGAAACCCCCCTTCGCCTCTTCTTCACGTCTGTCAGCGCACGGGACATCGAAAAGGTTCAGCGGAAGTACAAGGACTTCCTGACCAACACGACCCTCGGGGCGATGGTCGAAATGCTGATCGAAAAGTGTGAAGACGAGAAGGGTGACAAGGCCTTCACGTTGGAAGACAAGCCGATCTTGATGAGCGAACCTGTCGGCGTCATCGCCAAGGTTTTCGGCGCAGTGTTCAATGCGGGTAGCATTGAGGACCACGCAAAAAACTAAGGGGCAATCCATTCAGGCTCAACCTGATAGCGATGGCAGACAGGTTGGGCAAAACCATCTCTGAGATTGAGCAAATCTCTGTTGATGAGTATAATGAGTGGATGGCCTACTTCGCCGTCATAAAGGAGCGCGAGGACAATGAGCGAAAAACTCCTGATAGAAATACGGGGTATCGATAACGCCACCGCTCCTCTGAAAGCAGTCCAAGCGCAAGTCGCTCGGACAACTGCCAGCATCAACAACGCGACCGCTGGCATGAGAGGGTTCGCTCAAAATTCCGGCCTTGCCAACACTTCGTTGCAAAAGTGGGCCAAGGGTTCGCTTCAGCAGGCTGGCTTCCAAGTCGGCGACTTCGCAGTTCAGATGGCCAACGGCACGAATAGCTTGCAGGCCTTTGGGCAGCAGGCTCCGCAGCTTTTGCAGATCTTTGGTCCGGCTGGCGCTGTGATTGGTGCCGCTGTCGCGATCATCGCTGCACTTGGCGTTGTGGCTCAAAAGACCGGGAAAGATCTGTCTTCGATGGGTTCGGCACTGGGCGTTCTTCAGGCACCAGTGTCCGCTGTTGTGGCATCGGTTAAGGAACTCGGCTCAATGATTGGGTCTGTGTTCGGCGGTATGGCTGGCCAAATCGACACTCTGCTCATATTTGTGGGCCTTCTTGTTCTGAGGTTCGCTGCTCTTAGGGTGGCAGCTATGATTTCTGCGGCTGCTGTTACTGCCAGTGCGGCTGCCGCTCAATATCTAGCCTATCAGACAGCTTTGGCGGGCAGAGCCTTGGTCGCCAAGGAAGTCATCATGCTCAGGCTGCAATTTGCAGCAATAAGCCTTACGGGGACGCTAAAGGCACTTGGTGCGGCTATGATGCGTCTATTGCCAATTGCGCTGCTTCTTGGATTGGCCAAGCTTGTCGAACTCTTCCTGCGCCTAAAGGATGGCGCTGGCGGGTTTGGCGAGGCGATGAAGCTTCTTGGCGATCTTGTGAAGTCTGTCTTTGTGGCAATGGCAGAAAGCGCAAAGGCATTGCCAGACGCGCTCAATGGCGTTTTCCTCAAGATCAAGTCTGGCTTCATGGAGATGATCTCAGACATTATTTGGGCATGGTCAGGAATGCTGAACTCAATGGGCAATGCCATTGAGGGCTTTATGCCAGATGTTGCAGCAAAACTTCAGAGTGCTGCGACCGGGGCTATGACCGCTTCCAATGATTGGCTCACTGCCTCTATTGATGCTGGCAGCGATTCTGCTGCCGCTTTCGCTGCTTCTGGAGACAAGGTATCCTCTGCGTGGGGTGGAGTTACTGGCGCTTGGAATGCCCTGAACGACGCCGTCGCGGCTGGAACCAAAGAGGTCAACATCTTTGGAGATGCCTCAGTAGCAGCTTCTGATAAAGCAGGAGGAGCGGCGCAAAAACTGACGCAGCAGCAAGAGAGGCTGAAGTCTATTGCGGAAACTATCCGCAGTTCCTTCAGCGATTCCTTGATGTCTATCGTTGATGGCACCAAAACTGTCGCTCAGGCATTCAAAGACATGACTCGTCAGATCATTCTGAAGCTATATGAGCAGCTTGTTGTCCAACAAATCGTCAACGCTGCGATGGGCTTGGTCGGAAGGGCCTTCCCGTCTCTTGCCCCCTTCCTTAACACCGCATGGAACGGCGGTGGAGTGACAGGCAACAAACCTGTGCTGGTCGGTGAAAAGGGGCCAGAGATCATTGTTCCTTCGCGCAACGCTCAAGTCGTCCCCAACCACCAGATGGGCGGCGGTGGCGTGACTGTTGTGCAGAACATCAACATCTCCACCGGGGTTCAGCAGACCGTCCGCAGCGAGATTCGCTCCTTGATGCCGCAGATCGCCGAAAGCGCCAAGGCTGCTGTATTCGACGCGCAACGTCGCAGCGTTAATGGGATGGGCTTCGCATGACCACTTACCCTATCAGTTTCCTGTCTCACACCGGGGTCCGCAGCGTCGAACTGCGGGCCGTCAACGCGGTGATCTATGAGATGTCGCCGTTCACCTTCGCGGGCCAAGCGCAGGCCAGTTCCGGCCAGATGTGGCAGGCTGACGTGACCTTGCCGCCCATGCTGCGCGAAGACGCGGAAAAATGGATCGCGTGGCTGGTGAGCCTGCGCGGTCAGTTCGGCACCTTTAACATGGGTGACCCGTCAGCCGCCACGCCGCGCGGTGTGGCCACAGGCACGCCCAGAGTGAACGGGGCCAGCCAGACGGGCGAGGATCTCAACATCGATGGCTGCACAGCCAACGTGACGGGCTGGCTCAAGGCTGGCGATTACATCCAGCTTGGTACAGCCGGGACGGCCACCTTGCACAAGGTCTTGGCCGACGTGAACACCAACGCCAGCGGCGAGACAACCCTGTCGCTCTGGCCGCACATCCGCTCTGCCCCGGCTGACAATGCCACTGTAGTCGTGAGCGACACCGTTGGCCGCTTCCGGCTTGCCAGTAACGAATCGTCTTGGAGCATCAACGAGGCGACGATCTACGGGATCACCTTCAGCGCGAGGGAGGCTATCTAATGGCCCGCACGCTTCCGGCAGGCATGGCGTCAGCCCTCGCGCAGGGCAGCGTCACCCTGTTCTATGCCGTCGAGATGCTGTTCGACAGCGGCACCATAAGGCTCTGGACGGGCTACGGTGACAAGACCATCAACAGCCAGACATACACGGGCGCTGGCACGCTCTTGAACATCGACGGCATCGCCGAGGTGGCTGACCTGAACGCATCCGGCATCACGATTTCGCTGTCAGGCATTTCTTCCGGCGTGATCTCGCTGGCCCTGCAAGAGAACTATCAGGGCCGGGTCGCCAAGGTTTACTTCGGCGTCGAAGGCGTCAGCGGTGTTGTCGAGGTGTTCAGCGGCTTTATGGACGTGATGACGATCCAGCACAGCGGCGACAAGATGAATGTGACCCTGAGCATCGAAAGCAAGCTGGTCACCTTGCAGCGCCCCAACATCCGCCGTTACACTTCGGCCAACCACAAGCTGAGAAATCCCGGCGACACGTTCTTCGACTATGTGGCCAAGTTGCAGGACAAGGAAATCGTATGGGGCCGGAAAGCCTGACATCCTATGTGAAGTCGCAGCGAGGCCGCCCGTTTAAACTGGGTGAGCATGACTGTTTCACCTTCACCAACGATGCTTGGCGCGTGCTGCATGGCGTTGGCTATGCTGATGGCTTCATCGGCAAATATGCCGACCTCGGGCCGAAAGAGTTTGCCAAGATGATGAAGGACAGTTTCGGGCATGTCGATTTGATCGACGCTCTGGATCACGGCCTGTCTCGGGTCTATGGCTTTCCGCCGAAAGGTGCGCTTGTGGTGTCGAAATCTGCGCGGCCTTATTTCACTGGATATGCTCTTGGCATTGCCTATGGCGTGACCGCTGTATTTCTGGGTGAGGATGATTTAGAATACATCCCAATCACCGAGATTGATGGAGCGTGGATATGCCGCAGATAGTTGTTCCTGTCATCGCTGCCGCGCTTGGTGGCGGGACAATTGCAACCATTGTTGCCTACGGCATCTATTACGTTGGCACGACCGCACTGACGATTGCCGCCACTCGCAAGCTGTCAGGTGCAGCGGCTCTCGAAAACAAAGGCACCCTGCTGAACATCCGCGAAGCCGCCGGGGCGCAGGAATACGTCTACGGTCAGGTCCGCAAGGGCGGCGTCCTGACCTACATTGATGAAACCGGGACCGACAACAAATACCTCCAGATGATCATCACGCTGGCAGGCCATGAGGTCGAAGAGATCGGCGACATCTACATCAACGATGAGGTGGTAAACCTTAGCGTGTCTAACACAGTTGGTGGACGCTGGAAAAACAAAATACGCATCATCAAGCGTGATGGCTCTCAGACGACAGCCGACGAGACTATGATGTCCAGTGCTGGCGTGCCTTCGACTTTCATCGGCAAAGGCATCGCGCATCTTTACGTCCGCTTGGAATACGATGCCGACGTGTTCGGCGGCGGTATCCCTACGTTCACTGCTGTCGTCAAGGGCAAGAAGGTCTACGATCCGCGCACTGGCACCACAGGCTGGTCGGCCAACGCTGCTCTCTGCATCCGCGATTACATTACCTCGTCCTATGGTCTGGCCGACAGCACGATCAACGACACCTATTTTTCGGCAGCGGCCAACGACTGCGATGATAATATCCCGATCAAAGGCGGCACGCAGGATCGCTACCTGATCAACGGTGTTGTCAGGGCAGACAGCCCAACTGGCTCTGCTTTGGCCGACATGATGCAGTCCTGCAATGGTGCGCTCTACTATTCCGGCGGCCAATGGAAGCTGCGCGTTGGGGTCTATGAAGCCCCTGTCAAATCCTTCACGCTGGACGACCTCCGCAGCGAAATCACCTTGCCGACAAAGATGTCTCGGCGCGACAACTTCAACCGCGTCGTCGGCACGTTCATCAACGGATCGGGGGATTGGATCGAAGGGGATTACCCGCCCGTCACCAGTTCCTACTTCCTGAACACCGAAGACAACGGCATCGAAAACACGATGGACCTGCCGCTGCCTATGGTCACCAACGGCGCACGGGCGCAGCGCATCGCCAAACAGGCTTTGTTCAGATCGCGTGAGCAGATGACGATCTCGGCAGAGTTTGGCCTTTCTGCGCTGTCTGTCGAAGTTGGCGACATCGTTGATCTGACCATCGCCGAATACGGTTTCACGAATAAGGAGTTTGAGGTCAAATCTTGGAAGATGGTGATCTCGCAAGAGGGCGGCATCAGGATCGCCCTTGTTCTGCGTGAAACCAGCCAAGAGGCTTTCGCGTGGGATGCCGAAGAAGAAGAACTTGCGTCCAACAACTCGAACCTGCCAGCGTATTATGATGTCGGCGGCGTTGGCGTCACCCTGAGCGGTGAGTTGCGCTTGGTCAACGAGCAGGTTGTCGGTGCGCTGCTGATTGAGGTCACGTCAAACTCAGAACAGGCCGACCAGTTTGAGGCGCAGTATCGCAAATCTGGCACGACGGCATGGAAGTCTCTTGGCAGATCGACATCAAATGATTTCGAAGCTGTCGGCATCTCTGACGGCTCTTTCGACGGACGTGCGCGGGCGATCAACGCTCTTGGCATCCGTGGCGATTGGACCACCGTGTCCAACTTTTACGTCAGCATCTTTGCTGCGCTGCCGCAGGACGTAGAAGATTTCTCGGCCAACGTGGTCGGCAACAGCCTGCACCTGACGTGGACGCCTTCGCCTGATCTTGATCTGTCGCATTACAAGATCCGCTACTCCAAGGCGATCTCTGGCGCGTCGTATCAAAACGCCATCGACATGGTGGACAAGGTTTCGCGCCCTGCGAACAGCGTTGTGATCCCGGCCAAGACAGGCACCTACTTTATCAAGGCCGTGGACAAGCTGGGCAATCTGAGTGCCAACCCGGCCAGCATTGTCGTCGTGACCAACGTGTCTGACATCGACGCCCTGAACGTGGTCGAAACCCGCCAGCAAGACCCGTCTTTCAGCGGCACCAAGTCTTCGGTTGTTGTCACCAGCGACGACTATGGAGCCTATCTGACGCTAGACACCGTCACTCTGTTTGATGCTTATGCCGGAGACTTTGACGACGCTCTCGGCCTGTTCGACGGCGGCGGCGGATCGGTGGCCACATCGGGCATCTACTATTTCGACAACTATGTCGATCTCGGCTCGAAATATGTGAGCCGTGTCAAAACCGACATTGATGTCGATTTCCTCGACTATGTGAACACGTTTGACGATGCGGGTGGACTGTTTGAAGCCCGTGAAGGCGTTTTCGACGGCGACCCCAGCCAGTTTGATACCGTCTCTGTTCGCACTCAGATGTCCTACACCGACGATAACCCAAGCGGATCGCCCACGTGGTCGGCTTGGAGGAACTTTGTGGTTGGCGACATTGCGGCTCGGGCGATCAGGTTCCGCGCCATTTTGACCAGTAAGTCTGCCGGAGATGACTTCGTGGGAGCCGTCGCTGCGCCTGCTGTTCGCGGGCTGACGGCCATTGTTGACATGCCTGACCGTGTCGAAAGCGCCAGCGACATCACCTACACCGGGACTTATGCTGTCACCTTCCCGGCGGCTTTTAAGGCAACTCCAGCCATCGGCATCGCTGCATCGTTGGCAAACGGTGATCGGTATGCTATTTCTGGAAAAAGCAGAACAGGCTTTACGATTACGACCTACACGGGCGGATCGGTAAGCACCAACCCAGCGACATTTGACTATGTTGCGAAAGGCTATGGCAAGGGACTGACATGAGCCAGCATGACTTCGACATCGCCAACCAAGGCTTCGCCGCTTTCCGCGCCGATCTGAACAACGCTCTTAAGGCGCTTGGATCGACTTCCTCTGGAACGGCAGAACCAGCCACCACTTATGCCAACCAGCTTTGGTATGAGACGGATACGAACACCCTGCACATTCGGAATGAAGCGAACAGTGCTTGGCTTGATCTGATGGTGATTGACCAGACCACTGGTTCGCCTTCGTTTACGGCGGGTAACGTGGGCATTGGGACTGATGCTCCCGCCGCCGAATTGCACGTCAACTCAGGGGTTGCAAACCTTGTTGGTCTGTTCGAAAGCACGGACGCTGGTGCTACGATTACCCTCATCGACGACTCCACCACTGGCGGCAGTGCTGCTGAACACGGTTTGAACACTGTTGGGAACGAGCTTGAAGTCCGTGCTGTAAGCACTCTGAGTTTTGAAACGGACGCCACAGAACGCATGATGATCAACGCCTCGGGCGTGGGGATTGGGACGGCGGCTCCCACGTCACCGCTCCACGTTTACCTCACTGACGCAACAACTTACGGCGCTGGCACGGCTGCTCTTGATACCACCAACATTGTCCGCGTCCAAAATGGCTCGCAGGTCGATGATACCTACAGCGGTATCCAGCTTGTTTCAGAGAACGGTGCAGGAACCACTGGTATGTGGACGATTGCTTCCGTTTCGACATCTTCGAACTACGACAACCATCTTGTGTTCCATACAAGAACTGGTTCGACGACTTATGCAGAACGCGCCCGCATCGACTCCACTGGTGTTTTCAGCGTAGGTTGCACGGACCTCAGCAGCACCAGCACAACTGACACTGGCGCTCAGATGGGTTCATCAGGTGCGGGAAACTTCTTTCGGGCCAGCAACACACCGCTGATCGTCATGCGTCAAACCAACGACGGAACGCTTATTGATCTTCGTCAGGGCGGCGCGTCAGAAGGCTCCATCTCAGTCTCCGGCACAACCGTCAGCTACAACGGTGGCCACCTCTCACGCTGGGCGCAATTTCCAGACAACTCGCGTCCTGAACTCCTCAAAGGCACGGTCATGTCGAACCTTGACCAGATGTCGAACTGGGACGGCGAGGACAACGAACAGCTTAACTGCGTTCAGGTCAGCACTGTCGAAGGTGATGCCAACGTGGCCGGGGTGTTCGTGGCTTGGGACAGCACCGACGATGGCTACAACGACATCCTGCTTGCCATGACAGGCGACATGGTGATCCGCATTGGTGCAGGTGTCACGGTTGCTCGGGGTGATCTTCTTATGTCGGCTGGTGACGGCACGGCCAAAACCCAAGGCGACGACATCGTGCGCTCCAAGACCATCGCCAAAGTCACGTCAACCCATGTCTCTCACACCTACGCGGATGGCTCCTACGCTGTCCCGTGCGTGTTGATGGCTTGCTAAGAGGGCAAGATGACACCTGAGATGCTCTGGAGCGCCGTCCTATCAGGTGTCGTCGCCGCTGTCGGATGGGTGCTGAGAAACCATGTGGACGAGGTGAAGCGCCTGCAAATCCTGTTGAACAGGACGCGAGAGGACTACGCCACGCGGGCCGACGTGCATTCCGACATCAACCGAGTGCTGGCGCGGATCGACAACCTTGACGCCAAGATCGACCGATTACTGCAAGGCATGGCGAAGTGACTTTGCCGTTGGTCTGGGTGGCCTATGACCACCTGTGGATCGACGGCATCAATGTGTTCGTCAAGATTTGCAGATATAGTGCCGACGTGGCCTTAGCGGTTCATCCCGCCTTTCCATGCCCGCCGTTCTGGAGCCTATAGATGTTCGACCCTGCCAGCATAGGTCTTGCCATCAGTGTCGGCAGCAAGGCTTTCGGCCTGCTGAAGCAGGGCATCGCCGCTGGCCGTGAAATCCAAGACATGGCCTCGCAACTGTCGGAATGGGGCAGGGCTGTCTCTGACATTGCCTATGCTGCACAGAGGGCCGACGAGCCGCCGGGTGTGTTCAAGACACTGTTCGGCGGCAAGACCCAGAATGCCATCGACATCTTCGCCGCGCAGAAGCAGTGCGAACAGCAGCGCAAGGAACTCAAGCAACTCATCACATACCAATACGGGCATGATGCGTGGCAACAGTTCACCGACATTGAGCGCAGGGTGCGGGAGCAACAACGAGAGCAGGTTTACCGCCGCCGCGAGATCATCGAGGGAATCGTTGAGTTCTTGCTGTGGTCTGGCATAATCCTGACCACCATAGTTATATCTGGCGTCGGCCTGTACTTCTGGGGCCGCTACTTAGGGAGATGGTAGATTGAGACTAGCCCTTGTCCTCTTGGTCGCCGGATGCGGCCCTGTTACTGTGTCCTCGGTGGCCTACACCACTGCCTGCCCGAAAGGTGACCGACAGTGCGAGATTCGTCAGAACGCGGAGACGCTTTACTACATGGCGCACGGAGACGCGGCCAACGCGCTGCTATGCTCTGGCGAAACGCGGGACGTTATGGGTGCGCTCTGCTCTGTCTACTGACAGCAACAGCCAGCGCCCAAGTCACGGGCGACCTGAACACTAACAGCGGAAACACAAACTCCACCATCGGCTCGAACAACAACGACAGCACCACCAACTATAATGGTGCCGGGTCTGCGCCGTTCTCAACGCCCGTGCCGACAGCCGCCGCGCCGACAGTCATGGGCGGCGGTGGCAACGATAGCTGCCTAATCCCCTACCAACAGGCGTTTCAGGTCAGTATCTTCGGCAGGGCCGAGGGCAAGATGGAGCAAGACCCGGAATGCAACCGCCGCAAGGATGCCCGCCTGCTCGGCACCCCGCAGGAAGCTGGCGGTCTGGGCCTGCAAGTCAGCGGCATCTCGGTCATGTGTGAGAGCGCAGCGATCTTCAAGGCGATGGCCTTAGCATCGACGCCATGCCCGATTTACTCCATCGCCACGGGCAAGTTGCTGGTCGGTCGAGAGGGCTATCTCGCAATGCGTGACGACCCCTATAATTATGTGATAGGATACGCCGAAGATCAGGCGTTTTGGGACGCCTTCCTGCTCATGAACGAGGAGTTGCCAGATGTCGTTACTCAAGAAAACAGTGGCCCTACTCTGTCTGAGCGTTTCCGCCGCTCACGCCGATCCGACGATGACGGCGCTGGAGGGATCAGCCCAAACAATCCTTGACCAGCTTTCGGCAGCGCAAGACCTGACGGTCGGCGCGGTCTACAGCGCAGGACAAGGTGACATCATCGCGCCGGGCGTCATGCAGGATGCGGCCATCACTGAGCAAATGCGGCTGGATTACAACTCCGACATTCAGGGGGTGATCGACGCGACGTACTACAACGCCGAGATGCTGTTTCAGGATCAGCACGAAGCAGCGATGGCAAATCTCGATACGGCTGTCGATAACCTCGTTGCCGCGACTGCGGTTCTGATGGAAGTGCAGGCCATCGCCAACATGGCGGCGCAGGCCGACACAGTGCAGGAACAGATGGCCTTCCAGACGATCCTGAGCAACAACGACATGACCATCAGCGCAGGCGACGTGAGCAGCTACAACAACGCTCTGGGCGCTGTGCAGACCTATGCACGCGATGCTGGTGCCTTCTTGGCCGCGTCTCGCAACGCAAGCATGACCGGGTCTGTGGACAACTATTCTGCCAATACCGGGGCCAGCCTCTACGGCGCGACGGTGGCTTATTCGGCTACGGCTGACATCATCAACGTCAGCATGGGTCAGACTTACAGCATCGGCCTGCAAGGCCTGCTTGGCGCTGATACTGTGACCCTGTCGGATGTCTACGCTGCGGGCTACGGTTCGTGAGCGAAGAGGCTGAAACCAACGGCCTGCGGATCGCTGGCTTTGACGTGAAGGGCTGGTGGCTTGCTGCCGCCCTGCCCGTGCTGTCTGGCATCAGCGGCACGATCTACTATGCCTATGATGTGGTCAACCGTTTCTGGGCTGTTGAGGAGAGCGTGGATGGCGTCTTGGGCGTTGAGAGCCGGGTGCAAACTCTGGAGCAAGCGATCCAAGACAATGACGTGCGCGGGCTTGCACCGAAGCTGTCGGCAATCTCGACCCAGATGGGGACGATCCTTGAGCAACAGAAAGAGTTGATGGATCTTCGGTCGATGGTCGAGAAATCGGACAGCGTCACAAGC
>Ga0129336_10000700_pt1 | contig 19790 bp, 22 predicted proteins | sample CPB6_02_DNA_FD_96878 | JGI IMG/M metagenome (GOLD analysis project Ga0129336, IMG submission 96878) | Freshwater to marine salinity gradient microbial communities from Chesapeake Bay, USA - CPBay_Sum_0.6_0.2_DNA | ecosystem: Environmental > Aquatic > Marine > Coastal | place: USA: Chesapeake... | reverse complement strand
GGTCAGTACCCGAGATCATCCGTCGTTACCCGGAGCTCGCCTCCTACCCCATCGACACCTGGAAGAAGATCTCCCCGTCCTTCGACAGACTCGAACGTCAGGTCGGCAAGCGCATCAACTTCGCCCACCTCTTCCGTTCAGGTGCGGACACCATGCAGTCCTCCGTACTCGGCGACATCGGCGAGACCCTGCCCCTGGAGATCTTCGAGAAGATCGCACGCAACCGTGCCGTCGACCTGCCCACTCTCTGGTCGTGGCAAGAGTCCATGATCCACGAGGCCAAGACCAAAGGCGCCGTCACCCTTCCCTTCACCGGCCAGTCCCGCTCGTTCCTCGGCGGCGAGAAGTACGAGGTCAACGAGATCGTGAACTTCCCGATCCAGACCACGGCGGGCAACACCCTGCTCCGCATCCAGCACCGCATCCACCGAACCAACCCGACCCCCTCCACCATCAAGCCCTTCCTCAACGTATACGACGCGCTCTACTTCGACTGCGCCACACCCTCCGATGCCGACCGCCTGTCCACCCTGCTCTCGGACGCCGTCGACCACGTGGCCCGCAACGACTACTGGCACATGCTGCAGTCCCGCTACAACCGCGAGATCCCCCTCACCTATTCCCTCAAACGCATTTGACAAGTGGAGGGGTCTTCCATATTCTGTTCACCATGGCACAGAATATTGAACACCTCCTCACCGTACGCGGACTCTCCGTCCCCGAAGTAGCGAAGATCCTCAAGTGCACTCGCCGCTGGGTTTACGAACAGTGCGCCACCCGCAACCTGCCCCGTAACACCGAGATCAAACGCAACTCCTCCCTCGAACGCTCGATCCTCCGGGCTCTCATCATCACCAACATGAACTACGAGACGGTCGGACGTCTCCACTCCCAAGCCGCACGCAACATCAAGCAGCACGTAGCCTCTCTCCGAAAGGACTCCCGTGCGCGAGTTCGTACTGCTGGTTGACGAGCGCGAGAAGAGACCCCTCCCCATACCCGAGTTCATCACGATGTGGGACCCCTCCACTTCTTGGGAGCGCCCCTCCACCCATCGTGTCCGTATCCACAAGGTGTCGGCCCACCTCAAGACAGCCGACTACGCCCTATCAGGATACGAAAACAAATGTCTCGTCGAACGGAAGGGCTCGCTCACCGAGCTCCACTCCAACCTCCTCACCTCCACAGGCCGTCGACGATTTGTCGCCGAACTCAAGCGGCTCCGCTCCGAAACGGAACACCCCCTCCTCTTGCTGGAGGGGTCACCTCACACCCTCAAGGCTGTGTCGCACCCGGTCAATCCAGATATTGTCCGCGATCAACTCTTGACGGTACTCCACGAATACGGTATAGCCTTCCATATGATTCCCACAGAATCGCCTACGGCCAGACGTGCCGCAGGTGAGTGGTTGGTTGCTACACTAATAGCGCATGCCTTGACAAACCGCATTCCTCTGGAGACCGACAATGCCATCACCGAAGTACCCGACATCAGCAGCACCTCTGGTTGATATCGTGCCGAACCAGGCGGCTCCCACATCGTCAGCCACCTCCACATTTGTCGTCTTCAACGAGGATGCCCTCACTGCCTCCGACTACCCGCTGGCTCCCGCTCGCACCATCAAGGGCGACGACTCGCAGACCACAGTCGTCCACATCCAAGCGGCACCGACCGGCGCAGCCGCCGTCGACCTCTACCTCAAGTACCGTGGTGTGACGGCACCGGGTTCAACCGCGTACGTGCGGGTGTACGGTGAGATCCCCCTCATCGGTCTTCCTCAGATCGACTCGCCTCACCGCGTGAACGCAGGATACTTGGACCCCACCACCAACTACCCCGCTCAGAATCAGTGGATCCCACTCGCCGACGAAGCAGGCAACTACTCCATCCCGCTGGACAACAGCGTTGCGATGGAAGTGTGGGACACAGACTCCGTCGCCGCTTCCTCTCAGACCGGTGGCATCTGCGGATCCACCACCGTGTTCACACGGGGAACCAAGCGCATCATGGTTCTTGTTGAGGCGGCAACCACAGATCCCGATGGCGTGCTGGTCGCAGGCTGTTTCGTGTACTGATATGCAACAGGAGCACACACCATGGCAAGCGACTTCACAAGGGAACTTGATGATCTGAAACTGTACATCAAAGACGGATTCGAATCCGTACACACCAAGATCCAATCTCTCGAACGCCACGTGACGGGCGGATCCGAACCTGAGAAATCCATCATCATCAGGTTGCGTGACACCGAGAACGACGTACGCGCACTTAAGCGTACCCACTCCAAGATTCAGAACTTTCTGATTGCAACCGGCATCGGAGCCATCATCTCCGTAGGCGGTGCGGTCAAGTCCGCATTCTCCGCTATCAACCCGTGAGGTGACACATGTCCAATGCGAACTCAGTTTACTTCAACCTTGAACCCGCAGCCAAACTGATCCTTCAAGGTTTGTGTCACCACATCCACATCGGAGACTCGCAGTCCTCCGATGTGTTTCTCCGCTGGACCAACCACTTCGTTTCCTATGTGGGCAAGCGCCTCCACTACTACGTTGCATCCAGCTCACAAGCCGGTAACCAATGTTTCTCAAACTATCTGCCGACAGGCAGCGGTAACTTCAGCACCACCAACCATACCGGATCTTCCAACGCATATACCGGATTGACCGCAGCCAATACCTTCTTCCGTCCCGCACTGTCCCAAGCCTACTCAGCCAACTTAGCTGAGAATACGGCCTTTGGATCAGGCATCTTCCTTTGCCGCAAGTGCAACTCAGGCGGTGATCCCAACTCACCCGGCAATACAGGTGGACAATGGCCCGATGTCAACGTCGGTCTCACCGGCTTCCGTCCGTGGTACCACAACACCTACATGAGAGCCAAACTCATTACCCACCGGGTGACCGCCGCAACTGAGCTTACCTCCTTCAAGATGTACATGCTTCGCCAGGGCATCAATGCAAACAACAGTTCAGCAGTCCAAACCACTTCGCTCACCGGAACCATCGTGAAGGAGACCGGGTGGACTGCAGCCTTGGTTGACGCAGCTAACTACGTGACCGCCAACGACAACGGCGGACCCAACGATCACGAAGTAGCAGTACGCATCTGGGCTGACGCATCCACTAACGAAACAAACAACAACCTCCTTCTCTTAGGCGCGGTCTTCCAACGCTGCACAAGTGGAGGGGTCGCCATCAGCGATACGAATCCCACCACGGGCAACCCCTACCAATACGGCTACGACTTCGTGGGAGTGTCCGGCAGATCCGCTGCTGAACTTGCGGACTCTTACCAGCCGCAGGCCACATGGCAAGAGTACTTCACGCGCACCGTCATGAACCCGGAGCAGCAGACCGTGGCGATCTTCTGCCTCGGACACAACAACGCCTCCGCATACGACACGGGTTCCAACGCAACAGCCGCCGCCAACAAGTACCGTGACTACATCAACAAAGTGAAAGCTGCGCACGACGCAGCTTTCCCCAACGGCAAGTTCATTCCGGTGGTCTGCGTTCCGTGGTACTCACCCACGGAAAGCAACGCCATGCAAACCACGGCCAAGGCCCTCGCATACAGCAACGCGGTGGCAAACATGGCACGCACAAACAAGTGGGCGTTTGTATCATTCTTCGAATATTTCAACCGCCAACAACCCTTCAACCAGTTGCACCCGGAATCCATCGCGGAAGTACATGAAATCTGTCGAGCGTTCCGCCACATCCTCGATGACTCCACGGGCTACGCTTACTCATCGAACCCACTGGTCTTCAGCAAGAAGACCGTGTGGAATCGAATAGCGTCACGCACGGCAACAACGACCACGGTCTAAGGAGCACACATGTACAAACTTCTCACCGCCCTTGCACTCTCCTCTCTCCTCTTCGGATGCACTCCCACATCCGTCTCGCCGTTCTCCGGCAAAGAGGTGACCGCCGACCAGCTCGCCGCTGAAGCGAAGGTCGAGGAAGTCAAGATCGCGCGAGAAGCAGCCGCCGTGAAGACGTCTTCCGAGCGTGAGCTCTCCGACATCTATGCCGCACAGAAGAAAGCCAAGGCCGCTTTCGACCGTGCGGTCTCACGCATTCAAGCCGACGCCAAGCTCCAGATCGAGGGACTCGCAGCCGAGCTTGAACAGAACCAGGTCGAGGTCGAAGCCACCACTTCCCGCATCATCGCTTCCACTTCCGCCAAGATCGCAGAGCTCGACGCTCGCCGCGAAGCCAACGCCGAGTCCGCCAAAGCTACACTGGCCGACATCGAAGCGAAACAGGCGAAGTACGAAACCTTCCTGTCCGTAGGCCAGACCCTCGCCGCCGGACTCGGCCCCTACGGCGGACTGGCATCCGGCCTTCTCGGCCTCGGCGGTATCCTCTTCGGCGTAAGCAAGAAGCGTGACGCACAGGCCGCTCACGAGAATGCAGGCCGCATCATCGACGCCATCGACGTACTCAAGACCAAGCGCCCCGAAGTAGCGGACGCATTCCGCGCCGAGTCCAAACTCCTCACGGAGTGGATGGGATCCGACGCCGTCAAGCTGGTGACTAAAGTCCAGAACACGTGAGGCACCCATGGCAAACTGGATCAAGAAAGCCATCAAGCGTCCCGGTCAACTCCATCGAGACCTCGGCGTCCCGCAAGGAAAAAAGATTCCGCTCGCAAAAATTGCGGCGGCCGCCAAAAGAAAAGGTAAGATCGGTGCACGTGCTCGCTTTGCTCAAACCCTGTCCAAGATGAGAAAGGGTAAGAAATGAAAAAGGTTTGGAACACACCCAATCCGAAGCCCAAGTCTGAACGCACCAAGCTGTCACCCCTACAACAGGTGAAGGCTCGTGCAGCCGCCCGCAAGGCCGGTCGTCCCTACCCCAACCTCGTTGACAACATGCGTGCATCACGGAGTTAACACATGGCAGCTCTCCTCAAACTCGCCAAGCGCGTACGCAAGAAGAACGTTAACCTCTCCGTCGGACGCGGCGAGAAACTCTCAGTGAAAGCTGGAGGGGGTCTCACCGCCAAGGGCCGAGCGAAGTACAATCGCGCAACGGGTTCTAACCTCAAGGCACCGCAACCCGAAGGCGGTGCACGCAAGCGCTCGTTCTGCGCTCGCTCGCGCGGCTGGAAGGGGCCGCGCGGGCTCGCAGCCCGTCGTCGTTGGAAATGCTAACCCCCCCACTTGGAGCTAACCCATGTCACGTTTTGGTAAGATATTGAAAGTAGCAGAAGATATTGGAACTGGTGCCAAGCAGACAGCTACTAAGAAGACAGCTGCTGAGTTTGTGGAAGGGGGCATCAAACCTAAAGGTGGTAAACCCAAATCTTTGACCAAGGCACAACTTGCATCACAAGTTGAAGAGTTACAAAAGAAACTGGCTGAACTTGAAGCAGCAGGAAGTAAGGCCGCTTCCGCCTCCACACCCCCCGCATCCGTACGTACATCCTTGGGAGCTCCCAAACTAATGCGTGAGGCACAGGAGAGAAGGACAGCTGCCCAGTTTGCCAAAGAAGGAATGCCCGGTCGCAAGCTCACAATGAAAGAAGCCGAAGAAAAGTCGGAAGTCGTAAGGCGTGCTGGCAGTAGATACCGAGAAGCCAACAAGGGTGCAGATCCAGATACTGATCGTTACTTCTCGAAGGAAGGTCTTGAAGGCGCAACCGAACACACAGGATCCAGCCACCCGGACCTCAAGGGTGCAATGAGAAGATCGAGAACAGATGAAGACATTGCCAGCGGCGAAAAGCTTAGATCTTACTACAGAGGTAAAGCAGGTGGTCAAGGTGCGGAGTTGCCCGCACACCTTGTGTCTGCAATAAAGAGCGGTAATCCAAACCAGTTCATGCGTGCGTACGACGCGCTGAGTCCCAAGATGCAGGTATTCATAGACGACCACTTCATGCCCCACTTAGAGAAGATTAGAAAATCTTTGCTTGAAAAGGGTGAGAAAGATCCCTCAATCCAACGGGTGATGAAAGAAATCGCCTACAAGTTAGGTATTGCAACAACCGCTGGCGTTGCAGCCACTAAGGGCTACAAGGCCGCGTCTTCCGAAGAAGCTTGAACTTGACGCTTTCCTTTCCGGCCCCTCCGTCCCACAAGATGGAGGGGTCGTTTCATCTAACCCCGGAGGTCATATGTCCATAGGTCGCGGCCATGCCGCCAAGTTGTTTCTTGATGAAGCAGGTATTCCAGCACGCGTTCCCAACATCCGCTCGTCCGACTACGAACTCGTACTCTCAAATCCCTTCATCTACTACCTCACCCGTCGACTCGGACTCTGTTCCGCATTTACCCCCTCCGCTGCGCTGGCACGGGGGTCGTGGTTCCATGCGATGTTCGAACACGACGATCTCTCACAGCCGGAACCGGCGATCACAGGCATCGAAGCGCTCGTCGGCAAGCGGCGGCAGGAGATCGGCGACACCTGTTCCGAGCTTGGCATCGTGGGCGAGACACGATCCAAGATCCTCACCGAGATCCAACGGGATGCGGACGTAGCGCGTGCGTGGTACGACGCCACCCATAATCTACCCCTCCCCTCACCCTTCGACTCGTGGCGTGCCTACCTCCGCCGTGACTACTGGCAACTGATGGGACGCGAGCTCCGCATCGAGATCCCCCAAAAGAAGGGACCCTCTCTCGTCGCACAGTTCGACGCGCTCTTCTACCACAAGAAGCACAACACCCTCTGGATCGTCGACTTCAAGACCACCTCCCACGATCCCAAACTCCGGGCGCTCACGGTCACCCGTGAGTTCCAGACCCAGCACTACCTCTCGATCCTACGCAAGGCCATCGACACCAAAGCCTTCGACTTCACACTCCCCTCCAACTGTGAAGTGGGGGGGATGATGCACATCATCGTACAGAAGTGCCATCTGGAGTTTGGCATGTCCGACCGCAACTTCTCCCTCGAACCCTTCACGCCCACGCGCGGACCCAACAAAGGCGTCACCCGCTACGAGAAGAACTACCACGGCGATCCCGTCTACTCCAACTACCTCGGCAGAGTGTCCCGCTGGTACCGATGCGTTGACGAGTACGCCGATCTCAAGCCCAAGCGCGAGACATCTCCGGCCGTCAACATCTCGCTTACAACCTTCACTGATGTGCTTGACAGTGAAGGACAACAGGAGTACGATGACCGCCTCGAACTCATCGAGAGCTATGCGTTGTGCCAGCCGTACCCCTCCAACTTCCGGCTATCGACCTCGTCCCTCATCTCACATTCGGAGCCGTCGCCGTGGGCGGCGTTCGCTTTCACACCCGTCCAGTCGTGGCCTGACCTGCTCAACCACAACCAACTGAGGATCCAACACCGTGAGTGATACCCCCTCCACACCCGCAAAGAAACGCAAGGTAGTGAAGAAGCCGTTCTACCTCCACCTCGAAGAGGAGATGGCGGAACTGCTGCAGCCCTACTTCATTCAGATCCTGGAGAAGGGCGTCAAGAACTTCACGCACTTCCACAACCTCGTGCAGTCAAAGATCGGCACGATCTCGAAGCCGGACCTCAAGGTGTATCTGAAGCGGTGCGACCTCATGGATGTGTTTGAGCGCAAGCAACTCATACAAATCCACATGAAACCCACACCTGTGGATAACACATACCGCCGTCCTGCACCCCCTCCCCAAATCAACGATGATGAGGATCCAGACTTCATCCCCTTCGTTCGACCCCAACCCACAGTAGTGGAGGGGTTGGCGCCCCCCTCGGTGTCGCCGCTTGTCGCGGGCGACACCTCGGGGTGGACGCCTCCGCCTGATCCATTCGGCGGAGTACCTGATCCGATGACAGGTGCTCCCCGAAACTTTATTTAGGAGCAGATAGATGCAACAGTTAGCGTCAGGTACACCGATCCAGAACAAATGGGCTGGACTCGGCGGACATCGTGGTCGAATGATCGCGCCACCCGGCAAGATCGCGGCCTTCATCTTCGGACTTCCGGGCGAGGGCAAGTCAGCCTTCCTGCAGTCCAACCCCAACGCATTCATCTTCAACTTGGATGCGTCATCCACGACCACGCCGAACCCGCAGGCCACGCTGTTCCCGGGTATCGACCCCTCCACCGGCCAACTGATTGACGATGCGGGACGACCCATCGTGCTCTCGTACGACCACATCCAAGCGAAGGAGAAGATCCTGTTGGAACTTGCGGCGCAGAACCAACCGCGTCCCGAGACCGTGGTGTACGACAGTCTCTCGGCATGGGTAGCCATGTTGGTTCAGTGGATTCCCGCCAACGCGCACAAGCTGGGCATCGCATCCGAGCCCAAGTCGGACTGGAAAGCGTTGCACGGTCCGGCCGCATGGGACGCCCTGTACTCCATGATTACGACCACGATCACCAAGCTGCGTGCAGCCGGTTACGGCGTGTACGTAGTGGGTCACGTGGTCAACGCCAAGATCCCGCTCGAAGAAAACCGTTTCGTGGTGAAGCCCGAGCTCACCATCACCGACGGTTTCTGGAAGCGTCTTTACCACATCTTCGAGTTGTCCGCACTGGTCTGCGCCGAGCCTGTGACCGAGACGTATGACCACGTGCAGACAGCGACGATTCGTGGCGTTGAGCAGAAGTCAGTCACCAAGCGTTCGCGCGAAGTGATTCGACACTCGCTCACCGTCAACAAGCTCGAACTTGCAGGCATCGCTAAGAGCCGCGTCAAGTTGCCCGAGCGCATCACCCTTCCGCTTGATGGCGGATGGGCGGCATACGAGGCTTCATACCAAGCAGCCATTGCCGACACCAAGTGAGTTTTATTTCCTTTCCCTTTTCCCTTTTCAGTAGGAGTTTTTGCATATGAGTACGAACATCGACAACAAAGTGGCCGCCCTGCTCCAGTCCGCATCAGCGGACCTGAGCCGTTCCAACCCCAACACCGGTCAAGGTGCGCAGGGCGAGTGGCCTCCGCAGGGTGACCACGACGTCATGGTCGTCGACTGCCGCGAGACCATCGTCCAAGTCGACATCGGCCAGGGCGCCAAGGCCGACGCCGTCGAGATCTCGTTCCAGTACCTCTGGACGCAACCCACGGACGATCCCGAGTACGATCCGGCCAAGGGTCCCAAGACGCTCGAATTCTGGGGCGAACGCTTCCAGATCCTGCCCAACTACGAGAAGCAGTGCATCGACGACAAGGCCAAGACCCGCTTCCGCATCGTCATGGATCGCTTCCTCGGTCACATGACCAAGCTGCTCGGCGTCAACAAGGAGCAGATCTCCAACGCCCTGCAAGCCTACCAGTCCCTCAAGACCAACATCCACGGCGACACCCGCATCAGCGCCCGTACCCGCCTGCAGTACCGTCCGTGGACCGGCCGTGACGGCAAGCAGGGCATCGCCAAGACCGAATATATTCTCGAACGCCTCTCGTGATCTTGACTGCGGCGAGGGGCCGTAGTACATTCCAGCACCCCTCCACTTTGCCCCGTGCTCGCCCTGACCGGCCCACGGGGCTTTCTTCTAGATTGCGGGGTAGATCAACCCGGTAGATCAGCGGTTTCATACACCGCCCGTTACAGGTTCAAATCCTGTCCCCGCTATTTATGTCTTCAGAGCTACGCGTCGAGGTGATTCCTGCACCGGGACTCGTGCACCTTGGAATGCCGTGCAGTCTCCGGCTGTTGGAACCTAAGTTCCCCAAACATTACAGGCTGTCGTGGGACACCCATCTGTTTCTCACAATGAAACCCCACTTCAGCGGAACAACCGCACACCTCGTCATCCTCTCCACGCCTGAACCCCTCCCACTCCATAGCCGCATCGACCTGTTGGCGGAAGTGGAGGGGCATTCCGCCTCGTCAATACATCACATCGCAAACACAAAAGCCACTGCGCCCAATCTGACGGCGCGACGAAAACCGCCAAACCCCACACCACACATATTCGTGCCCATAAGCCAAGCCGCCATCAACAAACTGTTCTCAATTGTCGGAAGTCCGAACGGGCGCGGGGGCTGGCTTGCACGCCGTCTGTCCCCCCACTTCGTACTTACCGGGACCACTTATCCGTTTCGTAGCGGCGTGCAGCACTGGATCTCCATATGAGCAAAGTCATTTACATGCGTCCTTTCCTTGACCCCTCCACCAAGCACAACTGGTTCAAAGAGTTTGTAGATCTGTGGGATAATCCCTACTGGTTCTACATCGAGAGTGATCGGATCAAAAACGACAAGACGTGGTGCGTAGGGTCCATGGCTGAGGGGTGTCCCAATCCGTATTCGTGCAACACCACGTCCAAGTTGGCCGCCACCGCAGGCACAACCCAGACCGTGCAACCCATCACCTTGACGAAGTTTGCATTTGAGTACCGAGGACCGTCCGGTCTCGTCGTCCACAACCTACTGGCAGGAGAGTGCCCCCACTGCTCCAACGTCCACTGGTCTCCCGACGGCGTTAACACCTATGACTGGAGCACCCAGGTGTTGGAGGGGTTGGCCAAAACCCAGAACGACGCCAGAAAGTCGTTCAACTTGGCCCAAACAGTCTCAAGTTCGTGAATAGACTGATGGGTCCTCTTCTCTTTTATATATTTTATTTTTCATTTCAAAAAAGAAATGAAACTAATGAGACTCAACGGAACCCTCCAAAGGGTGTAAACGCTCCTTGAGTGGTGGCTGCAGGACCTACGTTCTGCATCCGCTTTACAACCTCTTCGATGGCTTCCTTGCCACCTGGCCGTAGTTCGTCTCTGGACGACGCTGTGCCTCCGACCTCCACCGCAGAGGGGTCGAACATTGGAACGCCTCCTGCGGCCGCTACAGGCGCGGCAAAGGCAGCCCGTTCTTGGTTGCCGTACATGTCGAGGATGCGCTCGGTACGAGAGGTTACGCGGGACCGGGCGAACTCCCGCCGCTGTTGGTTGGTAACCGTGAAAGGGATCTTGAACTTGCGTTCAAAGGATTCCCGGATTTCCTGAGCTCTTGCAAAGTCATTTGCATATTCAGCTCTCAAGTACTCGTGGCGCATCTCGGTGATCTTGGGTCTGTTCTTGAGCAACCACGCATCCATCTGACCTTGTTCCTGCCACGCCCCCATGTCAGCACCCAGAGCCTTGAGCACAATAGAGGAGGGGTTCTTATAGTCGATGAGAGACCCCCTCTCGTCATAGACCGGAACCATTCCATTCTGCATCTCATCCCAACCCACCGACTGTCTCTGCAGCGAACCGGGAAACCCCCCCACACCGTGACGGGGCAGCTCGGGGAGGAACCCCATCGCACGGTTGATAGCCACACCACCGGGCACCAGACGGGCGATTGCGGAACTTAAGAGTTGAGAGTCTTCGTTGGCATACCCCCGAATCAAGTCGACGGGAATGGAGATGACTGGGGGTACGGGGTACGGAGATTGGCCCTTATCCAACATCCGTTGTCCACCCATAATTGAGGTCACAGAGGCCATGTAGAGACCGGGTGAGAGATCAATTCCGAATAGACCTTTTCCAGCCTCATAAGTCATGGCGCTCAGACCCATGCCACGGAAGAATGTGTTCGCCAAACCAGGCAAATAACTGCTTTCTCCGAGCTTGGGAAAGATGTCAGCGGCACCGGTCAAAGAGCGCAACGAGAACGTGAGGAACTGGCGTGCCAGGCGGTTATTCATGACGCCGCTTTGAAACACGAAGGGCGTATTGAGATCGGACTGTCCGAACTGCGTCTGCAACACAAACCGCTGCAGATCCATCTTGAACACCGAGTCATCAAGACTTCGTCCTGCTTTGACGTAGGCCCCCTCCAGCATGTGTCCAGCTACGGATCTTGCGAACCACTCGGTCTTCTCAAAACCCTTGAGCATGCCGGATGCGACTTTGTCGAATGTTCCGCCTTTTACACCGGCCAAGTGGGAGTCAAGAGCGGAGAACATATCGGGACCGATGCCAAGTTCCGTTCCGTACTTGAAGTGACGGCGGATCATCGCCGCTTTCTCCGCATCTGAAATGGTTTTGAATCCCTGGCCAACACGTTCGGATACGTATCCGCCGATTTCCTTGGCGGCTTTTCCGTACGCCTTCAACACCCCCAAGGGATTTTCAACCATTGCCGCAAGAACCAGCGGCTGAGTCAGATTCAGAATCATGGACCCCAGATTTACGCCGAGATGGGTTACATAAAAGAACTTGGCCACGCTGTCAGACACGTTGTTCAGACGCGTATCGGAAGAAAAGTCTCCAATGCGACGTAGCTCGCCCACGAACTTCTTGCCCCACTTGCCGCCATACTTCTCCATGCCTTGACCGATGATGGAGTTTGCGAATCGGTTGGCGGTTTCACGGGTCGCCATGTGCGAGTTGTAGACCGCAAGCATTTCGATACCGGCATTGCCGATGGCGTTGGGCACCACGATGTTTCGAAACTTTTCCTGGTGTTGTGCCGACGGAAGGCTTTGAAAGTAACGGTCAAGCATGTCACCGTGCGACATCTTATTGACGTCATACACCAAACTTTTCACCGTCTTAGGTCCGTACTCGGGTGTATCAATCAGTCTCTCTTCAATACCGATTTCCGAGTTGATACCGTGCTTAGTTTTACGACCCTTGACCTCTTCAATGATCCGGGTTGTTCTGCGTGTGTCTTCTATCAAAGCCACTTCGCTCACAGGTGCCGTATCGAAAGCGCGCAACTGCGTCATGTTGTGCATGTGGCGGTCGTTCGACTCGACATAGCGGGAGGGGTTCCACGCAAGTTTGACATTCGCTCCAGACAGTTTGTTCTCGGTGGCGAGCTTTGTGACGTATTGACGATGTTTCACACCCTCTTCCGTCAACATTCCGTAATCTTCCAACGCATCCAAAAAATCCTGGTGGAAGTGAACATCGCGTTCCGTAATAGGTGACAACTTGTTTACGAAGGTGGTGGACGACGCGTGAGGAGCCAAATCAAACAACTTCTTTTGAATCATGTCATCATACTGAACGATGGGCACGCTGCCGTCCGCGATCTTGGCGGGCGTCATCATGTTTCTGCTCATCCAGTAAGTGGAGTCAAATCCGCTCTTGTTATAGATAAGTTTCTTGAGTTCGTCTCTCACGAACTCAAACTTGTTCTGAGCCTCCGCAATGCTCTGCGCCTTCTCCACTCTTTCCACACCCAAGATGTTGAGTAGGGCTTCCTTACCTTCCCATGTGGTCGCGCCCTTGGCGCCGTTGCTGCTTACCTCTCTGTTCAACGAACTGATGAGGCGTGCTGTTTTATCATCATCAATCTCAATCAAACCGGTCTTTGCGTAAACGTCTTCTTTTCCGATAGCCCGAACAAAGAGAGTGTCGTTGGCTTTCTTTACCGCCCGTTGGTATTCCTCCAACACCCCTCCAAACTTTGCGGCGGCTTTGTCCACTGCGACCATGTCCGCCACGCGGGCGATGGGTACTTCCTTCACATTGGATGTGATTTTTGAGGCTACCTCAAAATAACCCTCCGACTCGTTCAACCAATACGCTTCCAGCTTCAAGTCTTCAAGAAGCTCCTTGTCGTTATTGATGTCACGACCGTCCATCGTCTGGATTCGTCTTTGCTCCAACGGCAACTTGTTCATCTCGTCAAGTTGCTCTTGAGCCATCTTCTCGTACTTGGAGTTGAAATCATCTCTGGAATCTTTTCTGATTTTGAGTTGATCCACCTCGCGGCGTGCTCTTTTGTACGACTCTATCTGTCTTTCGCGGGCCAGACGAAACTCCTGCAATCTGACATCGGCACCGAGATCAATTTCCGGATTCGAGGTTCTCTGACGCCAAGCCTCCGACATTTCCAATTCGTACTGCATCTCTGCTGCAGTAGGATCAGCTCCGGCATCCAAGGCTTTTTGATACCTCGTCTTTATATCTCTCATGGTCTCAGCGTCACGGTAATACACGCCGATATTTCTTGTGGGTGCGGTTTCAATCGCCGAGTCAAGTATGGTTTTTTCCACTTCCTCCATGGACTTGGGATCCATGACTCTGACAATGCGCTCTGTGCCTACCGCTTTTGAGGAACGAGCGCCCAAGATCGTTTGGAACTCACGCAAGATCTGATATTCAGGACTGTTCTTCGAGTACTGGTTGAAGTCCATCCATGTTTGTCCGACCCACTCCGCTTTCTTGCCTGTGTTTTTCAAGATGATTTCGGACATCACCTTTTGAATCTTCTCCTCCACGGGGATCAGAATCTCTTTTGCTATGCGGACCCCCTCCGACTTGTCTGCGGAGATGGCCAGCAGCGTCTTAGAAATATCGTTGTGGCTTTCAAGGGGGGATTTGAGGTGATCCCACCATGAGAATGCGCGCTTGGTGAGTGCGCTGTACTCCGCCTTGGTGTCAAACAACGACTTTCCTGAACGCAGCGCTTTGAACCCCACAGGTGTGGTCAAAAAGTAAAACCACACCCAAGGATTGGTGGCGATATCAAAAGCCGTTTTGGTGATTCGGTTCCCTCCGGTTCCGAACGTTCTTTCGTAAAGTCCTTTTCGTTGCTCCGGAGACAAAGACTCCTGCGAAACAAACGAATCAACCAACGAACTCCACGTCAACTCCCCACCGATCAGCTGACTCAACGCAATATCAGGCGCATCATAAATCGTCAAACGCTCAAACCCGGAAGAAGGCGGAGGAGGTGGAGGGGCCTGTTCCACATGGGACATACCGCCCATGGACCTGCGGTAGTTAATCAGCATCTCAGGCGTGATCTGCGACATATGAAACTCCCATAAGACAGGAGCCACCTCCCTGAGAAGTGGCTCCTGTTCCCTTCACCCGCAGGAAGTCCTGCATCAGTGGATCTTTGTCTGCGTTCTGATTCGCAGTGCAACTCGTCCAAACGTATCAAAAGGTCCGCCCTCGGCGTGGACGAACACCACGGCTCCAGCAGGAACCAAGTTGTTTGTCGGAACAGCGCCCGTGGTTGAAACCAGAAGAGGCAGTGTCTGATTCACATTGTCGTTAGACGTCGGATCAACAGCATCCGTGATGTCCACGGGAGCGTCCCCGCCACCGGCACCCAAAGCCTTGCCGCTCACTTGGTACGAGAGTTTGACGCCGGTGGCAGTTCCATCCACGTCCTCGTAACGAATGGTAACTTCTTCGATGGCGGTGCGCTTCTCGCAAACAAACAGCGGCACGTGACTAAGGGAAGTGAGATCTCCGTTGCTCAGTGCAAAGTGGAAGTACTGCATGCCATCGCAAACTTCTTGGGTAACAGTCGGTCGTTGTCCAGCCATGGGTAAATCTCCTTACAGATTGTACAGGTCAGCGCGTTGACCTATTTGATATTTTCCAAGACGCCCTAAGTTTTCTTCCACCTGGTTTATCTTACGCCAAATGTCGCTGTAAAGCATAGGCAAATTCGGAACAGGCTGCCCAGCGGTCGCCATCAACTGCCACGGCCTAATGCTTTCTCCCGCTCTTGCGGGTGCAGACCTCAAAATACCGGAGATTCCTTCCGGCATGTCTAGAGGATCGAGATGGCCTAAAGAGGCACGGACTCGGGGGTCGGTCAACAGCCGTTCGATTTCAAACGGATCCAATCCAGAATCGAACAACCCTTGCACCGCATCCTCCCGGAGCATTCCGGGGAAGGCGGATTCCACCTCGCTCTTCAAAGACGCCTGCTCTTCCAACCTGCGCATGCCGCTGCCCATGCGCTTGTTGGCTTCCGCCTCCAATGCCCAAGGACGATCCGTGCTGTCATCAACCAACCCCTCCCTTGTCTTCACGCTGAAGAACTCGGGGTCGTGCATGACCTTGGCGGAGGGAATATCCTCTCTGGAACCCAATCTGCCCGGGGCCTCATTCACATCCATAATGACCCGTTCGGACGGGTTGTACGCCGCGCCTTCCATCACCAACCTATCCCTCTTGTCCAACACTCTCTTTATGGCTTCAGGAGTGATTCCGCCGGGAATCGGTCTTCCAAACTCGTCAAGAATCAAGTTGCCTTGCTCATCCAACTGATACATGCGCGAGGCCATGCCGCCCGCACGATTGGACAAAAAAGCATCCAGAGGTGAAGGACTCAACGGAGCTCCTGCCGATACATCCAAGTAATCCGGACCGGGAGCCCCGAACTGGTCAGGCAAAATTTTATTGGGGGTCCGAGGTTGAATCCGTGGATTTAAAACAGGAGACGCACCTGCAGTTTCCCGTAAAGCGGCGATTGCTTCCTTTTGCTGAGAACCCTCTGTTAAACCTAAAGACTTGACTAGATCTGATTTGGACAAGAGCTTCGAAACATCACTTTCAAAATTTCGTTTCAATTGGCTTTGAACCCATAGATCTTTTAGATTCTCTTCGGAAAGGCTGTCAACAAACTCCTCAAAGGTGTCAGAGGCGTTCAGCGATCCCTTGCCTTTGTTTTTTGCCAGGTAGTCTTTGTGCAACTGCTTCAGATCGGACACGAAATCTTTCTCGGTTGTGGAGAGCGTTCCTTCCGGTACGCTTTGGGCCAAAACCTGAGCTCTTCTTTCCTTCAACTGCTTGAGACCCCCTCCACCTGATTGGTATTCCGGGAGATCTTTTTTGAGTCTGCGCAGAGATCCCGCAAGACGGTCGGCACCCTCCTTGCCCAGCATCGGAATCTCTTTGTCTTTGAAGCCGGGACGGGACTCAAGCAATCCCTGCTCGTCCAGCATCGCTATGACATTGGCGTTTTTGTTGCGCTGGGACATCATGCGCGACATCAACGATGAGTACATGTTGGGGTACTTGACGGCAAGTTCTTCGGCAGCCATTGCGCCGGGCTTGCCGTAGTTAACCGCTTCACTCAAAAAATCACCGACATTGTCTCCGACACTCTTTCTAACCTCAGAAACCTTGTATCGGTTGTATAGTTGAAACTCCTGCGGATCGAGAATCTCGGAAGGTAGAGCTCTGCGGTTTATTCTTTGAGCGTCTAATACTTTGTCCGCGACCCCTAAAAACTCATCAATCTCACCCGGATCGCCAAGCATTCCGATCCTGTCTTCAAGCTCAGGCAGCAACGCTTCAGCGTTGTCGGAGTCCGCAAAAACCCCACGATTCACATCGCCGTACTCGTCAGTTCTGGATTGGAACTTGGATCGTTTGCCTCGTCTAACTGGAGATGGTTCAAACTCCATTCCCACCCGACTTGCTTTTTCCCTCTCCAACAAGTCATACAAAGCACGCTCGTCGTCCGTCAAATCACTGACACGGATCGGCATTGGTTCGCCAAGAGAGTTCTTCTTTGTCAGATTTCCAACGTCCACTCCCTTTCTAACGTTGAAGTTGAATCTGTTGGGCCTTTCAACCTCAGTCTCCGCCAAAAGCTTCTTCATCACATCCCGCGTGCGTGGGTCTTTAACCCCCTCCCCCATCTGCAACGCCGATCCTACATCGGGCTCCATCTGAAGGGATCGCACGTCGGCGGTTTCAAAAGGCAACTCCACCATCTTGGAGCGTTCTTCCGGAGACAAACGCGCCATCTTGAACGGATCAATTCCCAACTCAGCGGCCAACTGCTGGGACCTCAACGCCTCCTGACTTCTGGGAGCACGGGACAAGATTTGACGCTTGGTGACGCTGCGGGGTACCGGTTGCGATTGCAAATCGGCAAGAAGATCTTGCGCCTTTTTCAAAGGCATGGAGCGGATGACTTTTTCGACCCCTCCACGTTTTGCTATTTCAGCTGAGTAGAGTTGGGCTTCGAAGTCGGAACCCAGTTTGGAGCGCAATCGTTTTGTAAGGCCGATGTCTTCGCCGAGGCCGCCCATCTTTTGGGACTTGATGAGCTTCGAAAAGAACTTGACGAGTTCGTCGTAGACTGCGGCTTTACTCATGATTACACCCCCATAGAAATGGGTCCACCAGACGCCATGCTGTCCGCGACCAAGTTCAAAAGATCAGCGCGAGGTCTTCCTCCAATCATAATACCGTCTTCTGGCAACTCCATACCGGCTTCCAAAGAAGCGGCGAGGCCTGGGGCTAGCCCCCTCAAAACCTTGATGTTTTCCTGACGAAGCATGTCCAACTTCATTTGGCGCTTGCGCTCTTGTTCACGCAGCATCCGAGCTTTTTTCTCTTCCTGCAGAAGTTCATCCACCGCCGTTACGCCGTCAAAGAACTTCGAGCCAACATTGAAGTTTTCTCGTATCTTCTCCTTGCCGTAGGTATAGCCCAAATACGCAAGAGGTATAACCCAACTTGCAGTATCCAGACGTCTGCCCAACTTGCGGAGGGGTGCAAGGGATTGTTTTTGAGCCCTCAGCCTGTTTCTTTTTGCGACTCTGGCTCCGGCCTTTGCTTCATCCATCTCCACCTTGCCGCGAATTATCTCTTCTTTTTTCGCCCGGTAACCCTCTCCGATGGTGTCCGCACCCGGTGTAAACTTCACACCCGATGCTTCTTCCGCTGCATCCCTTGCAAGCTTTCTTCGTTGCCTTTGCGATATTTCCGTAGGCTTCGGAGGAGGCACTATGTTGGGTCGTGGAGTTCTTGTTCCACGCAATAACTGTTGCACCTTTGAATTGGGTCTTTGCAACCTGAAATCCATCGCTGCTTGAGACTGTTGCGCAGATCTTTCGGATGCAATCCTTGCCCGTCTTTCATTTACCTCTGCTTGTTCTTGAGCCCTCTCAGCAACCCTCTGTGGAGACATCCCGCCTTCATAAAGCAGGTGCTCAGGAAGAAGCTTTACTTCTTTATTGGTTTTCCTGATGAACTTTTCTATGTTGGGGGGGACAACTTTGGGCTTTTTTACCTCGACTTTGGAGGGGTCAAACCCAGGTCCTGATTTGGCAAGAAGTTTGGTCAGTAACTTTTCACCTTCAGAAACTTCTTTTTTCTTTTTGCGCTTTGCCATGGAGTACCTCACTTACAAGCAGCCAACACCCAAGAATCTGCATCCTGCTTCGCCACCACAAATGAGGACCCCTCCAACACTTTGCGCTTGTCCCACATCCACTTTCGGATGTCGCGTTCCTCCATCACGCCGGACCCCTCCACCCACGCGTCCTCGCACAGCATGGCTTCTTCGGGGTCGTAGTACCTCAGCGGGACCACACCTTTGTGGTGTGTTGAGACCTGCTCAAACAACAGTTTGGAGACCTCTTTCCATTTCATGGCATGTATCTCCGATCAAGTTGGTTGACCAAGTCTGAGTAGTTGGGTGCAAACGCCGAGCTCTGTTGGATTTGAGATTCCGTAAGAGCGTTTCTCATAAGATTCTCTTCGTGTTCCTGCAGCATTCGCGTCAATTCCGACCCTCTGATCTGACTGCTTATTTCTTGAGATGTTACCGGGACGCGTTGGCGCAACTCACGCATTCGAGAAAGTTGGTTGGACAACAACTGCTGTTGATACATCTCTTGTCCGATGGGATCGGAACCAAGAGCACTCATCATTTCATCTTCCAAAAGCTTCTTCTCTTCATCACTCAACGCACCGGAGGTAAACATGTCGGCTTCCACGTCGTAAAGACCAAGAGCACCAAGTCCTATTCCGGCAGCTTGCAAGCCTCTTTTGCCTACATACTTAGTTTTATTCAAAGCGCCTTTTGGCATCCTCGGACGCAACCCCTTCAAGGATCTCGCGGCCTTGCCCATTTGATTCATCAGCGATCCGAAATTTATGGGGATTCTGCTCATGGCTGACTCCTTGACGCATTGATTCTCTTGCGTTCCTGCATGAACTCATTAAGAACTTTTCTTCGCTCTGCATTTTTCTTAGCCTCAGCGGATCTACGTTGCTTACCCAAGTTTTGTAGGTTTTGGTCAAGGTTGACGTTCAAACCCTTCAAAGCTTCCGCTTTCATCAAAGATTCAGCAGGACTCATTCCACCCTCCAGCGCAGAGAGAGAAGTTTCTTG
>Ga0129336_10000699_pt1 | contig 19794 bp, 15 predicted proteins | sample CPB6_02_DNA_FD_96878 | JGI IMG/M metagenome (GOLD analysis project Ga0129336, IMG submission 96878) | Freshwater to marine salinity gradient microbial communities from Chesapeake Bay, USA - CPBay_Sum_0.6_0.2_DNA | ecosystem: Environmental > Aquatic > Marine > Coastal | place: USA: Chesapeake... | reverse complement strand
GCATTACATGCTCCATCTAGACCATTTGATGTTGACATTCCTAGTTGTGACCAACTGGAAGTTGCTATGTCCCATTTGGCAACCCGATTCGCCGATAACACAATATTACTTGTATCATATACTGTAGTAAATGTTCCACCTGCATACATCACATTTTTGCAACTGTCATAAACATATGTCAATATTTGACCATTCGTTCCATTGTTACCAAAATTACCCATTCCATACCACTTTGATAAAGATGGTTTCCAAATGGCTATTTTGTTTGCCGGTATATCTATATTTCTACTATCCCTCACCACTGTAAAATAACCACCCACATATAATTGAACATTACTAAAATCGTAAATTAGAGTACGACATTCTTTGTTCAATCCGTTGTTATATGATACATCGGTTGCCCCTATTTTATACCATCGACTATTTGAAATATTCCAATATGCTATATTGTTCGCTGATTGGTCAGCTTCTTCAGCATCTCCAACCGTTGTAAAATTACCTCCCACATACAATATAGTGTTGGAACTATCATATGCTAATGCACTACAGTATGCACCGGTCGATGTGAGTCCATTCGTAGTTGCACTTGATTCGCCTAATCGTGACCATCTTTCTGTCTCTACTGTCCATTTCGCCACATCTTGAGTGTTGGCTAGTGTTCCGGATGCATCATATACATTTGTAAAGCTACCACCTAGATACAATATTTGATTACTCGTATCCATTGCCAATGCTAAACATGAATTATCTAGACCATTTGAAGATGAAGTTCCTAATCTGGACCAACTGGCAGTTGCAATATCCCATTTGGCAACACGGTTCACAGATAATCCACCAATATTACTTGTATCATATACTGTAGTAAATGTTCCACCTGCATACATCACATTTTTGCAACTGTCATAAACATATGCCAATATTTGCCCGTTGGTGCCGTTATGACCGATTGGTCCCATACCATACCACTTTGACACTGATGGTTTCCAAATAGCTATACGATTTGCTGATATATCCAGACCTCTACTATCTCTTACCGTGGTAAAATCACCGCCCACATATAGTTGTGTATTACTCGAATCATAGACAAGGGTTCTACATAACCGATTCAATCCATTATTTGATATACTAACATTTGACCCCAATTTAGACCATGATTGTGTAGCTACGTTCCATTTCGCGACGTAATTCGCTGATTGGTCAATCTGGAATCCATCAGTGACTCTGGTAAAATTACCACCGACATAAACCGATTGATTATCAATATCAACAGCAAGAGCATTACATACTGCGTTCAATCCGTTTTGTCTACCTTGTCCAAATGACTTCCATTGCTGTTTTGTAATTGACCAGGAAGCAACGTAATATGCATCAATCGTCTTATCATTATTATCGGTTACTTTTGTAAAATTACCACCTACATATAGTATTTTATTTTTTGTATCAACTGCATATGCATAAATGCTACCATTCGTTCCATAATTTTTATGTTTTATTAAAAATGCCGATGAACTAACGTCATAGATAGAATGATAATTCGCGTTGTTTTGATACAATCTACTAAATGAACCACCGATATACAAATAATTTTTGCTAGTATCTATATCGGTAGCATTTATCGTAGAACCGTTGGGTAGCAAATTCACATACGGAAATTTATTCTCATTATACCAATAGTTGCTCGAAATAACCCGTTTTCGAGGTTTTCGTCTCATAGAAGTAAATCCAGATTGCGACGAAAACATGTGTATATTCTATACTTATACAATACTATTCACGTTTTTTCCATAAAAAAGTATATTTCTAAATGCCTATATTTAGCAAGATAATTTATTATGATACTTGCATTTGGACCCGCAAACCGTCTTATTATTGCATTTTTTATTTCCAGTAGATGTAATATTACCACATACATATTCATAACAACCGTTTTTTAATTTTTTTTTATTAGCATTCCATTCTCTAGTCGATTCATCAAAATCAAATACAAAATCTCCATAAATACCTTCTTTTTGACTACGCGTTCTCATTTTACTTTTTCTAAATTGATATATTTCACCTAAAAAGATATCAATTTTTTACACAACTTTACACACTTTTCTGCATCGACAACGTTTTGTTTGACGATTACGCTTTTTTCCTTTTCCGCACCCACGCTTCTTCATAGTAGTAGATTTTTTTGGCATATCTATATAAATATCCTAGAAAATAATATTTTTGATATCCATATCCTAAATATCCTTCACTTTTTTTCTAGCTCATCTACCATATATTTATACAATATGGCGTAAAAGAGTTCATACGATAGATTGGGTAATAATTGGTCGCGATTCATGGTAACCGAACATCCACCGGTTTCTAAAGTAGACACATCGAATTTATTCAAATCGTTTTGCCAGCAAAATTTCAAAATTTGTTCGACATTGTCCATATTTTTAGGGCAAATATGTAAATGTATCGACAGTTTTTCTATATTCACTCCTAAAAGTGTCGCATGATTTACAATATATGCAAAATTGTCATAAGATAATTTACCACAAGTATCCGACAAACAAATTTCGTCAAATGGATAATGAGTATTGTAATAGACGATTTCTTCGATAATTGTATCGCGTGAAATCTCCCCCACGATTGGACAATGGTCAATACATGAAATATACAACTTTTTCCGCGCATTTTTCGTATATTTCTCAATTCTCTCAAACATTTGGAAAAAATCCGCCTTGGTAGTTTCAATCGTTCGACAAGTATTTTTCAATTGAAATGCATTTGATACCGATGTTATAAACGAATAATTTTGAATTTTGTTAAAGATAGCAATGTTCAACTTGGTAATTGACGGAACTAATACGTATATATCACTTTTTTTAGCAATACAATATTGATGCAGAGGTATGGTGTCTTTCATAATGGGTAAATGCCTATACGATACAATAGAACCGATTTCCATTTTGGGCGGATTTTCGTCATGTATTATTTTATCAAATATTTCGATTTTCTTTTCCGTAGGATATGATTCAACGAGAGCGCCCTGAATTCCATCTCTCAAACTTACATCGAACAATATAGGATTTATTTTTCTAAACATTTCTTGCATGTTTTTTGCAGATTGTATTTTTTTATAGAAATGTTTAGACATGTGCTATATGTATTGTGTCTATTTTTTTATGTTTTTCATATATATAATATATTATAAAAAACATAAATATTATTTATATCTATATCTATATCTATATCTAATCTACATTATGGATTTGATAAAACCTGATTATGAAAATAAAAAAAATGAAAAAAATAAGTATTTAGAAGATTTAAAAACAATTATTGGTAATAGTAATGCTTCTTTAGAAGGAAATTGTTTTTATTATGATCAAACATTAGATATATTTCCTGAATTATATTCAAAGCAATTAAATCTATTTTGGTGCGGAAAACAGGCAATTGAAAATATATGTGAAATTGGTTTTAATGCAGGTCATTCAACCATGTTAATGTTATTGGGAAGAAATACCACCCCATTAAATTTTACAATTTTTGATATCGGCCATCATGCATATACTAAATCCTGTGTCGAATATATTAAAGAAAATTTTTCACATGTAAATTTTGAATACGTTGAAGGAGATTCTACTATTACAATGCCAGAATGGATAAATAATCATAAAGATTTAATGTATAAATATGATGTTGTTCATGTTGATGGTGGACATAGTGAACATTGTATATCAAATGATATGAAAAATACCGATTTACTCGTTAAAGTAAACGGAATTGTTATAATAGATGATTCCCAGGTTGGCCACGTAGGTCACTATATAGATTTATATCTATCTACTGGAAATTATATTGAATTGCAATTATGTTCAACATCTGGATATCAACATAGAGTTATTCAAAAAATAAAATAAACATCGAAATTATTTGTATATTTTTACTTCTATTTTCTAATTGAAGTAAAATAAAATGTCATTAAATTTTTATTTGATTTTTAAAGTCAATACGTGTTTGTATTTTGTATTTATCAATTCTAACAATGTATCGGCTTTCAATAATTTGTCGCGTTTCAACAATTCGGCTCCTTCCTGCATCAAATCTTTTGAATTACGAATAATAAATTCGGCGTATCCATACGCGTCGTTCAATAATGATACAATCTCATTATCAATCATTTCCTTGTATTTATCACTATTGCTTGGATAAATCACTTCTTTTCCCATTCCGTAATATACAATCATCTTTTGAGCTAATTTTGCCGCCTCTTCAAAATCATTGATTGCTCCCGTAGTGACGGATATATCGAAAAACACTTCTTCCGCAATTCGACCCGCCAATAATATCATCAAATGTTCAAAGAGTGCTTCTCTCGTAAAAATAGAGGTAGGGGATGCTTCAAAAATAGTATATGCCGGACTTTTCGGTGCCGATAAATTAATAATCACCTTTGTCATCTTGGAATGATGTTTCGATAACATTCCCACAATTGCATGACCCATCTCATGAATGGCAATATTATCAATCATATTGGCCGAAAATTGGTGCTCGGTCGGTTGCCATCCAACCATCATTTTATTCATTACTATATCTATATCTTCGCTGGTAAATTCCGTTCGGTCGTGTCGAAGCGCATTCAGCATCGCCTCATTCACCAAGTTTTCAATTTGGGCGGCGGAAAGTCCATTTGTTATTTCTACAATATCCGGCATGATGATTGAATTCGAATCGTATGGTTTTCCTTTCAAATGAATATTCAAAATGGCTTCACGTGCCTTTTTATCGGGAATACCGATATACATCCGTTTATCGATTCTGCCCGGGCGCATGAGGGCCGGGTCCAATAAATCAACCCGGTTCGTCGCGGCAATAATAAATATACCCGTATTGTTTTTGAAACCATCCAACGCCACTAATAATTCGTTGAGCGTGCTATCCCTTTCACTCGACGATGTTTCGCCGTCCCCGGACCGGGTACGTCCTAAAGCATCAATTTCATCTATAAATATTATACATGGCACATTTTTCTTGGCCAATTTGAATAATTCGCGAATACGGGCCGAACCAACGCCGACATATTTTTCTTGAAATTCGGACCCCGAAACCGCTATAAATCCGGTATGTGCTTCGCCCGCCAATGCTTTCGCCAACAGTGTTTTACCATTTCCGGGAGGACCTTCAAAAATGAGGCCGCGAGGAATTCGCACATTATATTTTGCATATTTTTTGTAATTTTTCAACATATCAATACATTGTCCTAATTCCTTTTTTATATTATCATAGCCACCAACATCGGTAAAATTTACGGGTGACTTTGTAATGACCTCAAAATTCTCGGATTTTTTTTCACTATCATCACTACCGCGTCTTCTTTCTCTCATATCATCATCATCTAATCCATCATCTTCGGTAAACGGATTCATTCCGCCCCCCCCACTATTGTCAATAATAATTCGAATCCCACTTACCCTGGTTCTATTTCGCCCTTGATACGCTTGCATCATGAGATTTTCATATTCATCCATTTCTACGTCACCCGCAATAATTTCATTCGTTTGAATGGTTACGTTCTTTGAATTTAATCGTTTCAAATAATGTTCTCTTTCATATCGAGAAAGAGGATATTTTCGAGCGGCAAAACGTTTTGTAAAAGAAATATCTCTACTCATCATTTTAGTAAAAAATGACGCAGAAAATTGCAATATCGATAATAAAATAAAAACGGTTTTCATTATATATATGTATCTATGATGATATGTTTATATGTTTTTTTAGAACAAGTTAGCAAATATTGAATCCGGCTAATTTACTTTTTAATGAAGCAGTCGCGCTTTTAAGTTGCAGAGTCGTTTGTTTTAATTCATTACTGGCTTGTTTGATAAAATTCACATCGGGATTGTTTTCCATGGCAATTGTGACACCTTGTTCACATATTATATTCCAATTTTCAATCGTAGATACAGCTTTATCTATAATATTTTTCTCTTCCACTGATAAATCGGCATCTACCGGAACCACTTGACTCGGTGATACAAAATGTGATATATATCTCATTGCACAGTTCACTTCGTCCATCACCCCTTCTAATACTATTTTGGTTTCATGTGCTGATTTTGGAAATTGAATAGTAGTCGTCGTTAGAATGGTTTGTTTGAATTTACCGAATACTTCGGATAAATTCCATATTTTACGTAGAGCAATCGAAATAGAGCGCAAGAAATCGATATCATTAATGATGTTTACATTTTGCAATTTGATAATAAAACCATTGAATAATTCACTTAATTCATCGGCGGCTCTACTGAATTCATCGAATCCTTCCACATCGATATTTAGGTTCATTGATTTTGACTCATTCGCTATTTTAGACGCAGCGCGAAATAATTCGGTATAATCATCGATACTTCCTTTTCCATGGAAATCGGTGCATTGGATTTTACTCGCATAATCTTTGATTTGACTCAATAAAATCGCGTTTTCACTTGCCGGATTTGAATCATCCGGATAAGTATCAACTGTTTCTAATAATTTTTCTTGAATTTGGGGGTCATATAATTCAGGATTGGTGGTGTCGAATGTGGTATAAGCCACATAATCACCGCTTGCCGTAAGACCTTCTTTGTTTTTTATTTCAAGTCCGGGTTCAACGACGGTTTCATTTACAATATAGGTGGCAATGGTTGGCACATTGAATGAAATATCGACCACACTATTATATGAAATATCGACTACGTTAGTAATAATATTACTGGATAAATCGATTACTACATTGTAGGATGAATCGATAACGTTACTTTGACTAATTGGGTTAGAATTTGAGTTGGAATTTGAGTTGGAATTGGGAGAAGGTGGCTGGGAAGATGAAGGCATCTATATACTTTACTAATATAGTTTATACTGCAAATAAAATAATTCCTAAATGGCTGCATACATGCATTGGTATTACAATTATTGTCAATAATTATACAACTGTAAAATACAACTATTGCAATGACGATATCATTGATAATATTTTGATTATCAATGATACTAAGAGGGGTATAAATAAACATTGGTTATGTAATATAAAAATAAACATTGGAAAATAAACATTGGTTATGCAATATATGTTGCGATTTTGAGATACTTTTACTATAAATAGTAATTCTTGTGAATGAGTTTTTGCATGTTGTATATTTAAAAATTTTTTTATTTTTTTGTGTTTTTACTTTGAAACAATTAAATTTGAATTCTCAGTATTTGTATTTTTCCGTGCACATCCGCGTTTATGGGCGGCCAATGCTTTCAAATTGTTGGCAGTAAAATATTTACATAAATCACATTTGAATCCTTGTTTCACATTGGTTGGTGTGAATTTGGTGGATAAATATTTTTCCAAAGCTGTAAATTTCATTTCATCTAGTTGAGCCAATATTTTTTTGTGGCTCTCTTTCATGACATTCATAATGGCTTCTTTCTGCGTTAAAAACATCTGGAAATCTTTGTTGATTTCATCCAATACATCCTTGGGTATCGTATTTTCGCGGTCATTTGAATTAAATTGTTTCATTTTAACGGATAAATTATCTATTAAATCTATGGCAATTTTAATTTTGTCTATAGAATAATTTACATTATGAACAAATACATGAACATGACCATTTGTTATATCAATCGAATAATTCGTTTTACTTGCAATACCTGAATTCTCTGATAAAAATATACCATGACAATTATGCTCTTCGACACTTTGTAAAAATGGTTTAATTTCGTCTTGATTTACATTTCGTTCTACATTGATATTATACAATAATATGGTTGGTTTTGTATGTCGTTTCATCATTATTTGAGAATTGTGTATATTATTCAATTCGGCTGTGCAATATTGTTGACTTAATGAAATTATCAATTGGTCTTCTCCATGTTCCGTCGTGATTTGTGGTGATGGTGGTCGACTTCTCTTCGTTATACACTCATACATCTCATTTATCATTTGCGATTGTTTTGTCTGGTTCAAATTTGTCAAATCTTTGAAACAATTTATGTTTGTGTTGATTCTTTCTTCACATGATGATAACATATTATAAATGGGCTGTTGAGTTCCTTGCAAAATATTGGATGCTTTTGTTATGGTCAAAGTTTCCATATTTGAAATCGTATTATTCAGTTGTGATATATTCTCTTTATTTTCATTCAAAGATGACAAAAGCTGTGAATTTATACTGGATATACATGCATTGGAATTCGATTGCAATTGGTCTATAAAATCTATAAGCATCAAATTCATTGCTTCAAAATCTAATTTGGGATTTTTTTCATAAAAATCGATGATTTTTTTGTTCGTAATTTCAAGCTTCATTATGAAATATATATTATAATAAGAAGTTATTTTATATATTTTTAACTTATATATTTAAAGATTTATTTATTTATTATATTTATCCTCACTTAATTTTAAAAAGTGAACGGTCGTTTTTTGGGTAGGGTTAATAATAATTTATTATTTATTATTAACATTTTATCGATCTTCAGACAATTCTATTGTCTATTTAATTATCGCCAGTTTGACCTATTGGACCAGTTGAACCGGTAGGACCTATTGGACCAATTTCGCCAGTTGGACCAATTTCGCCAGTTGCACCGGTAGGACCAATTTCGCCAGTTTGACCTATTGGACCAGTTGAACCGGTAGGACCAAATGGACCAGTTTGACCTATTGGACCAGTTGAACCGGTAGGACCAAATGGACCAGTTGCACCGGTAGGACCAAATGGACCAGTTGCACCGGTTGGACCCGTTTCGCCAGTTGGACCAGTTGGACCTGTTTGGCCAGTTGGACCTGTTTGGCCAGTTGGACCTGTTTGGCCAGTTGGACCCGTTGCGCCGGTAGGACCAGTTGGACCAGTTGAACCCGTTGCACCAGTTTCACCAGTTGGACCAGTTTGGCCAGTTGGACCTGTTGGACCAGTTTGGCCGGTTTCACCAGTTTCACCGGTAGGACCAGTAAGGCCAGTTGAACCCGTTGCACCAGTTGGACCCGTAGGACCGATTGGCCCAGTTGACCCCCTTGGCCCAGTTGGACCTGTATGACCATCTCTACCTCTTGGACCGGTAGGTCCGCGGACTCGTTTCAATAGATGTTTTATATATGATTTTATTGAACAATTTAATTCTGCACTTCCACTAGATTCACTAGATTCGCTAGATTCACTATCGCTCGAATCATGATGAGATGAACTTACTTTACTACATATAGAATCATCTTCAGATCCGCGCCTTCAACGGTCTCTAGAACCTGATCTTCGTCTAGGAGAACGAGAACGTGAGTGTCTTCCTCTTCCTCTGTAACCTCTATCATAATCAAGTAATCTCAAAATAGTATTCTCGTTGTTAATAGTATTGACTTCATCTCTTAATCTATTACGGTCAAGAGTATCAACGGTGTTAATGACATCTTGACTTCTCTGGTCGACCTTTTGTTTAATCTCGCAACAGCATTCACCCATTTCTTTAGATAAATCTTGTTTGTTCTTAAGAGCTTCATATTTAGCTTCTTGTAATTGAAGGGTAATACATTCTTTTACTTTTTGTTGTTCTAATAATAATGCTGCAAAATGATTATCTTGTTTACTAACCATTGCCGCAAAATGACCATCTGCTTTACTATCACTCACATGTGCAAGTTTTTGACCTTCTAATAACAATGATGAATAAAATTGAGCACCTTGTAATGCAGATGCTGCAGCTGATTTTTGTCCTTCATTCAATAAAGAAGCATAATGAGTATTTTGATTTTGTCTAGTTTCCCATGCAGTATTACCGACAGCGGTTATCATATCACCATGATTTTTATTCATAGTAGCCAATACTTCACCTTCTAATGCACTTAAACTTGCAGTAACATCACGACGAACATCGGCTAATCTGGCTTGACTCGCGCCATCAGCAGTGATAGTGGTCATACGGTTTTCGCCAGAATTACGTTCAATGGATGCTAATAGTCCGTTATACGAATCTTTTGATGCACCTACCGAAGCAGTTCCATTGCGTTCTACGGCAGCCAAAATATCACGAGCAGAATCATTAGCGGCTTGTCTAGATGCAGCATCTACCACAGTAGTAGTTAATCGTCCTTCACCCGCGACACGTTCAATCGCGGTCATCACATTACCACCATTGCGTTCTACTGCACTGGTAATTTGACCGGCAGTGCGTTCGGTCGTATTCATTCCATTTGCACCATTACGTTCAACTGCACCGGAAATACTAGCATTCCCGCGTTCAATTGCATCACGTAGTCCAAGTGCATGTGTTTCAACGGTTCCTACTATTTTACTAGTAGTATCATTAATATCTTTGGTTACTCCATTTAATTCGCTAGTTAATTGTCTTTGAGCATCACTCACTGCAAATATGGTCTTGTTTGTTCCGTCATAAATATTACTAGTAAGAGACGAATTTTGCATAGCAGCAAGTATTTGAGCAGGATCAAGTGAATAAGGATTTACTCCTGCTGGGTAAAAACTTTGAAATTGTTGGTATGGTGGTTGACCGGGCATTGTAGGCGTAGTAGACATTGTAATATCTATATACTAGTAAAAGAAAAAAAATAGAAAGTTTTCCCTAAATATAATGACTGCATATATGGTAACGAATTTGTAAAATAGTTTGTGAAATTTGTGACACAAAAAATACAACTGTAACTCTTGTAATCATAATTGTAAATTAGTAATTCGATTTTACAGCGGTTATGCTGTATTTAGAAATATTATTCGGTAAATTTTGTATTTTTTTATAAATCAAAACTATATATATTCGAAATGAATAAAAACCAAATCATAAACACCCTATCATATGAAAATTATTGTGTGAAATTAAAAGCCAACCAATTGTTACAAATGGTTACTGATATGCAAGAAGAATTGAACAAATTAAGAGTGGCAAATTCAAGAAACATATACGATTGCTCTCGAACATTATTCTCCATGGACGATACAAATATAGATAATTTGAGAAATGTAATTCAAGAGCAATATGCCGAAATAGAAATGCTTAGGACCCATGGCCAAGAAACCGAATCAATCAAAAAAAAAAATATAGAGAATGAACAAAAAATAGATAGATTTTCTAGAGAAATTGAGAGATTGAACCATGAAATCTCTCAAAAACGCGGAGAATTTTCCCATTTTCAAAATACAATCTCCCAAAAAGATGAAGAATTCGGGAGATTGAACAATGATATTTCTCAAAAACAAGGAGAAATTGGGAGATTAAATAGTATATTGAATGAAAGAGATAGAGAAATCAGTATATTCAATCAACAAACACATGAAAAACATCGAGAAATTGAGAGATTGAACTATGAAATCTCTCAAAAACAAGGAGAATTTTCCCATTTTCAAAATATAGTCTCTCAAAAAGATGAAGAAATTGAGAGATTGAACAACGATATCTCTCAAAAACACGGAGAAATTGAGAGATTGAACAACGACATCTCTCAAAAACAGGGAGAAAATGACCAATTCAAAATAATTCTGCAAGGAAAGGATGCCGAAATTTCTCATCTAAAAACGCAAATCCCCCAGTAAAATACAACTGTAATTACAAAATTACAATTGTATTACAATTACTATTTGTAAAATCACAAAAATCACTATTTTACAAAAATTACAAAATTCACAATTGTAATTTACAAAAATACAAGTGTGAAAATGAAATTTGTAAAATACATAGAGATAATTCTCTATATATCTGTAAAAATGGAGAGCACGGTAAAACAAATACAATTATATATACCAATCAATGAGTGTTTACCCGAAGAACTATATTCATTCACTCCCCAAGAGACAATTCTCTTAATTAAAACGGGTTATAATACCCTCATTTCCGCGAAAAATAGTATCCATTCTCTCACCAATGATGAAATTTATTCAAAGATTCGAAGTGAAATGAAAGGAACCATCGATGACTTACAAGGAAAGGTCAATATATTAGAAATGGATTTGAAAATAAAAGAGGATTCTATAGAAAAACAAATCGGTAAACGTCTCTCTATTCAACAAGAAAATTTCGAATTTATTCAATCCTCTCAAATGAAAGAACGCGAACATATGCAGAATCGTATTATAGAATTAGAAAAGGAATTGCATAAACAAAAAGAGGGCGAAAAAGAATTGAATTCTAAAATAAATGAAGAGGCAGTCAAGATAATTCACCACGAATTAGAGAGCATGAAGACCATATTACATGAAAAAGATAAACAAAATGAATATTATAAACAGACGTTTGACAAAGCTCTCGAAAAAATCGATATTCTTACTCAAAAAAAATCAGTCGTAAGTATCGGCAAACAGGGAGAACACCAGTTTAAAGAAATCGCGAGCGCGGCGTTTCGCGATTTTGATTCATTTGAATTGGCCGATGTGCATAATATAGGAGGCCAAGGCGATTTCCACTTGAAATTCAAAGATTTCACTATATTGGCGGATTCTAAATTATATTCCAATAAAGTGAATAGCACGTCCCGGGACAAAATCAAACGTGATTTGAAGAAAAATGAACATATTCACTTTGCCTGGTTAGTTTCTCTCGATACTATGATTGATAAATTTGATAAAGCCCCCTTCATGTTTGAATGGTTGACCGAGAATAAATGTATTTGTTATATAAATTCTCTCTTGAAATACGAGGAGCCGGGAGAAATGTTGAGAGCGGTCTGGTATTGTTGTAAAATTCTCTACGGAATCATGGTGAATGATGAATGCGATAATAGAGAAATAAATAAATTACGAGAGCAAGAATTGAAAGTGAGAGAAATTGCACAAAAAATGATTAAAAACGGGAGAGAACGAGAGACAATTCTCTCACAATTGCGTAGTAATTTTGACAAAAATGATGAATATATCCGGGATATATTGAATAATGAAACCAATAAGCTGGCCGACAATTATTTCGGTATCGTTGTTGAATGGTGGAATTCTAAAATAGAAGAGACGGATTCGGGGGAGAGCATGAAATCTACCGCGATTTGGACACAATTCAAGAGAGAAAATGATAATATAGGAGATATGGATTGCAATTCCTTCAAAGATATATTATGTTCTTTTTTGAAAGAGGACCAATACATCAAACCAAAAACAAAAGCGGGAGCATTAGAGATAAAAAATATTCGATGGAAATCGGTGACAAATCACGAAAATCCACCTCCCAATAAAATCAAAATACAAACAAAATTAATGAATGAAATTGTAAAAGTAGAAAAATAAAAACACACATTATATTCAAGTCATTATGCTTATAAATTTATATATTGATTCATATAAATTTATAATTTATAGCTTTTTGAAAAAAACATTATATTCACAATTTACTGAATCATTTGAATCAATGCGTGTTACTTCGAAATGATTCTCTTTCAAAAAAGTTTCAACATGTTTTAAAACATTATTATTTTGTGATACATATATGCTTTTTTCTTCATAAATGACTGTTTCGATTACACCCTCTTTTACATTTTCAATATATTTACCTAAACTTTGTAAAACATCTAAATCAACACCTTGTGCATCTATATGAATAAAATCGATTATTCTATTTTGTAATCCATATTCTTCGATAAATGTATCTAAACGAGTGGTATTTACTTCATATGATTCTCCAGAATATTGTACATCTGTTCTACCATTCCATGTCTTAATTAGTTCCTCATCTGGTCTAAATGGTAAAATCGATGATGCACCACCTTGTTTACTTATATTGAATGTAGTTTTTCCATTAGTTAAACAAACCGCTTTTTCAATAACAGTATAGTTATCAATGTCTTTTGTTCTTTCATAAAGATTTTGAAATAAATCTTTTTTTGGTTCAAACGTATAAACGTCATATCCATTACTATGATATCTTAAACTATCACTTCCATCATATGCACCAACTTCTATCAATAATTTATTCATATAAATTATATTATATTTTATACAATATGATTTATATTTTATATGATTTTGTTGTAATATAATAATTACACCACCATTTGCCGGTCGATAAATTTTCAATGAAAAATGAATGGCTGGTAAATTGTGTTTAAAATATACAAACGCTTATACTTTTTATACGTTTGGTTTCTAAATCTTATAACCCAATACGTATAAGTCCCCCAAAAGTTTTGGTAACAAAAATCTCACTCGTTATGGTAACAAACACCTTTTTATTTTTATCCTGTAAAATCGGCGTTTGAACAATTTTTATACAGTTAATCGTTTAAAATATATAAAAATGATCTATATACTACTATATATATGAAGGTTTGTGTAGTTATGTTTTATGATGATAATATAAAAAGTTATGGTGAACTAAATTATGAAATAAATAAAAAATATTGTGAAAAATATAATTTAGAAATAATTTTATCAACTAAGAAAAAACTAGATACTAGGCATTCTGCATGGGAAAGATTACCATTATTACTTGATAATATTTCAAATTTTGATTATATAATATGGATTGATGCGGATGCTTTTTTTTATAATGACGCAAATAATATTGTTGATATTATAAATGAGAATAGAAATGTTAATTTTATTTTCAGTAACGATATAGGTAATGGTAATATAAATACGGGGATATTTATTGTTAAAAATTGTGAGTATAGTATAAATTTTTTAACTAGATGGCTAAATGATGAAGATTTATATAAAAATAATCCTTATCCTCAATGGTGGGACCAAGGTGTATTAATAGATATGTTTAATCAAAATATATTAAATATTAAAGAACATTCTATACAAATTGAATATGGTGTTTTACAACACTTTACCGATTATGATAAATTAATAAACAAAACACATATTTTTCATTTAGCTGGAAGAGACCACCACACTAGATATCAAGAATCTAAAAAATATTTTGATAAATTAGTTGGCATTTGAAATGTTACACCTTTGATACCTTTCTTTAGGTTTTTACGAGTTTTATTCTTTGGAATATATTATAAGCACCTTCCAAAATGTTCTTATAATATTCATGTGGTCTAAATATATATTGCACGTATATGCAGTAAATGCAACGACCAATCAACATAATTTATTCATATAAATTATATTATTTTATATGATTTTGTTGTAATATAATAATTACACCACCATTTGCCGGTCGATAAATACACTTTTGGCAATATTTTTGACAATTTTGTCGTTTTTCTTTTCAACATCGGTGCCTAACGGACCACCTAGCGATTCTTGCATAATATTGAATGCCATATTGAATTCGTCCGAGTCCAATATTTGCATATTTGGATGCAAATTATTCCAGGCGCTTATTTGCTGAACATTTTTGAAAGCGATTTTTTTTATAGCGGCCTTTATTTTTTGCAATTCAGGGTCTTCTTTAATCCATTCATTTTGCTCTCGAATATACAATGTGTCTCTCTTTATATCAGTGCAATGCACCGGTCTTGTATACAAATCTAATTTTTTTAATCCATTCATGAATATTTGGGTAATACCGTTTACATATCCTGTATTACCTACATTCTCCAAATCATCAAAGGTTATTTTCAAATTTTCAACGAAATCAACTAAATTCATTGCATTTTTACATTTCTCATTCAAAAATAAGTTTAAATTGAACTGCGTGTTTGTTTGATTATTGGTTGTATTATTAATCACTTGATTGTTTTGTGACAATTCGATGATTTTTTTATTTTGTTCAATCATTGTATTTGTTTGGTCCATTAACATCTTTTTTAATTCATTGTTTTGTTTTATAAAATCAATAATCATATCAGTGGATACTGCCGGATTTTTAAATTCCATATTTTCGTTTGTTAAGTTATTATTATTGTGATGACGATTATCCTGGCTTTCAATACATGTTTTATTATGTTTCCATAATCCGCTACGATTTTTATATTCTTTATTACATATATTGCATTTAAATTTGGATGATTCTACTGGTTCTATTTTTTTACTATGTTTTGATGTGCTCATGTGTTTGTTTATATTTTGTTTTATATCAGTTACATAATTGCAATATTGACATTTGTAATGTTTATCTTTTTGTATGCTGATATCTTTATTATTAGGATTATCTATATTTGTAGTAGCTGGTTCTTCAATAAATATATTTTGCTGGTTCACTTCTTTTGGCTTTGGTAATGGTTCAATGCTATTTAGAGTTGCATTTAGTAATACAAAATATTCTTGTTCTTTTATTCTTGCTTCATAATGATGTCTGCAGTTAAAGATATTAATAATTTCCATACTCCAATTGGTCCATCCACCGGTAGTTCGAATAGTTTCATATAATTTGTATTTATAATTTGGTGAATTTGGATTTATACAGGATTGTTTATGATGATGTTTTCTTTGCACAAAATTAGTAGTATGACCTACATAGACATCTTTTATGGTAGGATCTTTGCAAGTGATCTTGTAAATAATAGTATTTGAGTAATCAATTTCAGTTTTTGGCATTGTAAATGTTATAATAATCTTATATTTATATTATATTATCACAAAATAGTTTTATGATTTTTTAAGATTTAAAAAATGCCTAAATCACAAATCATAAAAAAATATAATGTTAGATTCCAAAGCATCTCAACGTCTATCACCTGTTTTGGTAAATTCGATGACCAGTTGTATATATTTTGCTCGTATATGCAGTAATGCAGTTTTTCAATGGTAATAAATGACTAGTAAAATGCTTTTAATACTTTTGGTTTCCATTTGGTTTCCATTTGGTTTCCATTTGGTTTCCATTTATTTTCCATTTGGTTTCCATTTGGTTTCCATTTTTGAAAATGCAGTCATTTCGAAATTCATAAATGATTTCAATAAATCATTTATGATAACAAATTTTAAAAAATAAAAACGCTTATACTTTTTATACTTTTTGTTTCCAAATCTTATAAACCAAAAAGTATAAATCCCAAAAAAGTTTTGGTCACAAAGTTTTCATAGAAAAATAAATTCTCACTCGTTATGGTCACAAACACTTTTTTTGCAAAATTGAGGACCCGTTTTTATAAAATGGACATTTTTAAAAATGTCCAAAATCAAAAACTCGAAATGAATCTAGAAAGGCCTTTTTTTCAAGAATCAATATGGTAACAAAAAAGAGTATTCGTTTATTATAGTGCAAACCACAAATGCTTTTATATGTAATACAATATTATACCAATATATCACTGATAACTTGTTTGTTTAGTGGTATCTCTTTACTAATATTCTTGATGATTTTTTCATTGTTCTTATCATCACCACTGCATGCTTCTTTGCAAATTTGGATTGATTTTGTTATATGGTCTTCTCTTTCAGCATCCCCTTCTGGAACATTCTTTGACCAATCTACACATTGTCGTAAATTGGTTTGGCTAACATCACTAATTGCTTTCTTGGTATCTTTCAAGTCGTCATCTTTGTTCCAAGTATCATTATTGTGAACATAGAATGTATTGCGGCGTTCATCAGTGCAATGAAGAGGGCGCTCAGTAACTTCCATGGATTTTAATTCCTCGATAAAGAGTTTTGAAATGCCATTCACATAGCCATGTTCATATATTTCCATCATATCCACCTTTGATTTCACAACTTCAATGAACTCACTCATGTTCTGGGCGTCCTTGCATTTGTCTGCAAGGAACATAGTAATATTGTAATTCTTATTATGTGAGTTAGTATTATGACTATTGGTATTAGAGGGCTGTTGGTTCTTGACAATCTCCGTCAATGTTTTATTTTGCTCAGTCAATGCTTTATGTTGTTCCACCATTGTATTTGTTTGGATAAGCATAGCATTACGTATTTCTTGGTTCTCTTTGATTAGCATTTGTATGATTTCGATCCAATTGGTTTCTGTGTCTTTGGGTCCTACTGGTTCTTGAGTTATAGGTTCTGTGGTGGTTGTATCAGGTTTAACATAGGTGCACGATTTTGCGTGACGATAATAGCTTGATGAATGTTTATAGGTAGACCCACATTGACATTTATAGTCATCCACATTTTTTTGTATAGCATTTAATTTGTTAATATGCTTCTGGGTAGATAAATGAACCATATAATTACTCTTGTAACTGCATATAAAGTTACAATGTTCACATATATATTGTTGTCTAATTTTTTTATGTAGCATTTATATTAATAAAATGTATATAATGCTACAAGAAAAAATGTCTAAATCATTTTTCGTAAAAATAATAAAAAAAAATATGCAGTCATACAAAAAATATAATTTTCGATTTCAAAGCATATCAGTCACAATCGCATTTTTTGACAAATTCTAAGACCCGGTTTTATAATTCTGACATTTTTAAAAATGTCAAAAATGTCAGAATCGAAATCTGGAAATGAATCTAGAAAGCCCTTTTTTCTTAATCCCTATTTATAAAAATATGCAGTTATTTATATAAATAATATCATCAAACTTGTCTGCATTTTACCGGCTAACTATACATAATATTTATCAATTTGTATTACACTTTTTCTGCACGAATAATATTAGGATATTCATTTATTACTGGAATTCTATAACCATATCCAGTTATCTTATATGAATTTCCTGCATCAAAGCTTGTATATAATTCTGTGCTATTGAAGAACAAATAAAACAAAGAATTTTTTACAGAATATAAATTTCCATCTGTATCAGCAACTGTATTTATACCATATTTTCCACGAAATACGTTGGTCTCTTTTATTTTTATGGTTTTTTCGAAACGCGTTGCATATGCATACAACATATTTATTACCAAAACAAATACCAGCACATAGATATAATATCTAAATTCATAAAGACGACGAATGATTTCGTTTTTCATTATAATAATTGTTGAGATATTTATCTCTATTTTATATTTTCAAATGCCTAAAATACATTATATGAAATCATATATGAGTTATGAAATTATGATAATTGTTTAATAATTAAATGACATGATAATGGTTGTGACAATGCTCCGGTAGCTTCGTCGATTTTAATTCCTCCAGCAGAAGCAGTTGATGGATTATGAATACTTAATGTAGATTGGTCGCCGGATGGTGTTGCAATAATAGACATACCAACTATAAAACCGCCTCCAGATTTACCAACAACGGTTTGTGATAGTTCTTGACCATTTAATACAATAACTAATTCACCAGTATTTTGAACGGTAACTTGGAAAGTGATTTCAAAAATACTGTTTGGAGGTAATAAAAATTCAAATGGACTACCAGCGGACCTTTGTATTGACCCATATGGATTTACAGAAGGTCTTGGAAAGTGAACAGCTGAACCGGGGTCAATTGAATCCGGATTATCATTATCTTCTCCAGAAACACCACTCATTAATCCATAAAAATCTGCAAAATTTAATATGCTAGATGGACCAGTAGGGCCTATAGAGCCAGTTGGTCCTTGGGACCCGGTTGGACCCGGAGAACCAGTTTGTCCTTGAGAACCGGTTGGACCTTGGGAACCAGATTCACCTTGAGAGCCAGTTGGTCCCGGGGACCCGGGGGGTCCTTCGTGGCCGTCACATCCATGAGGTCCAGTTGGACCGGTTGACCCATCATCCCCACAACATCCAGGTGGTCCAGGTGGTCCATCACATCCATCTTTACCATGATATCCCCTTGGTCCGGGAGGACCCGGTGGTCCATCACACCCGTCGCATCCATCTTTACCGTCTTTTCCATCACATCCATCTTTACCGTGATATCCCCTTGGTCCGGGAGGACCAGGTGGTCCATCACACCCGTCGCAACCGTCTTTACCATCTTTTCCATCACATCCATCCTCTCCATCACAACCATCTTCTCCATCTTTACCATCTTTACCATCTTTACCATC
>Ga0129336_10000697_pt1 | contig 19837 bp, 17 predicted proteins | sample CPB6_02_DNA_FD_96878 | JGI IMG/M metagenome (GOLD analysis project Ga0129336, IMG submission 96878) | Freshwater to marine salinity gradient microbial communities from Chesapeake Bay, USA - CPBay_Sum_0.6_0.2_DNA | ecosystem: Environmental > Aquatic > Marine > Coastal | place: USA: Chesapeake... | reverse complement strand
TCTGCTGCTGTCTGTAACTCCTTTGATTCACGATCCATTGCTTTAATCTCATGCTGTCTCCAAACAAGATCAGAGATTATTTGAGCCTGCGTCTCGCTTACTCCTGCTCGCATAAGTTTAGCGGTGAGTTGGCTTATCCAAGGCTGCTTGCGATTCATGTCTGGAATCTGCTTCAAGTCTTGTTGAACAATAGCCTTCACTTCATTCTCTTGTTTTTCAGGGAATGCGGGAGTGTCGGACAACTGATCTGCAAGCCGATTGATAATAGACTGCGCCTGCGACTCAGCGGTATTACGCAATGATATTTGGGCTTGGCGCTTTGCATAGGCTGCGTTTTTCTCCTCAACACTTAACGCATACATGTTGTCCAGCGTTTGTTCTAGGTAACTCTTGAGTCCGTCATAGTTCTCATCCATCTCTATTCCCGTCTCAGACTCTTTTGATACTCCGTAAATTTTGCGGATAATAGAATTGATAATGTTTTGCTTCTTCTCAGCCACTACCTTTCCGTCAGATTCATCAACCAAATCCCTAATCTTTATATCCTGCTCTTTCATCTCTGAGCTAACGAGACGCTGAAGCATACTGTCGCTGACAGGCATATTAAGCTGCCTGCTCATGGAGTCGTTCCAAGCCTTTAGGATAGAGTCATACTTGGCGTTAACGGCATCTGGATTGTTTGTAGTCGAAAGCTCCTCTTGGCGGCGACGATCAATTTCTGCGACAATTCTCTTGTCTGCTTCAATTCTCTTTTCTTCGCTCAACTTCGATTCATTTAGGATAGAAGCGACCTTCTCAATATCGGTCATCTTGGTATTCTTCGGCTCACCAGCCAACTTCATTTTTATGAGAGTTGCCTTAACGATCTTTGCAAGCTCGTTGTTTTGAGCTTGGTCGAGTTCTCCAAGCAGTCCGGGCTTATTCTCCTGACTGCTCATTGTTCTCCAGAAGGTTGATTCCAATCCACTAGCAGCCTTATCAACAAGCGTGTCTCGATAGTTGGCTAGGTTCTTCACCAGAAGATTTGCAATCCGATCAGATATGCTGACCTTGGCCGGTTTATAGCTAATCGTTATTCCATCAACATCTCTTGATCTAATGAGGTTTGCGAAAATCAAAAGCAACTGATCCTTCTTCGGATTGTCGTATCCAGAAATAAAATCATCAATCTTCTTCAAGATGTCTTTATTTGTCCTGCTTTCAATCCTCTTAATATCATCAGCGACCTCTATAGCTAGGTCTAACTCTGCGCTTTCAGATTGAGTTAAGGCATCCTGTGCAATCTTAATCTGCTCTTTACTCGGAGTATTTGTCCCAAACAATACAGCGGCAAGCCTCTCAACATTGCTCTCTAGTTCCGTCTCGTATGCAGCAACTCCTGAGATGTCACTGCTGAGTCTTTTCTTAAAGGCATTAAGAACCCTACCGCTCTGGCTAACACCACTAGCAAATTCACCAGTAGGCATCTTGTTACCGTTTCGGATCATGTAGGCGAGCATCTTGGTGTCACCCTGCACTGCCCGTCTTCCAGCGTAGTTAGCTAACTCTACAGAGTACAACTCTGCTCCCATGCTCTCTTTAATACCTTTCCTAAATTCAGGAGCCAGTTCCTCCTCGGTGACTTGATTCACATACCCAGCAAACTTGTTGTTATTGTTATCAGTCTCGTCCATGAACTGACTGATATATGCCCACGCCTGCGAGGTGTTTTCAGGAGAGACTTTCGTAGAGTCGAAGAACTTGCTTCGGATGATGTCCGTTGTCTTCTGTGTAATGCCGGGAGGTGTAGTAATAATCCTGCCGATCTTCATTCCAGCGACTTGCTCTCTGCGAGGCTCTGCTGCCATCCTGCGAATATCAGGCGAAGTTGGGCGGAACCTCTGTGAGAGAGGGATTATATCTCCTGCGTCATCGTAGGTTACGGGGTCTGCGGATTTGATTTGAGATGGGTTGAAGACAAATTTAATTATTCCAGAAGGAGGATTTCTGTTATCTGATCCAGCATAAGCATCTGGGATTCTTTCAGAAGAAATGCCACCATCAAAACCACCGTCAATTGCGCGATCAACTATTCCATTAATGCCATCCGATTCAAATTCATCGTATGTAAATCTGTATGGATTTTTTATATTTAGAACAACCGGTATTGTTTGCCCTATTGTTTCTTGATCAAGTTCTGACGGATATGGAATATTATTTAATTTTGCATAATCAACAAGATCGTCTATAGCGTAATAAATATCCTCTCCTATTTCATTCGTGAAATTTAATGCTTGGTCTTTTACTGATGAACGCATCCAAGCTGCGTCATCTTTCGATATTCCCCACTCAGAAGGAATAATCATAGACACTTGATCATCAGATAGTCCATCAATCCATTGATTTACTATTGACTCGTTGGGAGCTGGTCTATTTTGAAACCTGTATGTATTTGCTACATCTTGGCTATCAGAAAAAAAGAATGCCTTCTGTGCGCTTCTCATTCCTGTTAATTCTCCGCGCCTTCCAAATACATCAATTCTTTCTTCGGTGGGGGTTCCGTGAATTGCTTTTACATTATACCCAGCCTTCTTCGCCGCCTCATCCACCATCCTCTGGGCAGTCTCCATATCCCCGCGTTCTACCGCTGCGAGATACTCGGCATCCATCGCAGTTAGATCGTCGATTATCTTTCTAGCCCCGCCTTCACGCGAGATAGCCTCTCCTGCCTTGTATCGGTCAAGTGCTGCGGTAAAGACCGAGATAGCGTCTCTATCGCTGATGTTGAACTTAAAGCCTAGCTTGTTCAGGAATCGCTTAATAGCGTCTAGCATACTGCGCCAAGCGGGAGCCTGCTCTTCGTTAATGAACTGATCTACGAAGGCTCTGACCATCTTCTCCTCCAAGCGGATTTCGCCTGTCTCTTTGTTGTATGCCGTCTCGACATACGCATCCAATTCAGCTCTAGCTTTAGGAGAGAGCGATGCAATAAACTGATCGAATGCTGCGCGGAACTCTGGATCGCCGAAAATGTAGTGTCCGAGTTCGTGGGTAATCGTATCGCGGATGTCGTCGCTTTTGTTCAGGTAAGCGAGGTTGACGATGATCTCTCCCGTTTCTGGGATATACGCGGCCTTAAACTCAAAGTCTTTATCCTTGCTGTCATTGACGATTGTAAAGCCTTCTGGGATTTCCCCGCCGAACATATCGTATGCGACATCGAATACTTCATTGAAAGTGTATTGCTGGTCTGGTGGCGTGGTTAAGATGTTTTCTGGAGTAGGAGAAACTTCTGATGCTGCACCTTCAGATTCTTGTATAACAATAGCGTCTTCTGGAGATATGTTTTCAGATGAGTATGGGGCGGTTGCTGCTAATTGCTCTGGTGTTAAATCTCTGCGAGCCTGTATTTCTCTGGCTTCGATTTCTCCAGCAACTTTTCTATATCCCTCATATCCAAGTTCCTTTGTGCTTGTTAATTTTTTAAGTTCCTTATCTGACTTTGAGACAAGTTCTTTTGCCAAAGGCCACAAGTCTTTTCTTGTAGGATTAGATGTCTGATTCTGAATTTCTTCAATGGAATATTTTTTATAGGCTGGGACTCTCATCCAACTTTTAATTCCCAAAGCCATCTGCGCTGCAATTCGTGTATCTTCAGTATTTCTTGGCTTTTTCGGACTGGCTCCTATTGCGAAATCTTCTCGCCTTTGTATTGCGTGTTGTATTTCATGTAACAAAGTTGATCGCAAATCCTTTGGAAAATTATTTGCATTAAGTTCTATTTTATCTGGATTCCCAGAACTTATTTCGGTTCTTGGTTTTTCTTCTATAAATTGTCCATATTGATTTCCTTTTAATGGGGCTATTACTACTTCTATGTTCTTTAATCCCGGATACGAATCATATAACTCTTTATGATCTAAAATATCAGACAACTTTCCAATAATAGTGTCGCCTTGATTTTTGAGTATTTTATATGTTTTATTAATCAGTGATTCAAATGAAGGCTCTCCAGCATTTCTTAAAAATTTTTCAGTTGTAAGTTTTGCATTTTGATCCGGTATTTCCCACCGCATCTTGCCGTCATACTTTCCGGGGAACCATCCCGTCACAGCGCGAATCTCTTCTGTTGTCTTGCCTGCTGCCGCCATCGCTCTAGCTGCATCCAAACTATCGCGCCTAAACTGAGGCATCTCAGCTCTCTCGCCAGCAAACAGCTTCCTAGCTCCCTTGCCTTTTACCTGTCGCAAATCTCTCGCCTCGACAACCTGCGTCTCGCCTGTCCTCTCGTTCTTTACAGAGTAATACTGCTCGCCTAGCTCACGCTCTGTTGTGGACTGCGGGATTACTTCTTCGATAGTGTAGGTCTGCGGGGACTTGCCTAGCTTGATGCGGTTGCCTACAGTGATGCCTGCGGGAGTAGGCGCAGCCTCTGGTGCGGGTGTAACGGCTTCTGTTACAGGAGGAGTCGTTACAGGAGTGGGGGCTGCTGCTCTAGCTTCAAGTCTATCTTTTGCGATTTGGCTTATGCGGCTTAACTTGCCACTCATTTCCTCGTCAAGTCGAAGGCCGTTTAGCGTTATCGTTTCAGCTTGAGATAGCGGCCCAGTTGCGTCTCGCGGAGTAATCTTGTCTGCTTCAGATTGAAGCGCATCTTCAAGTCCAACCTCTTGCTCTTGGATTTTTCCGTAATAAAATGCGTCTTTTTGTTTATTGAGAGCCTTCAGTCTTTCCTTGGATTCTTTGATTCTATCATCAAATCCATAGACTACTTGCTTGCGAGGAGAATCCTTTAGAGCTTCTGCCTTTCTTTGCGATTCAAGACTTGCTATTTCCCTGTTTGTTTTTGCGATTTCGGAATCTACTTCTTGTTCTGTTATCGCTGGCGCAACAGGCTCTTGTTCAACAATAGTAGCAGGCTCCGCGCCTACGATTGGAGAAATCTCAGGAACTTCTCTGATAGTAGGTTGCGTTGGCTCTGCACCTACTAACTCGGAAGTTGGAGGAATTTCGGAGATAGTAGGTTGTGTAGTCGGGACTACTTGCCCTTCTTCTTGGCCTCGCGCTGCACCGAATATGCGATTGCGAGCGATTGTTTCATCGGGCGTTTCGCCTTCAACTCTGTCTTGAGGTTCTTGACGAACGCCTTCTGGCTGGATGATTTCTTGAGTGGCATCTGGTGTGGGTGGTTGTGCAGTCGGAACTGCGGGTGTAACTGCTGGGGTGATTGTTGGTGCAGCAACTTGACCTAGCCTTTCAGCGTAAAACTCACGCATCTTGTTTGAGTATTCTGCTCTTTGCTGCGGATTTAGTCTCTGCTCTTTTTCGCTTCTTGTTAATGAAAATGATTCTTTGCTTTCAGGATCAATACCAAGAAGCTCGTCAAGGATCGCATCCTCTCGCACCATTCTATCAATTTTATCGCTTCTGATAGATTTAGCCTCTGCATCCTCCTCCTGCTTCCGTAATCTATCTGCAATCTGCGCTGCCGTCTCTGTAGGTGCAATGGTAGCCTTAACCTCTTTAATCGCTTCTAGGGCGTTCTGTGCGTTAGCACGGGCCTCTTCTGTAGCGGCGGTAGCTAGGGTATTCGTAAAGCCTGCTTCTGCTGCGTCTAGTTCTTCTGGGGCTACCTGCGAGTAGATAGCCTTGAACTCATCCTTGCTCATCGGTTTTTGAGCAGCGGCGGTAGGCTCTTTAACTGCGACTAGCTCTTCTTCAAGTTGCGCTTCTAGCTGCTTGGCTAGTTCGTCCTGTCTGAGATTGGTTGCTGCTTGGTCCTGAATAGCGGATGCTGTAAGCGGTGCGCCGTTCTCTGCAACCTTCCTAGCGATCTCGTTAGTCTGCTCAAGGTTCTCTTCAGCGAGAGTCTTGATAGGTGCTGGTCTTTCAACTGCACCAGCAATACCACCCAGCGGTGCGGCGGCAACGGCTTCCATCGTAGCAGCGGCAACGACTCCGCGAGAAGGATCAACATCGAAGCCTTCTCTCTGGAGTGCGACATTCTTTGCAAGTTGCTCTTGTGCTGCCTGCGCTGCTTCAGGGGCAGCTTCAGTAAGTCCGCCCTTCAATACGCGAGAGACTACACCAGCGGCAGGAGCGGTTCCTTGCTTAGTAAGTATTCTAGTAATGATGCCTTCAGCGCCAAGCGTAGATGCTGCACCAAGTCCTGCTCCAAGGAGAATCTGATCTAGGTTCTTGCCTCCATAAGACTGAGCCTCTACGGCGGCTTTCTCCGCTGCGTCTTCTGCAATACCGGAGTTGACTAGCTCGTTCTTAACCTCGTTGTAAATCTCGCCCTTAATCATACCAGCACCCATACCAGCACCAACGCCAGCTTGGACTGCTCGCATGCCCAATGCACCTAGTTTGGCTGCGCTACCTGCAAGACCCGTAGCGATGACCGGAGCCATCGTTCCTAAGGCTTGCGACATAATATCGACTGGCGCAATGCTGAATGCTTTAATGCCAGCCTTAACCTGCTCGCCGAATCCCTTGTCCTCGGCATCTTTCATAATCCGAGAAATCTCTTGCTGGTCTTCTTTAGCTTGAGCCGACATCAAATCAGCCATGTATCCCTCAACGCCTGACAGAGACTTTGACACAGGGTTATCTGCGCCCAAGATGTCAGTCATCATCTTAATTCCAGTAACGCCACCACGGGCGATTCCTAGCGGGATGTCAGCTACTTGGCGAAGGATGCCTTGCTCTTCCGCCTTAGGCTTGATTTCCTCTTTTTCAATAATTGGCTTGAAGTATGAGAACTCTTCCTCATCGCTTACAGCAGGCCGCGAAACTGAGGCTGGTTGAACAAATTCAGGCTCTTCTTCAGCAAGAAAAGCATCTGGATCAAATCCCGTAGATTGCGGCAGTGTTTTAGCTGGCTGCTGTGGGATTATTTCTTCTTCGTCTTCTTCTAGTAAGAAAGCATCTGGATCAAAAGCCATTACAATTATATTCCTAATTTTTGTTTTATTGCTGCTGCCCGTGGGTCGTTAGGGTTTTGTTCTAACCACTGTAATGCCTCTTGATTTTTTGGCGAGATATTTTTACTTGGTGAAGGAGCTAGTGCTGGCTGCACTATTCCTGCCTCCTCTGGAGTTATGCCTAGTTTCTGAAATCCTTCTTTAAGTCTCTTCTCGTATGCCTTCAACATTGCCTTCTGAGGAGCAGAAAGACCACCCTGCTCTTTGCTCATTTGATCTATCTCAAATTGGCTCTTTAGTATTTTTTGAGCCTCATCCAAATCAAATTCTTTTTCAGGCTTGAGCGTCTTGTTCGTATATCTCTCGTTCACCCTATCCAGTCTTGCGACTGTTCCGTTCCTGAAATCATCGCTAAATTCCGAGTATGGAAGATCAATGAAAATCTGATCTCTCTTATTCTGATAATCTGGGTCTTGAGGATTAAGTGTTGCAAATCTTTGCCTAGCAAGTTTAACTTGATCCGCGATTGCCGCTTCTTCGTTTAGCTTTGAATCGTAATTATCTAGCTGTGCTTGTCGAGTCTTTAGAGCAACCTCGTTTAATTTCCGTATGATATTCTCCTCGTCAATTTGGTTTTGAATATAAGACGGAACCATCGGCATTACCTGCCTAGTCGGATACTTCTCTTCCAAGCCAGCATATTCAAACGCTTCTGGAGTGCGAGACAATGCGGCTTGACCTGCTCTTTCCCAAGGCGTGTATCCACCTTCGTAAAGATCAATCTCGCTGATGCTTGTCCTTCTTCTGTCTCGTCTATCCCTTGGCATAATTATCTATATGGTCTTTGTAGCATTTGGGTTGCTTGCAATATTGATTGCAATCCACCCGGTGCATATTGTGGGTTTTTTCCTTGCACGAATTGCTGGAAGTCAGGATTAGCCATAGATGTTCTCTCGGCTGCAACCCTAGCTTCTCTTTCCCGCCTCATTTTTTCCGAAAGTTCTCTATTGCGTTCAGCGATAATCCCTGTCCGAGCAGCCTTCTGTCTAGCTCCCATTTCTTTTGGAATGCCAGCTTGATATGAGTTGATGAAATCTCCAAGCCTGTATTGCTCGACATAATCTCCAGCGCGTCTAGCGTCACGATAGGCTCGCTTCAGGGTTGATAACTGTTGGTTATATTGACTGAGTTGCTCGTTGCTTGCTTCTTTAGCGGCGATGTCAGACCTAAACTTTGCGGCTCGCTTTTTAGATGCAGCTTCACGCTCTTTACCTTTAGCACGGGCTGCGGTTAGCGTCTTGTAATAGTTCTCTTGCTGAGCTTTCGTTGCCCTTGGATTTGCTTCCACGACTTGACGCATGATACGATCTTTCTCTGTCTCGTCAGATTTTGGAAGCATTGCAGTCTTCTCGCCAATGCGAGCTTGCTGCTTGTATTGCTCTTTTAGAGTCGATTCCTCTTCTCTTGATTTGGCTGGGAATCTAATTCCAGCAACAGCACCCTTGCCGCCCATCTTTTTAAGTGCAGCATCAGCGGCTTCCTTCGTGTCGTAGAATTCATCCTCTGAGGATTTTCCGCCTTGCAGCATTACACGATAAATGTCTGGTGGTGGCGGCTCCTCATCTTTGGCTTTAGTTGCTGATTTAGGAGCAGCCTTAACTTCGGCTTTCTTCTCTCCAGTAATAGACAATGGCTTTTTAGATGGAGTCTCAGAAGCGATTAGATTTTCTGCGGCTTCTTTTTCTTTAGCGATTTTCTCCTCGCCTCCCATCATTTCTTTTTGGAATGGTGTTAGTTTACGCGTATCAATTCTTTTATACCCCTGCGCGATTTCCTGTGATGCAGTCTGCGTCCCAGTTGTTGGAAATGTCGGGCCTTTGCCTAAGGTAATCTTTGGCTCTATCTTGTCTTTCTTCTTTGCTCGCTCTTCTAGCTCCTTGGATATTTTACTCCAATCTGTCGTAAGTCCGTTTGCCATATCTTTAGTCGTTTATTGTTTAACAGTATTATCAGTAATTCTGTCCGTTCACAATCCCGAACCAATTCGTTCCGCCATCGTGCGTGATAAATGTAAATGTATCTATCTTGCCGTTTGTTGTTGTAATCGTCGGAGGAGTTGAGCTAGGCCACTTAACAGATGCAGGCCAAGTCGTAGTGTAGCCAGTTCCGTTAGCGATAAACTGGAGGATGAATGAGAATACTTTCGGTGAAGCTGGTGGGCTTGAGAATGTAACGGTAACATTTTGATCCAGCGTTACAGAGAACAGTGTGGCAGCAGCAAGGTTTAGAGACAATGCGTTAGCAGAAATAGATGGGCTGCTCTTCGTCTGCACAGGAATACCGAGTGCCGCTTCTCCGCTGACTGAGATCGTTGTGAATGATGGAGTGCTTGATACAACTCCCGTTGCGCCTGTTGCACCTTGAGTTCCGGCAGCTCCGGCGGGACCAGTTGCACCAATTCCAGTCGCACCTGCGGGTCCAGTTGGTCCTGTAGCTCCAGCAACGCCAGTAGAACCCGTGGCTCCTGTTGCTCCACCGGGATCACCAGTCGCGCCTTGCACACCTGTAGCTCCAGTCAATCCAATAACGCCAGTTGCTCCAGTGGAGCCAAGCGGTCCTGTAGAACCTGTTAAGCCTGTAGCTCCAGTGGCTCCAACGCCTGTTGCACCAGTCGCACCACCGGGGCTTCCAGCGGTTCCTGTTGCTCCGGTTAGTCCTGTCGCTCCTGTTACTCCAGTAGCACCAGTTGATCCATAAACACCAGTCGATCCTGTTAAGCCAGTAGCCCCAACTGCATACTGAGAGGAAACGGTTAAGTCATTTATGAGAACATATTGAATCCCATTATTCTGACCTATTGGCGTATCGGAGATTTGAAAATCTCCAGAAAGAATCATTTGCTTGATTCCGCTTACAGTCTTTGTCAGATACCACTTCTTTCCAGAAATCAATCCGATTGTGTTAATTTGAGTATCTGTTAATGAAAGATTTACTATATTTGTTCCGCTAATTGCAACCGTGATTGGGAATACGGTTTGAGATGGTGATTCGGTAAGTATGATTCCAGCCTCAAATGTTAATGCTGAAATTGTTGTTGAGAAATTCAACGACATTAAGAAGTCAGTTCCTAATACTGTCTCTATATTGAGTTCTCCGGGGGTCTGTGAAAATGTTGACATAATTTATCTTCCGGGCCAAAGGTTTTCAAACTGCATTGCTGCGCGATCAATGTTCAACTTCCATTGAGTTCCTCCGCGAACCTCGCGGTTTTCCCCATTGAGAAGCTGTAACGCTTTCATAAAAAACATTTCCGAACGCTCCATATCTCCCTCGTCTTCCCACTTCAAGGACATCAGCATATTCTTGAGTGCGCCGAGGTTTGATACGATAACTTCATCTGTATCGTAAACGCAAGGAACAAAGCGAATCTTGCAGAGGACATCAACATAATCGACTGTAGGCTCGTTAGGAACTGCGTAGCGGTGATAACTTACAGTTGTTTCGGTTGCCTCGTATGCTCCGATCTGCTCTTGTGTAGCTCCGCTAACAGCATAAAGATTTATTGCGCCTTTAGTAATAGGCTTACTGAAGAATGTCAGCGGTCCTTTGAATACTTGAGCGTTAGTAGCGAATGGGTTTGCAAGAGTGACTTCAATAGTCACATCGTTGTTATCTGCATCCTTGCCTTTAATTACGACAACTTCTCCAGCATCGCTTGAATCTTCGATCTCAACTTTGAGCGTGTATGTCTCGTATGTTGTGTTTGCGAATGTCACGAAGCCATCACCGAGGTCATCGAAGAATGTCTCGTTGTAGCCGTATCTAGGCCAATACGAGGCTGTCCACAAGTCAGAGATTGGATTGAGGTATGAGAACCATCCGTTGCGTAGTTTGATTGGTCCTGTAGCCCAGCTATCCGTTCCAGTATTCTTGCGCCATTTAGCAGCAAGCGCGGATACGAATCTGCGCGGAAGCGTAATCATTCCGCTGGGAGAATAAAAACGAACAGGAAGAATCGTTCCGTTCCACTTCCCGCTGTTAATCAACCTCTCTTGAGAGAGATTCAGATATGAGTCAAAGCGATCTATATTCGCTTGGTTATCGAGCGAAGGAACGATTGCAGGATATAGTTGCTGCCTAGCTTCCGCTAAAGTTATTCTCATTTAACAAAAATCTTATACCATTATTGAATAATCTGGCAATTAAATTCTAACTACATCCGGTTGTTCCGTAAACGAATAAAACCCCATCATTTATTCCAAGAACTCCAGAACCAGATGGTAGTGTTATTCCCGGTCCAGTAGCTCCTTGTGGTCCTGTGGCTCCGCTCTGTCCAGTAGCCCCTGTTACTCCAGTAGCACCAGTTGCTCCTGCTCCGGTGGCTCCAGTCGCTCCGCGATCTTCGGATGAGGATGTTTTTGAAATAGATGCTTTATTGCCGTCAGTTTTTACTTCTATCCCCTCGCCTCCGACAATCTCTGTTTTTTGATTTATCGTTACACTTTGGCGACTTGACCCGTCAATTACCGATCCAATCCTAGACTGGATTCTTTTCATCTGCTCGATCACATCTTCCATGTTATGTCATCTTTCTGCAAATAATGGCATTTCCTTGAGCGATTGTATCGCTTCCGATCATCGCCTCCATCCATATAGGAGTTTCAACCTTTGTTCCGATAACTGAATCCCAGCTTGATGATGAGAAATCAAGGTATCCATATTTGCCGGGATTTGATGACGCACTTACATTGTTTAATGTTACGGAAAGCGTCACATCGGTTACATCAGCTGAATTTAAATTTATTATCTTGTTATATGAATAAGCGTAATCAGATGCTTGGTAAAGAACTCCAACCTCAGGAGCTAAATTAGTGTTTGAAGAGTCTGAAATAATTGAATTTGCTACATTTATTGCATTATCAAGAATTTTATTTATTTCTGATAATTGGTTATCAAGTGAAAATGTAGCACTGGCTACAGTTCTTGTAGTTGTTGTTACTCCATATGTTGCAGAAACTGTTACAGTAAAAGAAAAAAGCGATCCAGATGAAGGTATGGAAGAAGTTGAGAAAAAGACATCATATAACAATACTTTTTGTCCAAAAGAAAATTCTACCAGATTAAGACTTGCATTTGCGCTTGAATTTAATGCTAAATTTGTTGGTAAATTAAAGAATGAATTAGTTGAAATAATCGCACTTCCACCTCTTACCCCAGCCCTCAATGTCACGGAACTTCCACTAAAATCTCTTGGAATTATTTCATAAGCATAAGCATCAGCCAATGAATCCGGTGGATATGTCGATGGTTTAGGGAAATCAAGAACATATAGTTGAACTTCATTCTGTTCATCCAAAATAAATCTAGGTTTACCTCCACCGGCGACTCTTCCTAATCTTCCACTAACTAAATTTAGCGATAAGTAATTATTCATAACAATTCAATATATGTTTTAACTGTTTTATACAAGCCAATCTGATCCTTGATAGTTGTTGATCTAATTAAAACCTCTTCACCTATTTGATAGTTCAACGAACTAGGATCGCTTTGTGGCGCTCTTAATAATTCTCCGTTGTTTACATAAAATTTGCAATTATGCAAAACGCTAGAAAATGACCCGACATCTCCTGAAAAACTAACCGTTGAAAGCAGGAATGGATCATCAAGAACTTCAGGTAATTCTTCTGTGTATTCAGTAACAATTCTATTTACGAAGATTCCGCTCTGAGATGGGCGTTGAAATATGATCTGCGATTTATCGCTTAATGCTGCGCCCCTAATTCTAAGCAATGCAGGAAATGTAAACGAAGATGTCTCGTATTCTACGAACTCTTTTCCCAGCAATGATGTAACATTCCTAGAGGTATGTATGCTTCTCCACTTATCTGCTGCTTCAGACTCCCAAATAATACCGGGAGAATTAGACGGCAACGCAGTAGCTATAGGAACAACCTTACTGGTAATAATAACTCTCTCGTTGAATGGACCGTCTTTAATCGTTTCCAGCATCGGCCACTCCTCGCCAGATGGAAGTTCAACTGTTTCAACGATTGATTTAGTTGAATCCTCTGGGGTTACTGACGCTTGAAGCGTTCTGAAGTTTGGGTCAATATCTGCGCCAGTCGATCCCTTGAAATATACCTGTCTCTTTGTTTCTACAACGCCTCCACCGAATTGCGTCACCATCTGCTTGCCTGTCAATGCTGGTCCGGGAAGCGTTTCGTAAATTCGTGAAACAGTAATGTATTTAGAATCTAGCTCTCCTTCGTTACGAGTTACTTCCTCGTCAACTAGGATTGCATTTGGGAAAAGTGGATCAGGCGTTCCATCTGGCAATGGTGCGTATGTAGCCCTTGGAACGACATAGGTTCTTATGTAGATCGGATGCTGTTGTGATCCTGCGCTATACTTAATTGCGTAATTGTAGCTGTCTTGATTGACACGATCATTAACCCAGATGCGCTTTACCCACTGTCCGTCTTCGCTGGTCGGTTGCTGGTAAACTAGCTTATGCTCTGGGAAGCTGCCTTGGTTCGGAGCGTGAGATACATCCTTCCACAGCGTTCCGTATTCAAGCGGTTGGTAATCTCCTTTCCACGAATTGACGATCTCCGAGATAACAACATCGTCTATTACCGGAGTTGGAAATGATTCGATCCCCTTTGCTGGCGCGGGGTTCATAGCGTTTGTTGTCTTAATCGGCTGCATAAATCGGGAACTATATTATTATCAATAGTGTTGTTCAACAATAATCTACTGCTTGCTATCTTCTACGCTAACAGCTTCCCACTTTCCGAGAGGACATCTTTCTGTTGCCATGCGTAATTTAGCCCATGTGCTGCACCCGCATTTCTTGCATCTGCCTGTATTACGCAAGGCTGCTGCGTCCCATTGATCGCAGGATCGGCAAATGGATTCTCGTTCAGTTAGAATTTCTGGTGGAGTCGGATTGAATCCTGATGCACTAAACTTTCTAACTGCAAAACCAACATTACGCATCTGCTCCCAAAGCGTAGGATTTGTCGATGATTTAGATTCTACCAATGTTTGAGGCTCTTTAATGCTCTCATATAGTTCAAAATCATCTTTGTATATTTCACGCAGCTTGTTTGAATATTGAAAATCAATCTCCTTGTTGTAAATCTTTGGAGGCTCCCCTAGGTCTAGCGTCTTCCAAAAATGTTCGATGTGGTCAGGAACCCTCCACAGATAAATCGGCTTATCTCCCCATCCTATAAATCTTGATTGCGGGAAGAAATGAAATGAAGGAAACATGCCTTCTGATACCTGCTTAATCGCTTCTTCTGGCTCTATGCCATCTTCGTGACATGCTGCAATAAACCTTGTGATCGGGTTTCCTACTAGTAATGCAACTGGATTCCTTGGAATTTGATTTAATCCTTTAATAATAAAATGAGGGCGGATTGGAGGCTCTGTATTGTTTTTCTTTCTCCAAATTGCATCAACAACTTCTGACGAAAAAACCTTCCAGTTATACGCAAAATCAAATCCGTTATGCTCGCAGTAAGAGAATCGGAAAATCATTTTAAGAGATTGTAATATCTAATCCGGCGGTTGCTGAGAAATCAAGATTCCAGATTCCAAAACTCATACTTCCTGCTGAAGTTGTTATTGTCGCTGTTCCTACATTTGTTCCAAACCCTGAAATATTATCATAAAACCAACCAATAAAAAATCCAACGGTATAGCATTGTCCGGGATAAATACCAGAAAAGCACGATCCGCCTCCGTAATATGTAAAGCGATATTCCGATCCAACTTGTGCAATGCTCCAGCCAATATAAATCTGTGAATTATAACTAACTCCTCCAATAGTGCATGTAACTCCACCTGAAACACCAACCGATGCGCCGCAATTCCCGCTTGCAATAGTTCCGCTTGATGTCCCAGAAAAAGCACATCCTGTGTATTCGCTTCCATATCCGGTTGCGCTGTAGCTTCCTCCGGCCTGCAATGCGTTATACATTTCTTCAGATATAACATTATATTCAGATGTAATAGGAGGGCATACAACGCCTCCGCAACATGTGCAGCTAACATTGCCGTCTTTTAATATAACCTTCCCATCCTGTAGCGCGACATTAGGCATTTAGTATTTCTCCGCAAGTTCTGTCAATTGGTCAACATTGTAGTAAATCTTTCGCAAAAAGCAATCAGCTCTAGCGAGTGCAATGCAGATGTGCTTGTCGCCAGCCCTTAGCGTTCTTCCGAAGATGTCGATTTTCCACCCGTGTTTTGGCGAAGGATTGTCCGAGATAACCGTCATTCCGTCAAATCGAACTTTAAGAATACCGTCGTGGCAGAATGTTGTATTCGGTCTGTCGTAGATGCAGTCGAAGGCATATAGGCAAGTCTCGACAACAGACTCCTTGTGTATTCCGTTTGCAATGGCGTTAGGGGAGCTTTGATTGCCGATGAATAGGTCAGCACCCGCAATAGCAGTTGCGACATCATACAGGTCATTTGTGGGCAAATGCGGGATGTCTCCGAACTTCTCGCAAAATCCTTTATGCTCCTCACGCATTCCCACGAACAGCATCTTGTGACCTAGCTTACTAGTTAGCCTGTTCCACGGAAAGAACTCTCCGTGCCACCTAGCTCCACGGCTTACGATGATCTTGCCTTTCGTTGCGGGATTCTTCTCGTCGATCTGCATCCACGGCTTGGACAAGTCGATCTTAACTCCCATCCATCTCGCTACTCGGTTGGCGATATTGTCTCCGTAGATCATTCCTCCGTTACGGTAGGTGGATAGATCGAAGTCGATATTTTCGTCTTCATGCTTCTTAACCTCGATGCCCTGCGATTCGATCAGTCTCTTGAATGCATCGATACGATTGACGATTGGCTTCGTCCACGGACGATCATCGACATAAAGGTTCGTTACACCTAATGCCTTCATCGTCGGAATGGAGTAGATAATATCCCCTATGCACCCAGAATGAAATGCGTTCACCGAGTTATTGTTGAACAATATTGACGGAAATTCAAGGTAGTTTTTCCGTCAAACCACTTGACGCTTGTTGAAAATAGTGTATTGTTTTTTCATCTTTCTTGAATGCTAACCAATTCAAGCGATCAGTTTTTTCACCCGCCCGAAAATACCCGTCTTGATAGGTTAGTATCAAGGCGGGTTTTTCGTTTCGCATGAAGCCTCACGGCAGTTCCCGTAAACGAGCCTAAAGATGAGCGTAGCACGGCAGGTTCTATCCCTGACTACGGAACTACCTGAAAAGGACTCCCGTGTGAAGGAGAGGCGTTGGGAGGGCTAACAGACTACCAACTTAATGCGTTCTGCCGAAAGGCTAGAAACTGCGAATCAAACTGGCTCTCGCCGCAAGGCGTAAACTAAAGTAAGGCTAGGCAAAGGACGACCTCTAGGCCGCGTGATTCATAAATACATACGAACGGCTCCAAGCGAGAAAGTGATATGTTGTTTAAGCAGTTTCCTCGATGTAGGAACTGCTATGCCCGAAGCTCTCCATCAAGAAAGTGCTAGTTGAATATACGATATGAACTGGAACGAATATGCGTTAAGCATCGCTGAAGTAGTAGCGCGAAAAAGCAAAGACCCGTGGAAGAAAGTAGGCTGCGTATTGCTGCGACACGACAACTCGGTTGCCTCGGTAGGCTACAACGGCTTTCCTCCTCACGCAGAAGAAGACTGGTCAGATCGAGATGAACGCAGGAAGTTCGTTATCCACGCAGAACAGAATGCGCTGCGGTATGTCAGGCCAAACGAATGCAGATTACTCGCCTGCACATTGCTTCCATGCGGGAACTGCCTAAGAATGATTTCAGCCTACGGTATAACTGAAGTTGTGTATCGGGAACATTATGCTCACGACGATACTGCAATTGAGATAGCTGACAGGTTTGGGATTAGGCTGTGCCAGTTATCTTATCCATCGACCCCTGAAGAGTAGGAGTGCTAATGCCTTTAGCTCCCATTCCTCTTTTCCTGCGAAGCTCTTCTTCCTCTATTGCGCGAGTCGATGGCATCATTGAAGGCTTGCCGATTGGGCTAGTTGGCTCAAACTTCTTCTTAAAAGCCTCTGTTCTTTGGGCGAATCTCTCTTTAAGAGACAATTCCGGCTCTTCTTGTCCAGTAGTAAGCGGCATTGTTTTTGGAGCTTGATTTAATGCGCCAGTTCTTTTTTGCAATTTTTCCGAGTAAATATCGGATTCTTCCATGTATCTCTTGGCGTAATCTGGATCAGAGAACTTCTTATTCACCAAAGCCTCTTGCCCTCTAGCCTCCCTGCGAGCATTAACCCTAGCCATCTGGCGCGGAGTCCAGTTGTAATTTCTTTCTTTAGCCATATCAGTAATTGAGCTTACCGAGTTGTTTTGCAGTTACCTTCCCGGTCTCGCGGTTCTTGGTAAAAGCCTTTTTAGCCTGTTGCTGCTCTTTCGTGATCTTCTTGCCGTCTTTAGGCTGATCGTAAAACGATTTAAGCGAGTTGTATTTTTTCATCAGAAACCTCTGAATTTATTTCCTTGCAAACCTCTTTGAAATGCTGCCTCATCCCTCTTTTGCATTTCCATTCTTTTCCTTTCAGCCTCTCCTAGGAATTTTGCTCCAGCAGCCTGCTGTTGGCCTTGGCTCATAAATGGGCTTTGCTGGCGCATGAATTGATTGTATGACTTTTTCAATTCCATCTCCTCCGGTGTCATTGCGGTAGATGTTTTTGCAACTAGCGGGCCGCGCCCTAATTTAGATAGGTCTTGCATATATTGTGTAATAAATTTAGATTAAGTAACATTTATCTTGAGATAAAGTATTTTGTTTTTATGATAATTCAAGTTATGTGTAAAGACAAATTGTTTGCTTACTACTTGTCCAAGAACCCAGCACTGCGCGAGCAACTAGAAAACGGCAAGGTGACGCTTACCGCTTCAGGGTTTAGGAAGTTCTTCAACACAACCTACGCCGAGGGCTACAAGCAGGGATTCAATCAAGAGCCGTATGTCGAGGAGGACGATTACATTCCGCCACACAGCAATTCTAGTTCAATAGATGAACTACTAAATCTTTTCGGAATGCGAAAATAGTATTGACGAGCTAGCGTTCCTGCATAAAATCGACGCTGCCTATGAAGCGTGAACTACCGCATGATATAAATGCGGAGCAAGGATTCCTTTGCTCTGCGATGAACAGCAACAAGATCATCTCTAAAACAGTTGATCGTGTAACCAAAGACTGCTTCCACTTCGACGCCAACAAGCACATTTGGCAAGCGATGGTGGATATGTGGTATGACAAAAAAGCAATCGACCTATTGACGCTAACCTGCGAGTTGCGGAATAAGGGTCTGCTGGAAGAAGCGGGTGGAGAGCAAGGTATCACCGAGATTTACACGGTTGTTCCTACATCCGCCAACTGGGATGTCTATCTCCAGACGATGGAAGATGTGATGATCCGCAGAAGGATTCTTCTAACCTGCAAGCAGATTTTCACCGATGCGTTCGACAGGACGATTGATCCAGAAACCCTGCAAGAGATGGCAAGCAAAGAGATCACCGGAATGGTATCCACCAAGACCGATGTTCGCGTTGCTAAAGAAGTCCTCACATCCTGCGTGAATCGGTGGGAGGATGCCGCTAGAACGAACGGAGAGATCAACCGAGGGCATCCATCAGGCATAAGCAAGTGGGACAAGGCTACACGGGCTTTTAGGCCCAAGACGCTGCATGTCATCGCTGGAGCTGCAAAGGCAGGAAAGACAACCTCTGCGTTGCAGATGGTGACGAATCCAGTCATCGAGAGCAATGTTCCTGTGGCTATCATTTCAATGGAGATGTCCGCCGAGGAGATCATGGACAAGCACATCGCTTGCATCTCAAATATCTCGCTCTCGGACCTGTTGGACGGCAAGCTGCGCAAGGAGGATCACTTCAGGCTTCAGAAGGCTATATCTGATACTATGAACAGGCCGATCCACATCGTTGACGAGGCTTGCATGAATGTGAACCAATTCCGCGCTAGATGCAGGAGGCTAGTTGCCGAGCATAAGGTCGAGATCATTATGGTGGACTATGCCCAGCTAATGGAAGGCAGCGATCCCAAGAACCGCGAGCGTGAGGTGGCAGAGGTATCCAGAACTGCGAAGATCGTCGCAAAGGAACTGAATGTCTGTATTGTCCTTCTCGCGCAGCTAAACGAGCAGGGAGCCGTCCGTGAATCAAGGACATTCTACATGGACTGCGATTCCTTCACGCGAATCATTCCAGATGAAGAGTCGAAGGTTCCAGAGGACTACATCATGCAGATCACGCACAACAGGCATGGTGCAGCGATTTCAATACCGATGAAGTTTATCAAGCATCAGGCAAGGTTTGAGCAGAGAATTGTTCAACAATAAAATTACCGAGCAGTAATAATAACTGAAAATAGCAAAATAAGGCTGGTAATATTACCGAGAAGTAATACAATAACAATCCTATGAAACTAAAGAACGCAGAAGATAGGGCGGCTCGCATACAAAGCGTGAAGTCGCAAACCACCGGAGCGGGGAAGGGTGACAGACCTCGCCCTGTTACAAAGAAGTATTGGGACAACTACGACCAAATAGATTGGAAAAAGAAATGAGATTTCATATACTTGGCTTGCCGCATACCGTTAGTAGTAAGGTATTTAACGCATGCGCCTACACACAAAAAGTAGTGAAGTTCGGAAAGATGATGACCGAGCGTGGGCATACAGTCATCCACTACGGACACGAAGATAGCGACCTGCCCTGCACTGAGCATGTATCTGTCCTCACGAATGACGACTTCATGCGAGTGTATGGAACGCACGACTGGCGCAGCAAGTTCTTTACATACAATACACAGGACGATGCGTATCAAACATTCTACAAGAATGCCATCCGCGAGATCGGTAAGCGCAAGCAGAAGAACGATTTCCT
>Ga0129336_10000696_pt1 | contig 19841 bp, 15 predicted proteins | sample CPB6_02_DNA_FD_96878 | JGI IMG/M metagenome (GOLD analysis project Ga0129336, IMG submission 96878) | Freshwater to marine salinity gradient microbial communities from Chesapeake Bay, USA - CPBay_Sum_0.6_0.2_DNA | ecosystem: Environmental > Aquatic > Marine > Coastal | place: USA: Chesapeake... | reverse complement strand
GTCGGTGTTCGTCGATCTGCAGGGCGAGGAAGAAGCCGGTGGCAAGTCCGAAGCCGCGCAGTTCGACCCCATCCTGTTGCGCCCGGTCGACGAGCTCGAGCTCACCGTCCGCAGCGCCAACTGTCTCAAGGCCGAAAACATTCACTACATCGGCGATCTCGTGCAGCGAACAGAAGTCGAGCTGCTGCGCACCCCGAACCTCGGCAAGAAATCTTTGACCGAGATCAAGGAAGTGCTGCAGAGTCACGGGCTGATGCTCGGCATGCGCCTCGACGGCTGGCCGCCGGCGGGTCTGCGTCACGACGAGGATCGCGGCGGTTTGATGTGAGCACCCGCGGTCGCTTGACCGCGAGCCACGACTGATTCATCGGAGTTCTTTATGCGTCATCGACTTTCCGGGCGGCAACTCTCGCGCAATGCACCGCATCGCCACGCGCTGATGCGCAACATGAGCGTCGCGCTGCTGCGTCACGAGACCATCCGCACCACTTTGCCGAAGGCGAAGGAACTGCGTCGCGTGGTCGAGCCGCTGATCACGCTGGCGAAGACCGACAGCGAAGCGCGCCGACGTCTGGCGTTTTCGCGACTGCGCGACAACGCGGTAGTCGAGAAGCTGTTCGGCGATCTTGGCCCGCGATTCAAGGCGCGTGCCGGTGGTTACACGCGCATCCTGCGCATGATGCCGCGACCCGGCGATTCGGCGCCGATGGCGCTGATGCAGCTCGTCGATCAGGCAGCCGCTCCGGCGATCGACACCGAGGCGACTGAAGGCAAGAAGGCCAAGAAGAAGGCCAAGGCTGCGGCAAAGCCGCGCGCCCGCAAAGCGGCCGCCGCGTAGCGAAACGTTCTGCTCAAGAACGGCCGAACGCGGCTCGCGTCAGGTTGTCGCAACCGTCGGCGATCACTGCCAAATTGTCCTCGATGCGTACGCCGCCGAACGGCCGCAGAGCATCGACTTTCTGCCAGTCGATGCGGCGCGCGTGCTCCCCGCTGCGCGCGGGTTCCAGCAGCGCATCAATGAAATAAAGCCCGGGCTCCATCGTCACCACGAAACCCGGCTCGAGTTTTCGCGTGAGTCGCAGGGCCGGGTCGCGTGGCGGCTTGGGCAGCGTGCCGCCTTCGTCATCCGCCATCGTGCCGCCAACGTCGTGGACTTCGAGACCGAGCAGGTGGCCGATGCCATGCGGGAAGAACAGCCGCGAAGCGCCGGACTCGAGTGCTTCGTCGGCGCTGCAGCGCAGTACACCGAACTCGCACAGCAAAGCCGTGATGCGTTCCACCGCAGCGGCGTGAATGTCGCGCCAGTCGGCCCCGGGCTTGGCGAGTGTACAAAGGCCGAGCTGCAGGTGGTCCATGCGCGCCACCAGAGCGGCAAAGTCGCCGTGGGTACTTGCCGTGCTGCGGGTGGTACCGGCCGTGGTCCGGGTGATGTCGCTGCCGTAGCCCGCAAAACTCGCGCCGGCATCGAGCAGCAGCGAGCGGTGCTCGGGCGGTTTGTCACGCCGCAGCACCTGGTAGTGAAGCACGGACGCGGCCTCGTTCAGCGCGACGATCGCGTTGTAGGGCAGCTCCTGCTCGCGTTGGCCGCAGGCGGCAGCAAAGGCTTGATGAATGTCGTACTCCGAGCCGCCGGCTCGAAAACAGTCCTCGGCGGCGCGGTGACCTTTCGCACCAATTCGGTTGGCTTCGGCCAGACAGGCAATTTCATAGGGCGTTTTACGCGCACGGGTGAAGTCGAGCCGGCGCATCAGGTCCGGGGGATTGATCGACGCCACGCCCCAGCCGATGAGTTCAGGCAATGGATCACCGATCCAGGCGGTCTTCGATAGATCCTTGGGCAGCGCCGCACGAGACTCCTGTTTTGAGTGCACCTCGATGATCTCGAAATGCGCAGGCCACCAGCTTTCGGGCAGCTTAGCCGGCTGGTACCAAAAGTCGGCTTCGACGTGAAAAATCAGCTTGGGGCGGCTTCCGGCCCGAAAAAGGATCATCGATCCCGGGGCATCAAGGAGCGGGGCCCACCATTTGAACGGGGGGTGGGCCTTGAAGGGGTAATGTTGGTCGTCGAGGAACAAGCCGATCGGCTCACCCGCATGCAGGATCACGGCGTCGAGGCGGCTGCGGGCCAGAGCGTCTGCGGTGCGACGGCTCACCTCCGCGAGGTGGGCGGGGTACGAGCGGGCAAGTTCCTGATGCGACATCGGCGTCTCTCGGTTGGCGGCGCCGCGCCGGATTTTCGGCGGCGACCGTGGAAATTGTACTGCCGGTCCAGTGCCCGGGTTGTACCGTCGGGTTGACGGTTCCGGGGACATTCCCAAGTAGTGCGAAAGCCTATAGAATTCGCCCGCGATTTATGTCGCCAGACAAACTAGCTAGGTTGTTTGATTTTCACTTGTTCCTACTTTTTGGGGTAACTGCAAAATGAAGACGAAGCTCGCTCTCAGCGCCCTTCTCGCTGCGCTCGCTCTGACCGCTTGCGGTGGCAAGCCTGCCGAGGCTCCGGCCGAAGCTGCTGCTCCTGCCGAAGCTGCTGCTCCGGCTGAAGCCGCTCCTGCCGAGGCTGCTCCGGCTGACGCCGCTGCCGCTCCGGCCGACGCCGCTGCTGCTCCGGCTGACGCCGCTGCCGCTCCGGCTGCTCCGGCCGCCGAGCCCGCCAAGTAATTTCCTGACGGAAATTTTTGGCTGGGAGTCTTGAGCTCCCAAACGAACCCGGGATGATGGCTTGCCATCCCCCGGGTTCTTTTTTTGTCGGATTTTTTTGATGAGTGTTTCCATCCGCGAACTGCAGCGCTCGCCTAGATTGCGACCTTGGCTGGATCAGGCGTACGCGGCATGGATGCAGGAAATAGGCGCCCGCGATGCAACGGTCGCTGCGGCCCGTGTCGAGCTCGACTCGGCGCTGCGTGCGTTTGGTACGTTTGCCTTGATCATCGAACGTGATCAGCTGCCCGCAGGCTTTGCGCTGATCAGCGGCGCGGCGGCGGACGGCGCGCAACGCTGGCGCTTGCTCGATTTCTTTGTGCTTGCCGAGATGCGTCGGCTGGGTATCGGCGCTGCCGCAGCAAGGTTGATCTTCGACCGGTTCGTCGGCGATTGGCAGATCGTGACGCTGAGCAAGGATCGCGCAGCGCTCGACTTCTGGCGGCGGGTGCTCGCACGCTATGCGTCCGGCCGCACGAGCGAAGCTCGCAGCGCGGGCGAGGTCATTCAGCGCTTCAGTAGTAGCGGCGCGAGATAGCGTCCGGTATACGAGCGCTGCACTTTGGCCACCTGTTCCGGTGTGCCGCAGGCGATGATCTCCCCGCCGGCTGCGCCGCCCTCCGGTCCGAGGTCCACGATCCAGTCTGCGGTCTTGATGACGTCGAGGTTGTGCTCGATGACGACGACGGTATTGCCTTCGTCGCGCAATCTGTGCAGAACGCCGAGCAACTGCGCGACGTCGTGAAAGTGCAGGCCGGTGGTGGGTTCGTCGAGCACATACAGCGTGCGGCCCGTCGCGCGCTTGGCAAGTTCGCGGGCGAGTTTGACACGCTGTGCCTCACCGCCCGAGAGCGTGGTCGCGTTCTGGCCGAGTTTTAGATACCCGAGTCCCACGTCCAGCAGCGTCTGCAATTTGGGTTGTACCGCCGGAATGTTTTGAAAGAAGCGCGCTGCATCTTCGACGGTCATCTCGAGCACGTCGTGGATGCTTTTGCCGCGATAGAGAATCTCCAGCGTCTCGCGGTTGTAGCGGCGTCCGCGACAGACGTCGCAGGGCACGTAAACATCGGGCAGGAAGTGCATTTCCACCCGCATCACCCCGTCACCCTGGCAGGCCTCGCAGCGTCCGCCCTTGACGTTGAAGCTGAAACGACCTGCATCGTAGCCGCGGCTGCGCGCCTCGGGTACTTGTGCGAAGAGCTCGCGCAGTCCGGTGAAGACGGAGGTATAGGTGGCAGGGTTCGATCGCGGTGTACGTCCAAGCGGGCTTTGATCGATGTCGATCACCCGATCGATGCTCTCGATCCCGTGCAGGGCTTTGCAGGGAGCGGCGCCGCTCGGTCCGCCGCCGATTTCTGCCAGCGCCCGACGTAGCAGAGTGTCGTTGATCAGCGTGCTCTTGCCCGAGCCCGAGACGCCGGTGACGCAGGTCAGCAGCCCTAGCGGAATTTCGACGTCGATATCTTTGAGATTATTACCCGTCGCGCCGAGCACGCGCAGCAGTCGCTTCGGTTGCCGCGGCGTACGCAGCTTCGGTACCGGGATTTGCAATACTCCCGACAAGTACTGGCCGGTCAGCGATGCCGCGTGGTCGCGAATTTGCTGCGGCGTTCCCGACGCCACGATGGCGCCACCGTGGATCCCTGCGCCAGGCCCGAGGTCGATTACGTGATCGGCGGAGCAGATGGCATCCTCGTCGTGTTCCACCACGATGACCGTATTGCCGAGATCGCGCAGTCGATGAAGTGTCGCGAGCAGCCGCGCGTTGTCGCGCTGGTGCAGGCCGATCGATGGCTCATCGAGAATGTACATCACTCCCGTGAGCCCTGAGCCGATCTGGCTCGCGAGCCGAATGCGTTGCGCTTCGCCGCCCGACAGCGAATCGGCACCGCGGTCGAGCGTCAGGTAACCAAGCCCCACGTCCACCAAAAAACGCAGGCGATCCTGCACTTCGGCGACGATTTTCCCCGCGACTTCGCCACGCCAGCCCGGCAATGTCAGTTGACCAAAGAAATTTGCGGCATCGGCGACGGCGAGTGCCGTGATGTCGGTGAGGGCCCGGTCGGCGACATGGACATGGCGTGCGGTACGGTTGAGACGGCTGCCGCCACAATCGGGACAGCTGCGCCAGCCTTTGTAGCGCGCGAGCTCCTCGCGCACCGCCGGCGACTCCGATTCGCGGTAGCGACGCTCGATGTTGCGCAGCATGCCCTCGAATGCATGCTTGCGACGGGTGGTCTTGCCACGACCGACGATATAGGTGAATTCGATCTCCTCGTCGCCGCTGCCGTACAGCAGGATTTCCTGCGTGCGCGCCGGCAGCTCCTGCCATGGCTCCTCGATGTCGAAGCCATAATGCGTCGCCAGGGTGCGTATCAGCTGCAAGTAGTGGGCGTTGTGCCGATCCCAGCCACGCACCGCTCCGCCAGCCAAAGAAAGATGCGGAAAGGCCACCACTCGTGCCGGATCAAAGAATTCCTGCTGCCCGAGACCGTCGCAGGTCGGACAGGCGCCGGCGGGGCTATTGAAGCTGAACATTTTCGGCTCGAGCAACGGCACGCTGAAGCCACACTCCGGGCAGGCGTGTCGGTTCGAGAACAGCAAGCCTTCATCCGCCGCTTTTTCCATGCACACCACACGCGCCGTGCCACCTGAGAGACGCAACGCGGTTTCGAAGGATTCGGCCAGTCGCTGGGCCGCATCGGTACGCACGCGCAGGCGGTCGACCACGACTTCGAGGTCGTGCTTGCGACGCGCGTCGAGCTTGGGTGGGGGGTCGAGGTCGTGAATCGCGCCGTCGATGCGTACGCGGACGAAGCCCTGCGACTGCAAATCGCGCAGCACGGCGTCGTGCTCGCCTTTGCGCTGCTGCAGCAAGGGCGCGAGCACCATCGCCGGCGTCCCCTCATCGAGGCGCAGCACCTGATCCACCATCTGACTGACGGTCTGCGCCTCGAGCGAGATACCGTGATCAGGGCAGCGCGGGGTCCCGGCCCGCGCATAGAGCAGGCGCAGGTAATCGTGGATCTCGGTCACCGTCCCGACCGTCGAGCGCGGGTTGTGCGACGCTGCCTTTTGCTCGATCGCGATCGCAGGCGAAAGCCCTTCGATGTGATCGACATCGGGCTTGTCCATCATCGACAGGAACTGCCGCGCGTAGGCCGACAGCGACTCCACGTAACGCCGTTGGCCTTCTGCGTAGAGCGTGTCGAAGGCGAGGGAGGACTTGCCCGAACCCGACAGCCCAGTCACCACCACCAATTGGTTGCGCGGGATGTCGAGGTCAAGGTTGCGCAGATTGTGGGTACGGGCGCCGCGGATGCGGATGGGCAGCATGGTCAGGCGTTATTCGAGAAAAACAGCCGGTAAGTCTACCCCGATGGGGTCGATTGCCGACGGGTTTCTCGGGGTCTATGCCGGATTTTCGCGGTGCAGCAGGGGCGGGGGGCGATTAGAATGGCGGTTCGTTTCCACCGCTCTCCGCTGACCACCCCGACCGCCGTCCCCGAGATCCGAGCCGCCGGCTCTGCCTCGACGATGGCCCATCCCCCGAACCGGGCCGGGCGACCCAGATTGAGGGCACAATTAGGGCACTTAGGGAAGGACTCACCATGGCGCGCGGCATCAACAAAGTCATCCTCGTCGGTAATCTGGGGCAAGACCCGGACACCAAGGCCATGCCCTCGGGCATGACGGTCTGCAATCTTCGCATCGCCACCTCCGAAAGCTGGAAGGACAAGCAGTCCGGCGAAATGAAAGAACAGACCGAGTGGCACAGCGTCGCGCTGTTTGGTCGACTGGCCGAGGTCGCCGGCGAATACCTGCGCAAGGGTTCGCAGGTCTACATCGAAGGCCGGCTGCGCACCCGCAAGTGGCAAGACAAAAGCGGTAACGATCGCTACACCACCGAGATCGTCGGCAACGAAATGCAGATGCTCGGTGGCGGACGCGGCGGCATGGGGGGAGGCGAGGGTCGCTCCTCCGGTTCCAGTCGGGCCGCATCGGGTGGCGAGGCAAGCTTCGGCGAGCCCGTTCGCAGCAGCACCGAAAAAGACGAGTTCGACGACGACATTCCCTTTTGAGCGACTCGACCTTCACCGAGCGTTCCCGACTCATGGACGAATCCCGAACCTCCACAACCGGCCGGTACTACATCAAAACCTACGGCTGCCAGATGAACGAGTACGACTCGTCCCGCATGGGCGATGTGCTCGAGGCCGCTGCGGGTTTGCAGCCCACCGACAACCCGGCCGAGGCCGACGTACTGCTGGTCAACACCTGCTCGGTCCGCGAAAAGGCCGAGTCCAAGGTGTTTTCGTTGCTGGGTGAGTGGAAGCAGATCAAAGATTTGCGACCCGGTGTCATCATCGGTGTCGGTGGCTGCGTTGCAAGCCAAGAGGGCGATCAACTCGTCAAGGCTGCGCCACAGATCGATCTGGTGTTCGGCCCGCAGACGGTGCACCGCCTGCCGCAGATGATCTCCGACCTGCGCGCCCATGGCCGCTCCGTCATCGACATCAGCTTTCCCGAAATCGAGAAATTCGACCATCTGCCTGCGCCGCGCGCCGAGGGGGCGACGGCTTTCGTCTCCATCATGGAAGGTTGCAGCAAGTACTGCAGTTTCTGCGTGGTGCCTTACACCCGTGGCGATGAAATCAGTCGTCCACTCGATTCGGTCGTCGCCGAAGTTGCGCAGCTCGCCGCGCAAGGCGTGCGCGAGATCACGCTGCTCGGTCAAAACGTCAACGCCTATCGAGGCACCATGACCGATGGCGCTCTCGTTGACCTTGCGACCTTGTTGCATCACGTTGCTGCCATCGAGGGAGTCGAACGCATACGCTTCACCACCTCGCATCCACTCGAGTTCGACGACAGCCTCATCGAGGCCTACGCCAGCCTGCCGAAACTCGCCAATCATCTGCATCTTCCGGTGCAGTCGGGCTCGGATCGCGTGCTCGCCCTCATGAAGCGCGGCTACACCGCGCTCGAGTTCAAGTCGCGCATTCGCAAGCTGCGCGGCGTGCGACCCGACATCTCCGTCACCTCCGATTTCATCGTCGGCTTTCCCGGCGAGACCGAGCGCGACTTCGAAGCCACGATGAGCTTGGTGCGCGACCTTCAAATTGACCAGTCGTTCAGCTTCCTCTACAGCCGCCGACCGGGCACGCCCGCCGCATCGTTGCCCGACGAGACGCCGCACGCGGAAAAACAGGAGCGGCTCGCGCGCTTGCAGGCTTTGCTCGAAGAAAACGCCCAGGCGCGCAGTCGCTCGCTGGTGGGCAGTGTGCAGCGCGTGCTGATCGAGCGACCCTCCCGCAAAGATCAAAGCGAACTGGCCGGACGTACCGAAGACAATCGCTGGGTCAATTTCCCGGGACCGGCCAAGCTGCTCGGTCACTTCGTCGACGTCGAAATCACCGAGGCGAAGGCTCATTCGCTGCGCGGTCGCATCGCTGCCGCCGAGGCTGTCCGTGGCTGACTCTCCTGCTTTGGCGCTGCGCGAGTTTTCCCTCGAGCCCTCCGACAACGAACGGCTCGCCAATCTTTGCGGCCCGCTGGACGAAAATCTGCGACTCGTCGAATCGAGGCTGGGTGTCGAGGTGCGACGTCGCGGCAGCAGTTTCCGCGTTCAGGGCGATAAAGCGATCGCTGCCGAGGCGTTGCTGCGAGAACTCTTCCGTATCACCCGTACCGAGGACATCACTCCCGAGACCGTGCATCTCGCACTGCGCGATCACGATACCGATCAAACGCAGCGCAGCCGTTCGCCCGCAGAGTCCGCCGCCACGCCTCAAGGCGCCGGCGTCGAGTCCGTCGCCGCGATCAAAGACACCGAGGTCGTGGGCGATGTGGCGGGCGATGCGGACGACGCCGAGACGGGTCTGCGCACCCTGCGCGGCACGATCCGCGCGCGCGGAGCCAATCAGCGCGAATATCTGCGGCGCATTAGGCGGAACGATCTCACTTTCGGCGTCGGACCGGCCGGCACCGGCAAGACCTATCTCGCCGTGGCCTGCGCCGTCGAGGCGCTGCAAGCCGACCGGGTGCGACGCATCGTGCTCGTGCGCCCCGCCGTCGAGGCCGGCGAGCGGCTAGGGTTTTTGCCTGGCGACCTCACCCAGAAGGTCGATCCCTACTTGCGGCCCATGTACGACGCCCTCTACGAAATGATGGGTTTCGATCGGGTCGCCAAACTCATCGAGCGCAACGTGATCGAAGTCGCGCCGCTTGCTTTCATGCGCGGCCGTTCCCTCAATGATTCCTTCATCATCCTCGACGAGGCGCAGAACACCACCGTCGAGCAAATGAAAATGTTCCTCACGCGCATCGGCTTCGGCTCACGGGCGGTGGTGACGGGCGATGTCACGCAGACCGACCTGCCGGTCGGCAAGCTCTCGGGACTGCGGCACGTACTCGAGGTGTTGCGGAGCGTTCAGGGCGTAGGCTTTCAATTCTTTGAAGCGCGCGACGTGGTACGTCACCCGCTGGTGCAACGCATCGTGCAGGCCTACGAAGCGCTCGACGGGGCCGGCAGTTCGTGACGCGTGACAGGGCCAAACTCGTCGTCGAGGTGCGCAGCAGCGTGCGTCGTGGCGTGCCGGGCACAGTGCGTATCGGGCGCTGGGTGCGAGAGGCCGTGGGTGCAAAGGGAAACGGCGCGGAGCTCGCGGTACGCATCGTCGGCGTTGCCGAGGGCCGAAGGCTCAATTTGCTCTGGCGCGGTCGCGATTATCCCACCAACGTGCTGTCGTTTCCGGCGCCTGCTGATGCGGCGGACGGCAAGGCGCGCCGCTCTTTGGGCGACATCGTGGTGTGTGCGCCGGTCGTGGTGCGCGAGGCGAAGCAACAGCACAAACGAGTCGATGACCACTGGGCGCACCTGCTCGTCCACGGCGCCTTGCATCTGCTCGGCCACGACCACGAGCGCGAGTCGGATGCCACGCGCATGGAGCGTCGCGAGCGCCTGATCCTCGCGCGTTTCGGCATCGCCGATCCTTATCGTATTTCCTCAGCCGTTTCGGAGCGAGCAGCCGTGTCGGAGCGACGATGACCAACCCGCGATACAGTTCCATGAGCTGGATACGCAAGCTCGGGCGTGCGCTCTCCGGCGAGGCCGAAGATCGCGAAGATCTTGCGCAGCTCATGCGTCAGGCGCTCGAGCGCGGGGTGATCGACGCCGACGCCCTGCAGATGCTCGAAGGCGTGCTCGGCGTGTCCGACCTGCAGGTGCGCGACATCATGATTCCGCGTGCGCAAATGGTCGCCGTGCGCCGTGACGATCCACCGGAAAAACTGCTGCCGGTCATCGTCGAGTCCGGGCACTCGCGTTTTCCGGTGATCGATGACGATCGCGACGATGTGGTCGGTATCCTGCTCGCCAAAGATGTATTGCGCCTGTACGCCTCGGGGCGTGAAGACGACTTCGACATCCGCGAGTGCATGCGATCGGCCGTCGTGGTGCCAGAGTCGAAGCGTGTCAACGTGTTACTCAAAGAATTCCGTCGAAATCGAAACCACATGGCCATCGTGGTCGACGAATACGGCGGCGTGTCAGGGCTGGTCACGATAGAAGACGCGATCGAGCAGATCGTCGGCGAAATCGACGACGAGTTCGACGTCGAGGACGACAGCAACATCCGCAAGGAAGCCGAGCGTCAGTTCGTGGTGCGTGGCGGGACGCCGATCGCCGAGTTCAACGAATACTTCGGCACGGCGTTGTCGGATGCCGAATTCGACACCGTTGCCGGTCTCGTGATGCAGCAACTCGGGCATTTGCCGCGTCGCGGCGAGACCGTGATCATCGAGGGCATCGAGATGCGCGTGCTGCGTGCCGATCGCCGCCGGGTCGACGCGCTCAAGGTCATTCCGCCGCAAGACGTACTTCCCATCGAAGATCGCGGGAGCAACGACTGAGCGCCGACGCGGCGTTCGTCCGGCTGCTCCGAGCCGCTCTGGATGGCAGCGGCGCGGCCGTACAGGTACACCTCGTGGCCTTGCTTGCCGGTGCAGCCCTGTCACTCGCATTCGCGCCGTTCAATCTTTGGCCATTGGCCATCGTCGCGCCCGCCGTGCTGTTTTCGTTGTGGGGCAGCGCCGCGCCGACGCGGGGCGATTCGCCCGCTCAGCCGGCGTCGTCTGTCAGGGCGGCATCGCCCGGCAGAGCCGCGTCGCTGGGTTTTGCTTTCGGCTGTGGCACTTTCGCAGCCGGCACTTATTGGCTTTACGTCAGCATCCACGGCTTCGGCAAGGCACCTCTGTGGCTCGCCTTGGCGTTGATGCTCGGTCTGGTGGCCCTGATGGCCTGCTATTCGGCGTTGCTCGGATATGTGGCAGCACGCTTTTTTCCGCAGCAGGGTGCGGTCCGTTGGCTGATCGCGTTGCCGGCAGGATGGGTGCTGCTCGAATGGGTGCGGGGTTGGTTCTTGTCCGGCTTCGGTTGGCTGTCGCTGGGCTATTCGCAGACGGGCACCTGGCTTGCGGGCTGGGCGCCGCTCGGTGGTGTCTACACGATATCTTTGATCTTGGTAGTGATGGCCGGTGCTCTGGCATTTTGGTGGACCGAATGCGAGTCGAAAGCGGCAGATGCGAGCACGGTAGCCAGTAAAAATTCTCTTGTCGGATCGGTGATTGCGTTGTTGTTGCTGCCGTGGTTGGCAGGTCTGGCACTAGGGCGTATCGAGTGGACGCGCGCTAGCGGCGCGCCGGTGGGCGTCGCCATCGTCCAGGGAGCCATTCCGCAGGATCAAAAATGGCTGGCGGAAAATCGCGACAATAGCCTGCGCAGGTATCGTGATCTCACGCTGTCGGCGCTCGGCACGCCGCTCATCGTTTGGCCCGAGGCCGCTGCGCCGGAGCTGGCCAATAACATCGTGCCCTATCTCGGTGATCTCGCACGTGCCGCCGAGGCGTCGGGCTCGAGTCTTCTGCTCGGGTTGATCCGTGCGGAGCCTGCCGAGAGCGGCGATCGTCCGCGGTACTTCAATTCGATCCTCGCTTTCGACAAAGAAATCACGTGGTACGACAAGCACCATCTCGTGCCTTTCGGCGAGTTTTTTCCGGTACCCGAGGCTGTACGGCGCTGGATGCGGCTCATGAACCTGCCGTATTCCGACTTCTCGCGTGGCGCAGCGATGCAGCCGCCGCTGCAAGTCGGCGGGCTCGCGCTGTCGGCGAGCATCTGCTACGAGGACGCTTACGCCAGTTCGCAAATCGCCTCGGTGCGATCGTCGACGGTACTCGTCAACGTCACCAACGACGCTTGGTTTGGGCGTTCGACGGCGCGGCATCAGCATTTGCAGATTTCGCAGATGCGGGCGATCGAGGCGCAGCGCTATCTGGTACGCGCCGCCAATGACGGCATTTCGGCGGTGATCGGCCCGCGTGGCGACTTTGTTGCACGCGCGCCCGAGTTCCAGCAGGCGGTGCTGCGCTCCGCCATCGTGCCGCGCACCGGGGCTTCGCCCTATCTGCGCTTCGGCAACGTGCCGCTACTGATTTTGCTGGTGATCGCGCTGTCGGCCGCAGTTCTGCGGCGAGTGCGACCTTGAACTTTCCCTGCCTCGCGCTGTCTAGGAGTTCCGTGTCCATGCAGTGGGTCATCGCCATGTCTCGACGTCCGTTCGTTCGTCGCAGCGTCGCTGCGATTGCTTCCGTCCTCGTCTTCAGCGCGTGTCAGCCAGACACTTCGAGCGCCTCGGGTGCACCGCTCGCCACGCTCGCGCAAGCGCCCGCCGCAGGCAGCGCGAGCGTGCCTGCGCCCGCAGTCTCTTTGCCGAACTTTGCTTCGCTCGTGCAGCAGCAAGGACCTGCGGTGGTCAACATTTCCACCAAGGGCAAGCGCGTTCGCGTCGGGGCGCCCGGCATGTCGCCGGACGATCCTTTCTTCGAATTCTTCCGGCGCTTCGGCATCCCGGGTGCTCCGGGTGGTCGTGGCGACGCCCCGGGTGGCCGCGGTGAGGCTCCGGGCCGCGAATCGCCGGGTGGCGACGATGACGGCATGCGTCGTCCGGGCGGCGAGGGCTCGGGTTTCATCGTCAGCAGTGACGGCTACATCCTCACCAACGCTCACGTGGTCGACGAAGCTGAAGAGGTCACCGTTCGACTCACCGATCGTCGCGAATTCATTGCCAAGATCATCGGACTCGACAAGCCGACCGATGTCGCCGTCTTGAAGATCGAAGCGCAATCCTTGCCCGTGGTGCGCATCGGTGATCCGTCGAAGTTGCGTCCCGGCGAGTGGGTGCTCGCGATCGGCTCACCGTTCGGTTTCGACAACTCCGCCACCGCCGGCATCGTCAGCGCCACGGCGCGCGGCTTGCCGGGTGGCGACAGCAACTACGTCAATTTCATCCAGACCGACGTCGCGGTAAATCCCGGCAACTCCGGCGGGCCGCTCTTCAACCTCGCGGGTGAAGTGGTCGGCATCAATTCGCAGATTTACAGCCGCTCCGGCGGTTACATGGGCATCTCTTTTGCGATTCCGATCGATGTCGCGGTCAGCGTGCGCGATCAGATCATCGCCAAAGGCCGGGTCAGCCGCGGCAAAATCGGGGTCTCCATCCAACAGGTCGACTCGACGCTCGCCGAGAGCTTCGGTCTCGATCGGCCGCGCGGCGCCTTGGTGGGCGGTGTCGAAACCGATGGGCCCGCCGACAAAGCCGGCCTGCGTCAGGGCGACATCATCCTGTCGGCCAACGGCCGCGTGATCGAGCGCTCCGAAGAGCTGCCGACGGTCATCGGTCAGATTCGACCCGGCAGCGACGTAACGCTCGAGGTTTGGCGCGATCGCGCGAAGCGCTCGGTCAAAGTTCGTGTCGGCGAGCTCGAGCCCGCAGGTCCCGTGGTCGCCGACAATCAGCGCGCCGAGCCCGAAAGCTCGGCGGATCGCCTGGGTCTCGTGGTGCGTGACCTCACCAGCGAGGAGCGCAGCCAAGGCGGTATGCGTGATGGTCGCGGCGGACGCACTCCGGTTCCCGAAGGGGTGCTGGTCGAGCGCGCGCAAGGCGCCGCGCGTGACGCCGGCGTGCAGCGCGGCGACTTCGTGCTCAACGTGAATGGTCGACCGGTCAAGACGGTCAAAGAATTTCGCGAGGCGGTCTCGAAGGCTGGCAAGGCCGTGGCGCTGCTCGTGCAGCGCGGCGGCTCGCAGATCTTCATCCCGATTCGCGGCGAGTAGGTGGGCTTTCGCAACTGGCGACCGCGTTTGACCGGCGACCGCGCGTGACTAGCACCCGCGCGCGGCGAGTCCACGGTAGGCGCGCCGCGCCAGCCCGATCAAAAGTGCAGCGAGTGGAGCGGCGACGGCGGTGACCCATATCACCCCGTCGCCGATTCGCCGCTCGTCTTGCAGCACGTAGTCGGACACCATCGACATGGCGGTCGCGCCGATACCGATGCCGGTGAGATTGATCACGAGCAGGTACAGCGCCGACGCGCGGGCGCGCAAAGGGCCGGGCGTCACGAGCTGCAGGGCTGCAGAGGCTGCAGCAAACGGGAAGCTCGAGCAGAAGAGTGTCGGTATCAGCATAGCGAGGGCCAGACGCGGGTCGTCGACGCTGAAGGTCAGGGCGACCAGCGGCGCGAGCAGTATCGCACTCATCAGCAGAACTCGAAGTTCGGCATCTTGTTTGCCCGCGGCACGCCAGCGATCGGCGAGCGTCCCGCCGGCCATGATGCCTGCGGCACCGGCGATCAGCATGATCGGTCCATAACTGAAGGCCACGTCTATCGGACCAAAACCATGGACGCGCATGAAATGCGCCGGAATCCAGAATGCGACGCCATTGAAGATCAGCGTGAGCATGGACACGCCAAACGTGTGCATCAAATAAAAGCGCCACTCCTGTCGCATCCAATGCATGACGTCGACGAAACGCGTGGCTGCCGGTACGGCGGTTTGGCGTGCCGGCTCCGGAATGCGCAGCATCCAGATCGTCACCAGCATGCCGAGCGGACCGAGAATGAGAAAAGGCAGCTGCCATGGGCGTACCTCGCCGATCAGCGGCCAGTGCATCACTTCGGCGGCAGCGATCATGGCGACGAGTGCGCCGGTGATCATCACTGCGGAACCGATGCCAAAATAAATGCCCACCGAGAACAGCGCCAACGCGCGACTGCGCTGTCGTGGCGGATAGAGGTCGGCGATCATGGAATAGGCGGTGGGCGTGAGTGCCGCCTCCCCTACGCCGACACCCACCCGCGCTGCGAAAAGTCCGAGGTAGCTGGTGGCGCGACCGCAGAGTGCGGTCATCAACGACCAAAGAAATAGACCACCGGCGACAATGTTGCGTCGATTGCCGGTGTCGGCCCAGCGTCCGATGGGCCATACGCCGAGCACGGTGTAGCAGATCGCGAACGCGAGGCCGTGTAGCAGGCTCACTTCAGTGTCGCTCAGGCCGAGATCGGTGCGGATCGGTCCGACCAGCATCGAGAGAATCTGTCGGTCCACGTACGAGAAGACGTAGGCCACCATCAGGGCGATGGTCACGCGCTGCGCGACGGCAGGTGCAGGGAAGCCAGGTTCGCGAGAGGAGTTCAATCGGGAGGCGGCGCGCTCAATAATGCGCGCTCAATAGTTGGGGCCCTTGGGCAGCGCTTGCCCGTAGGGTGCGAGTTCGGGCGGCAGGATCGGTCGATGTGGCGGATCCCAGGTAAACGATTTTTTGACGGTATCGAAGGTGTTCACCAGCGGGCCATTCACGGTGCGCACGAAGAGGTTGTAGCCGGTGTCGGTGCCTGCGGGTCCGTGATACTCGTTCTCGCGCCACCAGCAGTAGCCACCGCGTTGCATGCGACCGAGATCGCCCCAGACGTAATCGCCCTCGATCGTGTACAACTCCTCGACCATGGGATGCGTCCACTGCGGTTTCGCCATGCCCGGCGGCACGCGATGCGGCGGCGAGCAATAGAGAAACGAGGTTTCGCCGGTATCGGGGTCGGTGCGCAGAGGCTTGATGGCAACGCCCTTGGAGAGTTGCGGATCGACGAGGCCCGGGTCCCAGTCCATCGCGAGCGGATTCACATGTTCGATGAGACGCCGCTCGTCGAAGCCCGGTGAGCGACCGTTGCCGAGCATCGGCTCGCCGTAGAGCATCGTCAGTAACACCGCGCCGTGCGGGCTCGAGGCCCGTTCGCGGGTGTAGCCGGCAGGCAGAAACCCGTAGTGGTGTTGTTCGTAGGATCGCCCATTGACGACGATGCAGCCCTCGAGCACCAAAAACTCTTCGTGGGTCGTGAGGTGCTGTGGCGCGTTGCGGCTCCAGCCGGCGGGATAGCGCACGATGCAGGTCGAACTGCGATCGACGTCGTCGATGCTGAGCAGCTTCGAGTCGACGTCGGGTCGCGCGTTGCCGTGCAGGCCCTTGCGCCACGGAATCATTTGCGACTGCACGAACATGATGTGGGGTCTCGCCATGCGCCCTAGTGGAGCAAATCCGCCAGGCGCCTACAATCGAGACCGCGATGTCGTCCGTTCCGCGGGGTGTCCGCGGCCGAGGTGAGGTTGATGCGGGTGGGTGCGCTGGATTCGCTGGATTCGCCAGATTCGCTGGATCACGTGGGCTTCGCCGGCCCTGACCTCGATGCCTTGCGCGCGGAGTGGCGCGAGCTCGGCTTCGATCCGACCCCGCCGCAAGCTTTGGTGGCGGTGAACGAGGCGGGCGAGAAGGTCGATCTCGGGCAGCGCAGCGCCCACGTCATGCTGGAACGTGGCTACGTCGAATTGACCGAGGTTCGAGTGGTCACTGGCCATCATCTTGCGCCGTGGCTGACGCGGGGGCCTGCGCTCTGCATCGTCGCCTACGGCTCGAAGGATCTGCGGAGTTGGCGTGCGCAGTGCAGCGAGCCCGGCATGTCGGAAGTGATGACGGCGTCACGCGTCATCGAATACGGCGAGCGCCGCGGCGATGCGCGATTTCTCTGGTGCATGCGCGACCCGGCGCGTACACCGGCTGCGCTCGAGTGCGTGGTCGAACATCTGACGCCGGAGTTGGTGTTCCAGCCGGCCGTGCAGCGTCACCGCAATGGGGCGAAGGCACTGTGCGGTGTGCAGATCGTGGGCGATCGAGTGGTGGGCCTCACCATCGAGGTGGCGGAACTTGCGGCTCTCGGCGAGCATGAGGTGGCGTTGCGGACTGCGCCCGGCTGTAAAGTGCGCTTCGTCGCGACCGGCACCGCGCCGAGCGCTTGACGGGCTGCGGGGGAGGGCGCCGTCGTGTACCATCGCCGCTCGCCGAAGTGACGGTATTTTCAGGCTTTTTTGGCCACGAGCTGACCCATGGACGAGCGTTACGAACCCGCCGCCGTTGAGCGCGCCGCGCAACAGCACTGGAATGCAGCGCGCAGCTTTGCTGCCAAAGAAGACCCGTCGAGAGGCAAGTTCTACTGCTTGTCGATGTTCCCCTACCCCTCGGGTCGCCTGCACATGGGTCATGTGCGCAACTACACGATCGGCGACGTGCTCTCGCGTTTCGCGCGTATGCAGGGGCGCAACGTGCTGCAGCCCATGGGATGGGACGCCTTCGGGCTGCCTGCCGAGAACGCGGCCATGGCCAATGGCGTGGCGCCGGCCAAATGGACGCGCGACAACATTGCGTACATGAAGCGCCAGTTGCAGGCGCTCGGTTTTGCGCTCGACTGGGAGCGCGAGTTCGCCACCTGCGATCCCGCGTATTACCGTTGGAATCAGTGGCTCTTCCTGCGCATGCGCGAGAAAGGCATCGCGTACAAAAAAACGGGTGTGGTGAATTGGGATCCGATCGATCAGACGGTGCTCGCCAACGAGCAGGTCATCGACGGCCGCGGCTGGCGCACCGGTGCGCTGGTCGAGAAGCGCGAGATCCCGATGTATTACCTCCACATCACGGCTTATGCCGAGGAACTGCTCGGCGCGCTTGCAGGGCTCGAGGGCTGGCCCGAGCGCGTCAAAGTAATGCAGGCGAACTGGATCGGGCGTAGCGAGGGCGCGGAAATCGCCTTCCCGCTCGCCGAGGACGCGCGTACCGCGCTGCGCGCGATCGGTGAGTCGGTAGAGACGCTCAAAGTATTCACCACGCGCGCAGACACTTTGTTCGGGGTCACCTTCATGGCGATCGCCGCCGAGCATCCTCTCGCGCTCGCCGCCGGAGCGCGCGATCCCGCGCTGCAGGCCTTCATCGACGAATGCCGACGCGGCAGTACCATGGAGGCAGACGTTGCCACCATGGAAAAGAAAGGGCGGCGCACGGGACTGCACGTGCTGCATCCGTTCACCGGCAAGCCCGTCGAGGTATGGGTCGCCAATTACGTGTTGATGGGCTACGGCGAGGGCGCGGTGATGGGCGTGCCTGCGCACGACGAGCGCGACTTCGAGTTCGCGATCCGTAACAAGATCGAGATCGTCACGGTCGTACAGCCCAAAGACGGTGCTTGGCAGAGTGTGCAGGCGCCGTGGCAGGAATCCTATGGTGACCACGGCATCACCGTGAATTCCGCGGAGTTTTCCGGACTCGAATTCAAACCGGCGGTCGATGCGATTGCGAGCGCACTCGAACGCAAGGGCCTCGGCCGCAAGCGCGTACAGTTTCGCCTGCGCGATTGGGGGATTTCGCGGCAGCGCTATTGGGGCTGCCCGATCCCGCTCATCCACTGCGAAAGCTGTGGCGAAGTGCCGGTGCCCGACGCGCAGTTGCCGGTGGTGTTACCCGAAGATCTGGTGCCCGATGGCAGCGGCAACCCGCTCGGCAAGACGGCGGCTTTCTGGAAAGTCGACTGTCCGAATTGCGGCAAGCCGGCGCGTCGCGAAACCGACACCATGGATACGTTCGTCGACTCGTCCTGGTATTTCCTGCGTTTCGCCTGCCCGGACAACGAGCGTTCGATGGTGGATGCGCGCGTCGAGCACTGGCTGCCGGTCGATCAGTACATCGGCGGCATCGAACACGCGATCCTGCACCTGCTCTATGCGCGGTTCTGGACCAAGGTGATGCGCGACCTCGGTCTGGTGAGCATCGATGAGCCCTTCGCCAATCTTTTCACGCAGGGCATGGTGCTCAATCATATCTACTCGCATCAGCCCGCCGAGGGGCGTCGCCACTATTTCAACCCTGCCGATGTCGACGTCGAAGAAAAGGACGGCAGCAGGCATTGCTTCGTGACACGCGATGACGGGTCGCGCATCGAAGTGAATTACGACGGGCTCGGTACGATGTCCAAGTCCAAGAACAACGGCGTCGATCCGCAGAGTCTCGTCGAGAAATATGGTGCCGATACCGCCCGTCTCTTCATGATGTTTGCAGCCCCGCCAGAGCAGACACTCGAATGGTCGGACGAGGGCGTGCAAGGCGCGTTCCGTTTCATCCGTCGACTGTGGACGGCGGTGCATCAGCACGTGACGGCAGGCGCCGCAGTACCGCTCGACAAGTCTGCGTTGACTGCGGCACAAAAGGATCTGCGTCGCGCAGCGCACCAGGCGCTCATCAAGGTCACCGACGACATTGGCCGTCGTCGTACCTTCAACACTGCCGTCGCGGCGGTCATGGAGTTGCTCAATGCCGTGTCGCGTTTCGAAGATCGCTCGCCGCAGGGGCGTGCGGTCGTCCAGGAAGCACTCGAAATCGCGGTGATCGGGTTGTCGCCGATGGTGCCGCATGTTTGTCACGCGCTGTGGCAGGCCCTCGGACATGCCGGGGCGATCATCGACGTCAGTTGGCCCGCAGCCGACCAAGACGCTTTGGCGCAGGATGCTCTCACGCTCGTGGTCCAGGTCAACGGCAAGTTGCGTAGTCAGGTGACGGTAGCCATCGATGCCGACGAGGCGACCATCCGTACCGCGGCGCTGGCCGATGAGACAGTACGGCGATTCGTCGGCGGTGCCACACCAAAGAAAATCGTCGTCGTGCCGCGCAAGCTGGTCAACGTGGTGATCTGACGCGATGCAGACCGAGGTATGCGCCCGGCTTCGATTTGCGCTGCGCGCGGTTCCGGCCGCGTTGGTGGCGGCCCTGCTGCTCGTCGGTTGCGGCTTTCATTTACAGGGCGCGGTCCCGCTCGCTGCCGAGCTGCAGCAGATTTCCTTGCGTACGCCAGACTCGCAAAGCGACTTCGTGCTCGCCATGCGTCGTGCCCTGCTCGATGCGGGGGCGCAGCTGCAAGCCGGCGCAAGC
>Ga0129336_10000695_pt1 | contig 19861 bp, 18 predicted proteins | sample CPB6_02_DNA_FD_96878 | JGI IMG/M metagenome (GOLD analysis project Ga0129336, IMG submission 96878) | Freshwater to marine salinity gradient microbial communities from Chesapeake Bay, USA - CPBay_Sum_0.6_0.2_DNA | ecosystem: Environmental > Aquatic > Marine > Coastal | place: USA: Chesapeake... | reverse complement strand
TTTGACTCTAAAGTTGGCAAAATTAACCTGTTGAGGAGTTGGTGCTAGACCAGCATAACCACTGCCAGTTGGTCTACCAAAAATATTAGCGCTTCTTTGTGGAGCAAATTTATTAGCAGGATCCAGTCTGGATTCAAATGTTCTTATATTGTATCTACGAGCATTGGGGAGTGCTACATCAACTCTCCCATCTTTAAATCTAACAACTTGGGCATTGTAATAATCATTAATTCTTCTGACTAGCTGCGGTATTTTTCTTGGATCTATACCAGAAGCCATCATCTGCTTAATCTCTTCGACCTCAGCCATTCTCCTCATATGAGATGCCTGCGTTGATCCTGGCAGTCGAGAAAAATCTACTCCGTGCAAATGGAGACACAGCTTCTTTTTCTATTTCTTCTAGAACCGCTTTGGGAATTAGTCCCCTTGCTTCTGATGCTGTAGCGGCATTCATAAACTCATTGCTTTTTGAAATACTTGCAGCTGCGTTTTGTTGCATAAGCTTAAGCATTTGTGGATTTGTGAAATAGCTAGAATGACTTAAGAACATTAATGGATCGCTAAAGACTTCTGTCCCACCTTCTCCAATATTCATCAAAATATTTCTTACTACATCTGACCCAACCTCACCTTTAATTGCAGAAAGATCAGCAATTACTCTTGGAATTGTTCCATCTGATAGGGCAAAGTTTTTAGATATTTTATCTCCAACAACCATAGCTTCACCCTTAAACTGACCAACACCAAGGTTAATTCTAGTTATAATATCATCATTATTTTTTAATTTACTTAAAGCTACATTTATTGAATCCAACTGCTTTTGTAAGGCGTCTATATCTGCAGCGGTTGCTTCATCTATCACTCCAATCCCTGATTTTAAGTCATCTATTCTTTCTTGAAAAGGCTTTTTTATATCCTCTAAAAATTGTTTAGTTATTATAAATTGACCATCAACAGATTTTTCAACTCCCTCAAATAGTGTTTTAAATCTTTCGCTTATTTGTTTTAGTACAGGATTAGTTTTGTCTAATTGACCCACCTTCTCCTTGAACAACTTCATCTTAATTGCTGCTAATGTATTATCTGCCGTCAGAGGGGCAGAAGAGGATGCATACATCGGGGCTTCTGCAGAAGCTTCTTCCCACAATTGTGTTAACTTTTCAATTTCTTGGTCTTCAAATTTATATACACTCTTTAATGAGTCTTTAAATTCTTGCGAACTTTGTCTTAAGTATCTTTCTCTAGTATCTATTTTGGTAGATTCTCTTAACTTAGCACCCAAAATAAATGCTTCTTCTTGAGGAGTTAAATCATATCTGCCAGATGTTGTTTCTCCAAACATCAATTCAAAAACTGCTGCCCTTCTATCAATTCGAAGCGCAGTATCTTCAAATGGAACGGATTTCTCCAAAAAATCTGTAATAAATTGCTCACCCAAAGCCAAGTCTCTTGGTGACATATAGCTTTGTAGTCTTTTTGCAATTTTTGCAATTTGTGACCATTTTCCAAATGAGCCATCTGGATTTTTTCCTGTTATCATTTTTATTAAGAAGTCTTTTTGAATTGGAGAAACTCCTACAGCAGACTGTAAAACCCTAGCTTCTTTTCCACTCAGTGCAACCCCAGATTCAGAGTAGTACTGCAGTAAAGAGTACCCTTCGTCAGTTACTGATATAGAAGCCATCTCTTCTGGTTTTAAAGTTTTGTTAATGGCTTCAATAACATCTGGTCTTCCACCAGTATTTGCTTTATAAAATTTACCACCAATAGTTGTTCCCGCTAATCTTTCTAGGCCAATATCTTTTAGTGTTTGCATTTGCTTAGATGTTGGATCCTGACCAGCTGCCCTAAGAAAATCATTAACAACTTTTATTTCACTCGCAAGCTGATTTGCGCCACGTGTTTCTGCAAAATTATTAAAGGGTGCTTCAACAGTTGAAGAAGAAAATATTCTAAAATCTACTAGACCTAATGTATCTACAGATGAAAAAGCGTCTTCTAAATTATCTAATACTCTTCCAGTAGCTTTGTTTCTATATTTAATAGAGCCATTATCTTCAATGACTTCTATTGCAAAACGATAGGAGGGCGCAGACATAAGCGCCCTTTTTGCTGTTTGTAACCTTTCGTTAATTGTACTCATAACTACCTAACACCAGAAAATATATCTATTCCAGAAGAACCAAAGCCATTAAGAACTGGAACAACATTTCCCGTCATTCCATTGCGTGACATCATCATTCTTATTTGTGCTGCAACGCTTTCTGAATTTTCTTTTTTATTAAACTCAGGATAGCTTGGATTAATCAATTCTGCTTCACGAACCTGTTGAGGATAGTACCCCATTTGGGACATATTTATGCCCATTGATTCACCCATTTTAATTTTAACATGTTCCATATTAGTATTTGGATGCCAGCCTTCCCATCCAAGATCCGGCAGTTCGTGTCTAGAAAAGTATTCAATAAGGTCAGGCTTTGATTCGACCTTCATCCCCCAAGCTGCTTCGTATATTCTTCTTTCAAGTCTTGGTGCAGTAGAAAGAATCCTTTCTCTTTCTTGAACATTAGTTTCTTGAATCATTGCTTTAAAATGTTCTCTTTTTCTTTTTGGGATAGCTAAAGAAAGAGTTTGTACGGAAGCATTTTCTAAATCAGCTCCATACATTGTTCGTCTTGCGGCTTGAGAGAACTGAGCTGCTGAAGCTTCATCTCCAGCCATTTTAGCCTCATTAGCCAAACGAGTATTCTTAACATATGAAACAATATCAACATACTCTTCCAGTGCCATTTGCTTTTTTCTTTGCTCTGGAACAAATCTTTCTCCAGTAATGGCCTCTTTAACTTTTGAATATGTAGAGTAGCCAGCTGCTGTTGTAAAGCCCATAACGCTACCAAAGGTTCTTGCTTTAACAGACTTGCCAAACTGTGACATAACTCCAGCAGCGACTAAACCAGCTGCTAGAGGATTTCTTCCACCAGCTTTTTGATAAATTGGTGCAATAAAGCTGTCAATTGGATTTTGCCATTCTGGGAATGTTGCACCATAAACATTCCTTCTCTCCCAGTCTTCTTGCGCAGTTCTGGTTGGCAGAAGTTTTGTATTTATAAACGTATCTCTGTGTGCTACGTATTCACCAAGCCTACCTAATTGATACGCTCTTCCAGATATTCCTAATTCTTCAGGGCTTGAGTATTTATACTTGTATGGACTAAAACTAAATTTAGTTGTTGTATCTTCTACTTGTGCCCTAATTGTTTGAAGCTTTTCTCTTTGACCTGGATCAAGAGATGCCATTGTCACCTGAGTATTAAGAGTCCTGAATTGCTTTGAGTAGGGTGCAATATCTGACAAAATATCTAATTGAGTCAGTGGCTCATTGTAGCCAGACATATTTGGATTTAGTCTTTCATACCCAATTCCAGGTAGTCTTATTTCTCCTTCTTGAACTTTTGTAAAAGGATCACCTTGTTTAAAGTTGTTAAAATACTCTGGCCCCGGCAAGAAGGGATATTTGTATGCCATTGTATTCGTAATCGGATTTATATAATTTACATTTGTTCTTTCTTTAGGAACAAATCTTCTTACAATTTCTGATATTTCTACGTTACCTAATGCGCCTTCTGGTTTAATAGGAACGTCACCCAAGCCACCAAGATTAAGGTCCCAGAATGATCTGGTTGAACCATAAGCTTTTGATGCTGACTGGAGCAGAGATCTTTGTGGTTCAAAATCAGATTGACCAAAACCAAATCTTTCTCTTAGAGATGCGAATGCAAATCCATATATACCAGCTGTTTCTTGAGCTCTATATCCTAGTTCGCCAGATAATATGCTAAGTCTAGTTGGCTCCACCGGAGCACCAGCTGCAATTATTTGTGGTGGAACAGTTCCAGGAACTGGTGGTGGACCAAACTGAGAAGCTTGGACATATCTGCTATTTAAATTTGCTATTGATCTAAAAGATATCTGAGAAGCTGTTTGCAGAGGTGCTCCTGCGTACTGTGCCATATCTGCATTTGATTGCGCAACACCGAAAGAAGATTGAGAAATACCACCGCCTGGTCCGTACATTGCTGGCTGTCCAGCATAACCAGTTCCACCAAATGTTCCTACGCCTCCAGCCATTGAGGAGGCGAGTCGAACCTTGCCAGTAGACAAAAGACCTTGTGGATTATAGGCTCCACTTTGTCCAGCAGAAACGTATTGAGACAATCCTCTCGTAAGCTCTTCTTGGTGCATTGTTCTTTGTGGCTTTAGAACTTTGCCTATAGTCGCATTAAGAAGCGGAGTTACTGGCCCCCATGGTCCAGTGAAATACTCTCCAGTAACTGGATACGGTCTATCATAATAATTTTCTTTTTCAAATCTATATGGATCAAATGGTCTGAGAGGAGAAAAGTCATAACCAAAAGCAAATCTTTCTAATGGTGTTCCAAAAGATTCATCCGTATAAGAAGCGCCAGCTTGCATTCTTCTGTAATAAGAAGGCCTGTAGTACATTACTTTGCCACCCTTGAATGGTGTCACACCAAGTGGCCAGTATCTACCTTGCCTAATAGGAACTTCGCCCTCAAGAAGTTGTTCTTTCTTTTCTTCATAACCCATTCCACCCGGAGTAAGACCAGAAAGAACTGATTGAACTTCTACTGCTCCTCTTGCTGCTTTGGTAGCAAAGAAAGGAGAATATACTCTTTCTCCTCTTTCGTCTTTTTCGTTGACTATTCCGCCTATAGTTCTATCTGCAGTTAGAAGTGCCGTTCCACCAACAACCAGTGGAACTGCTCTCTTCATTAACATTCCGCTGTGTATATAGACCTAGTGGGCCAGAATAATTAGACTCGTCTAGTCCTATTCCAAATGTTTCAAAATACTTATTAAGTCTTTGAACAGAGTGAGCGATTGGAACACCGGCAGCACTGAAAGCCTGCATATCGTCATATGTGGTAAACCCTAGAGCACTTTTTACTGCCCTCATTGGGCCGACAGATTGTGCTACTGTGCTAAATGTTGGAATAAATACAGTTCCCTGATTTCCAAGTTCATTTGCAGCTGTTTCTTTTAATCTATATTGTGAAGGCTTTAATGTTCTCGTAACAAAAGGCCTAAACATACTGATGATGTCATTGCCTGGTCCAGCTGTTCCTACGTTAGCTATTTTTTGAGTAACAAATGGTTGTAGCAGTCCTCTCAATGCTGGAGAGGAACTTTGATCTTGCCTAAGACCAATAAGGCCAGATAAAGCTTTGGCTAGGTTTTGACCTTCTGTAGCATCTCTTTTATATCCACTAAATGCAGTAAAGTTTAGTACAGTTGAAAGACCAGCTGCTCTTGCTTCTGTAGCTTGATTGGAGCTAATTATCTTTCTTCTTTGAAGATCAGATATAATTGTTTCAATGTCTATAGCAAGCTGGCCAGCATTGAATGCTCCACTTTGAGCAGACTGATCAAAAGATCTTCTTTGTAGAGCCAATTGCAATATGGCTTCTCTAAGTTCATCAACTCTTGTTGAAATTGTTGGTGAAGATACTGCCCTAGGAGAAACTTCTTCTAAGTTAAATGCCTCAAGTTTTGACCTAACAATTCCTTGCGCGGCTGTCAAAGATCTTGTATCAATTGTTGACCTAGAAGATGAAAGAGCGCGAGCAGTTTGTCCTGCTCTTTCTATTTCTGCCACAGCAAATTCTCTTAATTCTGCTTCTGACCTAACATCGCTGAGAGCAACTTCAGCAGTAGACCCCGGCAATATGTTTCTTAGGAATCCTTTATCTTTTCTTTCAAACTCTCTAATAACGGCCTGCGGAGTTCCATATGTCTGAACGCTTCTTCTAAAGGATTCGTAAGCTCTTAATACTTCTGAGTGACCATAAACTTCATTGTCTGCCTCATCAAAAACCCCAACAAATTCCCCTCGGTTATCTCTCCTAAGAGAAATCCTTGATCCTCTACCAGTCTCGATTTGCTCATCAGATAGCAGCTTAGCAAAGACTGTTGGGTTGTATATATCTTGTTTTCTTCTTCTAAACCTTTGAAAATATCTGAATAAAGAGTTAGGTTGCTCTTCAGCAATATCCATTCTTCTCTTTATTTTATCTAATGTTGTTCCGTCATCTGAATCAGGTTGAATAGGGGAATTTTTAATTATTTGTCTGCCAGCTGCAATTCTTGCAGTCTTAGAAAACATGTCGTTTTCATTTGTTGCAAACTGTTTGTATTTTCCTTCAAGTTTTCTTACCGAAGAGCCAGGTTGTTGGTTGATGTCTATTGTATAAATGGAACCAGTTGGACCAAAGAATCCTCTCTTTTCTTGAGAGAAAACAAATAATCTTGCATCTGTTGAATCTAGTTGACCAAATGGTTGAAAGGAATTTCCTCTAGCAATGCCAAACATATTCCTTTCGTCTATGCCTTGAGCACCGCCATATCCTATCATGTCAAGTGGGTTAAACTTAATAATAGGTATTTGAGTTTGATCTCTAACAAAGTTTAGAAGGCCGACTCCAGCTCTTCTTATCCTTGTTGTATCAATAATATTTCCAGACCTTGTTTGATACACACCCTTGAGTTCTGAATATCCTATTGTTGAAGAAATAGGATCTTTCCTAGCGATTTCTCCTGCTAGGCCTTCTATAACCCCTTTTTCTTCATCACTTAAGTAACCAAATACGCCAGAATTAAAAGCTTCGTCTATAAGAAGTGGCTTTAAGCCAAGTATGTTATAGCCCTCAGGGAATATAGAAGAAGTCATTCTCTTTTCTTGAATTAGAAAAGCTTTTAATTGACCTATGTTCGATATATCTATTCCGCGCCTAGCTAAACCATCTTTAAGTACTGCACTTGACACTCTTTGCCCATGCTCATCTAGCAAATCCATTCCAAGAGCATCAGCTGCAGTTCTAGCTAGATAATCAGCTTTCTCTCCTGATATCTCGCCTTCAAAATCTTTGTATAAAGCCTTTTGAGACCTAAGGATTTGTTGACCTTTAGGAAGAGCAACTTCATCATAAAAAGCTGTCCATGAACGAGTTATTTTATTTTGAAGTCTTTGTTGAAAATTCTTATTAGCAAACAAAACGTCTGTCAAAAGGACAGAGTTTTCTAATGCCTCAATAGTAAAAGTTGGATCAGCTACCTTTTCTAGCTCTGCTGTTCTTCTTATGAGTTGTTCAAAAAAATCTTTTGTGTCAGTGGAAACAATCTTTGTTTGACCAAATGTCATTCTTTGCGATATGTTTTCCCTGGCATTAAAAGATGTAGGTATAGAGTCTAGGCCAACCTTCTTGGTGAACTTAGAAGCTGTACTTTCGCTCACTCCCTGTTCAATTAAATGCCTTTTTAGGTTTGTAACATATTCTTCTGTTTCAATATGTTTAGCAAATTGTCCAGAGCTTAGTGTTCCACCATTGATTGCACTTGGACCCATTTGCTCAAGAATTGACTTAGAAAAGTCAGAGAAGATACTGCTATGCATTGAGCGTATTTGCTTAATGCTCGAAGCAAGTGCTTCTTTTGCATTTGGGATTCTTGCTGTTGATGATGGACTGCCGCCAACTGATCTAAGGGCTTCATCGTAAGAAATGGCACCATTGACAACATCATAGGCTGTGCGAGCCGATCTAAACCTTGTTCTAAACTCTGCAACACCGCTTGTAACACCCTTAAGAGAAGGAACTGCATCTGCTAATCCTTGAAGCCTTGTGCCAAAGTCTGGATCATTTGGATTAGAAATTTGGTGCCCAAATAGATAAGCTTTTGTTTTAGTTGCTGCTACTCTTAGCTTATTTGTATTGCCAGCACCACCAGCAGCGTAGGCTTGACCAGCAGCTGCCGCACCTCTTCTGGCCTGCTGCATGGCAAAGACGACACCACCCTCAGCTGCTCCACCTTCTTTGACAGCAGTAGAGAAGGCTGCAGCCATTGATGTTGTATTTCTAGTTAAACCACCTATTACCTTTTCAACATCTTGACCTAATTCACCTAATATTGTTTTTACATCAAGTATCGCATTAGAGTACTTTGTTTGCCTTGCTGTTAATCTTAGGTTTGGATTTTTTGCAGTTGGCGCTGCTGCTAAAAACTTAACTCTAGATATGGCTGCCCCACCAAGATCAAATGGTGTGAGCATCGAAGCCATGTTGATTGCAGACTGCTTAGAAAAGTCTGCAATAACATCTACTGGGTTATACCATTTTACTTTTTTCTGATCTTGATTTGTTCCAAACAAAGGATCTGTAACAGCCCTTTGTGTCATGTACAAAGCCGGTAATTCAATTGCAAGGTTTCTTGCTCTCTTAACAAGTGTCTGCTGTATGTCATCTCTAAATGACCAAACTGCTGGTGGCTCTCTAGTTATGCCAGCAGATGCTTGTTTTAATTCTCTTGTTGTAAGATAGCTATTTCCTTCAAGTGTAAATAAACCACCTTGAAGTCTAGTTAGATTTTGTTTTGCTGCTCTTCCATCTATCTCAAAAACTAGTTTTGAATAAACATCTGTTGGATCAACGCCTTCAATTGATCTTGTAACACCCTCTAATTCATCAAGAGCTTTCTTAATTTTTCCAGCGCTCTCGACAAAACGAGTTGCAGCTCCGGCAAACTCTCCTGTTCCGTCTGCTGCTGTTTGTATATACTTGGCTAGTCTTACTCCACCAGCTTTAACAAATTTTGAAGCAATAATTGACCCAGCCATTGTTGCACCAGATGCAGCAAAAAAGCGCATAACGGGATGACCGTTAAGCGCTTTTGCAACAATGCCAGAGTTAGGGCTAGGCCCTTCTGTCTCACCTTCTCTTACAGGTATGTCTCTTGACGTTACACCAAAGCCCAAAGAACTTATGGGACCACGATCTCTGATCATTTTTTATGCCCCTCCTATTTAAGTCCCCACAATTTTTGTGCAACTGGGTCTTCGTATACTGCTTCTCCTGGTTTCTTAGATTGATTGTATCTATTGGCAAAGTCTTTTTGCTTCAGCATTTCTTCTTCTGGATCAATCAACTTAATACTAACATTTGTTGGCTCAATGGCCAATATATTTTGTTTAATCTCTATTATTTTTTCAGCCAAAGCTACATTATCTGCCAAAGTTGTGTAGGTCATATTGTCTAAATCTTCAGGAGTATATGTAGAAATAGTAGCCAAAACAAAAGCTTTCATTAAGCTTCTAACCTCAGAGGCTTTTAGTCTTTTTTCATCTAGAACTTTTTTGGCTTTTTTAACGGAAGAAAATCCGAGATTCTTCTAAAATTTCTTCTGCTAGGGAAGATATTAGACCAGCTGGATATTTATCGAGGTTAATTTCTTCTGGATATAAAACTGCCGTCTTAATGATTAGGTCTTCAATATCTACATTAGTATATTCAGGAGAATTTTGATATTCAGATATTCTATCAAATTCAGAAAAAGTTAGTTCTCTGAATATTACCTCCTGCTTTTTAAGCTGGGTAATAAACAGAGAACCATATAACTTCTTTAATTCATAAAGCTTTTCTGAATCTAACATTTATTATAACTGTCGTACCTCAAGGGCTACGAAGCCAGAAGCTTCTAATACTTCCTGAGCAATTAGCGAAGGAAGTCCAGCCAATTCGCCAACAATTGATTGCTTATCATAAGCTGGGTAAAGAACGCATATCTCTGCTATTGCTTCTTCGTTCCACATATTTGCTTCAGCAGAGGACAACTGGCCAGCTTCGATCAACTGTTCCATCTTTCTTACTAAGTTTTTGTACTCTAGTCTAGTAAGTGTTCTCCAGGCAATGTGCTTATCATAAGTTATCGATGTTACGTAAACATCGCCAAACTCTTGCTTCCAGTCTTTGATCATTCTTGCTGTCGGGCCACCTGGCCAAATCAACTCTTCATCATCAAGGTCCTCTACAGTTGCAGGCTGATCTGCAAGCACCTGTTCGTCATCCATAACTTCTGATTCATCTTTTTCAGAAATAACATAAGCCTCATCAACACCAACTTCTTGAGCCAGTTCAGATGATTGCTTTACTACAACTTTTCTACCTTCAGTCATTATTACTCCTATTGTAATTAAAACATACTTCTAACACATTATATCATATTTAAATATTAAAAAAACAAATTATTTAACTCTTTGGTTCAAAAGTCTCAGTTCATTTGGAGTAAGAACTGGCTGAACCTTATTTGGCTCTGTTGCCTTTGATCCACTAGAATCAACATCAGAAAGAATTGACTTATCAGTTGCCCTAAGGTTTCCATTAGAAACATACATGTCTCTGGCTATAAAGTCATAAGTTTCTACTAAAGCAACTCCTCCTGGAGTTATAGAAAGTGACATATTAGTTAAGTCAACACTTTGTAAAACTATGTCCATTTCTACGTTTGCTTTACCTGGCTTAACCAAGCGATCATTAAAGTCCATCGCCATCAAACGATCAAGGGTATCAAAGTTGTCTTCAGAGTTTGTTCCCTTGTTTCGAGCAATTGTTGATACAGAACCCTCTTGTGTTCCATATTTAATTATAAGATTAAATGGTGGATGTGCACTAAAGATGTTTCTTTGGTCAGATCCATCAGAGTCTCCAGACAATCTATCCAAATTGGATCTATTCCAATATCTATTTATATTTTTTTCATCTTCTATTGACTGTTCATCTCTTCCCGAGATGTATGATTGGATCTTTGAATTCTTACTTCCGTTATTAAACAATACTCTTTGTTCTGCTGCTGCAGACAACAATTCTCTCATTCTTCCTGGATATCTTGAATACATAGAAATCTGACCACCAACTATTCTTACACCATTCATCATGGCGTCATAGTTATATGACCAGAAACCGTAAAGAGGCTGCTTTTCTTGTCTAATCGAAAATGCTATACCAGCTAAATCTAATTCATACTCTGGGTCAAACAATCCATCTATGTATACTTTGATGTCTTCGCCAGTAAAATAATAATCATAATATGTATTGAACTTTTGTCCATCAGATGTTTTGCCAGCCCACTGAGCATCAATGTTTTCGCTCAATGGATCAAACGGTACGCTTGTTCTTTTAGAGCCAGGATGTCTACTGTCTAGGTCAGGTGGCAGATAAGTTGTAAATGGTCTATAGGACCTGTTTCCAACTATGCTACTGTAATCAAAGTTATCAGGCATACTACCTTACATTTCTTGTGCTTGGACTATTTCCTGGTGGGACAATTCTGTCTATTAACTGGGTGTAAGATTTAAGTGTCTTCTCAGAATAAAAATTCTTCTGCCTCTGAAGATACATCGCCCTTTCTTCGTTCGGCAGCATTAATGGATCTGATTCCATGCTGACCAATGGTTGAATTCCACGGGCCATGTAAACATATGTCTGCTCTGTAATTAGGTCGTCAACAGACATTGTTCCACCTTCGTCAACAATAGTAACACCATATATCTTCATTTTTGCAGCTAAACCGTATTCATTAAAGAATGATAAAACAACATCAAATGGGGGCAACATGTCGGCAAGGGGTGCAAAAAACAAACCAGTTTCGGACATGATTTGTCTAAACTCTCTTATTCTATAAAAAGCATACTCGTTAAATACTGTAAATATTAAAGAACCACCTATGGTTCTTCCGCCTTTTACGAATCCTCTTGGGCTAACGTGGCCAATTGTTCTAATTGGAGAATTCTCTCTATGTATAGAATAGGAGATAGTTTGAAGCTCTCCAAGGCTCAATACGTCAGTTCCCTCTATGGTTCCTGTGTCTCTATTGATTGCTGGAATAACCATTGCTGCCGATATATCGACGCCAGCAAAAGACATATTAGAAAAAGGATCCGGTAAATCGTGCTCTACTCTATACTTACTAAATGTTGCTTGGTCGTAATTCCAATCATTGTACTTATTGAGCATATTTTTCCTTTATAAAATAAATGTGGGGACTAGAAAGAATCCAGCCCCCACATTATTTAGTGTCTAAGTTAAGACTATGGTCTAATGATCTTTGTACCGAACTTGTTCAGTCCGCCTTCTGTGGCGGTGTTTGGATCCTGGCTTATGATCTTATTCAAAGCGTTGTCACCACTGAACATTCCACCACTCAACTGTGAGTTAGAAATCTTGTACATTGGACCAATTTCACGTGCAACATAGGTCATTGTTTCTTCAATGACGATGTCGTCCATGGAGGCTCCAGAACCTTCATTAAGAAGCTCAACACCAAAGATTGATCTTACTGCACCTTGGCCATATTCGTTGGCAAAGGTAATTGTAATATCAAATGGTGGAATTTGGTCAGCATAGTATGGAACCTGAGAAACTACGTCAAGCTCTTGCTTATCAAATTCTGCTATACCTCTCTTGTGGCCAGCATCTCCTGGAAGGGTGTTGCTAACTCTTGTGAAGAAGTTCTGTGGATTATTATTAGCATAGTTGGTCTCAAGCATCTGATAGAGGGCTGGTCTATCGAACACTGTGAAAATAAGAGAACCTGCAATGCCTCTCTTGCCTCTTGAGAAAGAGCGTGGGTTTGGTGAACCCATTGTGTAGATGGGGGCTTTTTCTCTAGTTACCGAAAAGGTAATTCCAGAAAGTGCTCCAATTTCAACGCCACCAAAAGTGGCAACTATATCTGCTCCAGAAAATGTAGTATAAGTATTGAGATACTTATTTACTGGACCATCATAATATTCTTCAGCCATTTATATACCCTCCAATACGGTATTTATTATATGCTTATTGCGACTTGAACTTCAATTGTCTTGAGTTCAAATGCTGGTGTTAATACGAGGTCAACAAACGCCTTATTTTCTGCTGGGAAGTAACTTACAGTAAAGTCACTGTTCAGCAAGGCACCCATTTGTTGCATACCTCTAAGCGCAGAAGTAATTGCTGTCTCCATTGAGTTACGTGTCTGAAGTGTTGATGCTTCACCAACAAACTTCTGGCAGACTTGTCTGACCAAGGTAGCAGCTTCTGAAATAATTCTGAATGTTGAAATTCTTGTGTAATCAGAGGTTGCCTTAGCCATTGTCAATCCTTCAACAAATGTTGGGACCTTGTTGAAGTTTAGTGCTATAAAGTTTGCACCTTTGTCAGCAAGGCTTGTCTGCTGAGTTCTTGTTGGATTGTAACGGATAGAGGCGACATTGTATGCCGTCTTGTTAACAGGTGAAGTAAACGAAGCCATTCTTGAAATGGCGGCTGCAAAGGTTGTTGCACCATTTGCAAAGCCCCAAGCTGAATCATAGTTAACTGGCTTGAGCTCTGATGCAATAACAACGACGTACTTGCTTGCTCCGTCATTTGCTGCACCTGGATCAAAAGTTGAGTTGTCTCTTGCGATAAGAGTACTTAGACCATTGGTGCCAACATGAGTAGCAACTTCTGATGGTGTCATAATTTCTGATGCACCATCAACGTATGGCTTAACTCCCATTACTGCAAAGCATGGGTAGCTGTTCTCTGCGATTTCCTTAACCTTCTTGCCAACCTTGGCAACAAAGCTGCTTGCTGAGCTAGAGTTGTCAGCGACGAAACCAAATGAGTCTCCTGGCCAACCTGGTGTTGAACCTGCAGAGAAGTCAAAGTCTGTAGCCTTTGCACCTCTTCCCCAAGGAACAATGATGTCGGGCTGAGAAGCTTCGGCTGCATCAAATGCAGCATCAAAAACATCTCCACCGTGTGTTGCACTAGTCACTGCACCAGTTGAGTAAACCCAAACAGTGTCTGATGGTAGTGGAACAATGAAAATTCTTTCGGCACCACCGGCAACGAGTTCAAAATATGCTCTATGGATATCTGAATCTTCACCAAAAGCAGTGATTACATCCTGCTCGGATGTTGCTTGAACCACGTCAAGGTTACGAACATTGCCAGTATTGTCGGCATTGTTTCTCTTTGCTATCACACAGATCTTAGTCCCAACAGGAATATCCTGTCTCGAGATGCTGTAGAAGCGATCTTTAATTATTGTTTTTACACCTGGTAGAGCCATTAGACTATAGACCTCCGATTGCGGCAGATAAAAATATGTTTACTTCAGGAAATATAGTAACAGATAACTTATAAAAACAAACTACATTAACAATCAGGAGTGGCACTTTGATATAGGTCTACGATGTTAAGTTCCGTTCCTGCAAAGTCAGGAGTTGCTGGGGCAAGAGCAGCATCGACAATGCTCTTTTCGTAGGCCATATACCTTCTAACGTCAATAACTATCTTTTCAATTTGCTCAACATTCTGGGCAAATAGCTTTTCCGTTGTTAACATGTATGTAACAGTTCTTTTACATACGTCCGTACTATCCCTATTTTCATCTGCGTCTGAAAGCCTTCTTGAGTACACAAATTCAGAGGCTCCTAATCTTTTAAAAACAGGAGTATGCTCCAACATGAAATCTTCAAATATTTCAATAATATTATCAGCGACTTCTGGACCGGAATATCTTTTGCCAGTCCCTTGGGCAATTCCAGCATCGGCTTCTGTAACCACAGTAAAGCTAACTATGTTTTGGAATCTTTGTCCAAAAACAACCACATTTTTATTAGTTTGAGTTGTTCTTGTTCTGGGCTTTGGCTCACTAGTATGAGTCTTCCTTAGCTCTAAGCCATAAACTATAACTGGATACTCTGCGTATCTTCCAGCTTGAGAAGGAACTATTTTAATATCTGGATAGGCGTTTTCCCACAATGCTTTAACAACGGCAATGAATTCTAGGTATGTTAAATTTCCATTAGCCTGAAGAGGTTCGCCAAAAAGCCTATCATAATTTACATCGTTCCTATCACCAGAAGGAAAGCCAATTGCATTCTGCGTCATTATATACCCTTGCCTGTTGATACATTAAAAGATATCTCTCTTAAAGTTCTTGAAGAAACTACTGAAATATTAAAATATAAAGTTCCTTTTTCATACCTATCAGCGAATGAATCTACTCGGTAATCAACTACTACACGAGATGACTTTAGGGCAGCCAAAAAGTCTTCAACATATCTTATAACTTTTTCATAGCCAAACTTGCCTACTGCAACATTTCCTAACGACTGTATTTCTTTAATTATTACAGAAACCAATCTTACATTTGAAGAGTCTTCATAGTTAGGGCTGATAGATTGAGTGTAGTCGCTTGTTATGTAGATGTCGTATAGGGCAGCTCTTCTAGATCTTTGTCCTCTAACTGCGGTATTGATATTAATACTTTTTAGTTTTTCAACTTGAGCTGCGGTTAAATCTATTCCATGAATAGAAAGAGCTGACGGAATTCTTGTTTTTGTCAAGCCCATGTCTATTCTTGTAGAAGACAACATGCCAGCGACTGCTGCAGCGAGAGAGCTTGCATAGCTTCTTTGCAGTTGCTTATGGCTAAATATTGCTTCTCCATAAATTAAAACAACATACTTACCATCGTCTCTTAGGATTGATCCGTCAACTGCTATTGAATTTTGAATATCAAAATCTTTTGCCAAAAGCTCTGTTATGTCTTCTTCTTTTATTCCATTGCTTTTAGATCCAATAATTCCTATTTGGACTTCACCAGTTTTTTCTTGAACTGTATTGCAATGAGTAGAAAGTTGCTTAACAAAATTAACTGAACCTGTGTTTATAATGGAAGTTTCTAATGGAACAATTAGATCTATAAATTCATAGTCTTGAACTAATCTGTAGCATTCAACTAGCCTATTATAATAAAGCTCATAGAAGGTATAGGAGTTTGGCGTTGCGTCGTTGTCTTGAAATAATTTTATATTTCTATTATTAACATCTTCGACATACTCGGCCATATAACCAGCTGACATCAAATATATATCTCTAGCACCAGCAGAGTAGGCATCAAACATTCCCCTCAAAAGAGGCGAATTAAAATCTCCCCTTAATAGATTAACGCCTTCTTGTATGGAAGTAATTTTTACTATTCCATATGGCTCCATTGCATCTGTATGACCTATCAACAAAGTATTCATCGTTGTTGAATCGCCAATTGCAGAATAGCGCGACCTGTTCCCTAGTTCTATTATTTTTGAACCTATGTCATAGCCATCTTGATAAGATGTATAACCTCTTTTTGTTTGTACATTTATTTCTTTGAAGTCTTGAACGCCATCAATCAATGCTGTAATTTCTACGGAATATAATCCGTCAAACAAATTCTTTGGTGTTTTTAAAAATAATGTATAAGATCCAGTTGAATTTCTAACTATTTGATGAATAGGTTCTTCATTTGCAAAAGCTACAAATTCCCCTTCTGGAAAAGAGTACTTAACTCCAGTTGTCAAAGATGATTGAGATATCTTATATGGGCCCATAATAACTGGACCCACGCCATCAATACCTCTACGAAATATAATGGTTATATCACCAGTTGGGTTAACATAGTTAACTCCAGACCTATATATAAAAGGTATTTCTAACTGAGAATTTGCACTAACAACTAACATTTATGAACTTGGGCTTTCTTTTGTTGCGCCTACTATCCAGTAATTAATTTTACCATGACGACCCCTTACTGGATAGGAGCTGTCTATAATATAGACTATTGCATCATCTAAAGAACCATCACCCTCTTCATATATTCTGTCTCCAGACTTTGGTTTAACCCAGTCTTCAAAATAATAAATAAGGTCAGCGTTAACTACATAGCCTTCTGTTTCTTCTTCTAATCTAGTGGCCATAGCTGAGGTTTTTGCAACCATGTTTCTTGTTGTTATTCTCTCCAAAGTATCAGAATATTGAAAGTCATCTGACAATCTTCTCTGATAAAGTATATCATGACCCCAGTCTTTTAATATTTTGTAAAAAACTCTTTTTGGATCAATCATACTGCCTTAAACCTCTATCCGGCATGGGGTCTTCTCCGTCAACAATTCTTCTACCTGGACCATATAGTTCTCTATCTGATAGATATATAACTCCACCAGTATTTGGATCAATTGTTTTACCTGAACTATATATTTTTTTAGTGGGAAGACCCTTTGGAACAACTCCACGCATAGAAACTTTCTTAGCCAATATTTCTCTTCTTAAAGAAGCTGCTATTTGACACCATGTCGTTGCATTTGATCTTGTAGCTACACTTCTTGGTGCAGAGCTATTGGTTATTTCTAGATCTGCCAGCTTAATACTTAATTCGTCGTCTCCGCCAAAACCATAGGTTCTACTTAATTCACAAGCTGCTGCTGCTTTAATATATTCCAAAACAGTAAATGGAAGTACCGGATTAGTATTGTCGTCTTGTATAGCATACATTTCTTTTATTTCTAAAGAATAATGATAAATTAACTCACCTATTTCTAACAAACTCGCATCTGGAAATAATGATTTTAGTTCTTCTGGATCTAGATAGAGTGGGGTTATATCTGGTGCAAAAGTTATTGTTTCATCTGCCCTTAGAGTGACAGTTGGCTTATACTCTTCTGTGGGAGTTGAAACATAAAGCTGTTGAGTAACTGTTATATATGTTGTGTTGGCTAAGGTCCCGACAAAAGTTACCTTATACTGACCTGGTTCACTTGGAGTATAGTCATAATAAAATTGAGAAGAAGTTAAAGATGTGGCCGTAGTAGAAACTACTTCTACGTCATCAGAATCATATATTTTAACAGCAACAGAAACTGGACTGACATCTACTTGACCACCAGTAGTTGGATCTGTGTCAATAAACCTAACTTTGATTCTGACTGTGTCATTTACTAAAACATTACCAATGGTCATTGAAGCTCCAAATTAAAATAAACTATATGATAATAGTAGTGTTTTTTAAGCCTAAACTGATTCTATGGCTACTTCACCAGAGGCTGAATTGATATAGATAATGTCTGCTGTCACCAGTGCATCGGCTTGATCTTGAGTGGCGTCTATAGTGATAATTCCGCTTGGAACATAATCAAAAGTAACATATCCAACAGTGGTAGCATTTGAGAAATCTTCTGTAACAGATATGACTACAGTTATATTATTTAAAATAATAGGATTAGAAATCCCGGGAACATTAATTTGAATAGTTCCTGTATATGTTATATTTGTTTGATTATAAGTTATTAAGTCATTGTATAACATATATTAAACCTTTTATTATATTGCTTTTCTATATCCATAGGTTACAATATTTCCACTAGTAAAGGTTCCGCTTCCACCTAATAAGAAATCATAACTAGTATATTGAGTTGTATTTGCTACTCGAATACGAGTTGTACTTGTGTAATCTGCTCCCGCTCCTTGACAAAACATATATGAGTATTGTGCCAAGTTTGGACACATAATATCAATTACCGCTGCGCTAGATTGGGCTGTAGCAAACAAAAATGCATAACCGTCTGCTCCATTGTCTCCTGTCCTAGTTGGACTATTCCAGGTTGAGTACTCGCCAGACATTGAGTGATTTGTAGCAGATCCACCTAACCTAACATAGGCATAAGCTGAAGAGGCAACAGTTGCCACAAAATTAATTACAACTCTATAGTTATCATATGTGCTACTAAATGCTGATATTGTCTTGCTGCTACCAGAAGTTAATGGAGTAACATCAATTAATTCTAATCCTTCTGGATTTTGAGTTTTTTGGTTTAACATAACCCAAGCAGAGGCATTCCAAATTAATACCTTATCTGTATCTGTTTCATATATTACTTGTCCCTCATAAGGAGTAGTGGGACGTGTAGAGCTAGTACAGACTCCTGGCCTTAAACCTGTAGCGTTATTAGAAATGCTCATGCTGGTCCAACATCTTCCACTATTAAAACATGCGGGTATGAAGCATTGCCATAAATCGTATGGGTTCCTGCTACGTTTGCTGTAAAACGTGTAGAAAAGGTAGTAGTGCCTACCTGCTCTGTGTATGTAAACGGACTCATTTGAGCGTATTGACTAGTAGTACGATCAAAAGTTCCTTCTTGTATTTGCACTGCTCCATTTAAAAGTTGACAAACCCCATAACCAGACCCACCTAACTGGAAATAAAAATGTGCGCTTACTTTATACAAACGACCTGCAATCCCAGTAACAGATAGCGTAGCAATCGTTGTAAAAGCATTTCCAGAAGAAGTGGTATTTGTAGTAACTTTAGTTTTACCAACAACCCCCCACGGCAAGTTCCAGTTGGGGTACCATGCCGACCCATTCCATACTAAAACTTTGTCAGTATCGGTCTCGTATATAGTCTGCCCCTCATAAGGAGTGGCTGGCCTAGTAGAACTAGTACATACTCCAGGTTGACTTATACGAGATGATGCAAGATAGTTACTCAATGGCATTTGGGTTCCATTCTTCTGGTTCATTACCCTCGGCAAGCCACGCTTCGTATGCAGGCGTGTTCGGGTTGTCGGGGGTCAAAGGGAAAGACATTACGCCGCCATCGGGCAGACGAGTCAGGATGTGGCGTTGTACTGTGTCATCAAGTGGCGACTGGACGTCAAGATAGTAATACATCATAACTCCGCACTAATCCCAAAATACGACGATGCCCCACCACGTAAAATAAGTATTTGTCCTACTCCATTAGTGATGCCGCTGCCACCAGTGCATTGCATGAATACTCCATTAGGCTGCGAATTTGTTGTATTCAAAACAACAGAAGAAAATGTAGCGGAGTCAAAACTAACATTGTCTGTACAACCAATGCCTGATGCTTCGACAGAACTTGGAGTGGAGCGCATTGTTACAGGACAAGCAACAACACCTTGCCATGCAGAGTTATTGTAAGACCCACCAGTAGATGGTATGCGATTATATCCTCCTGCTTGACCGTTGTAACGCCAATAATATCGCTGGCAGAGGGCGAGTTCGACACCGTAGGGTCGTTGCTCAAACGGGGTCGGCTGATAGTTCTGCTCAAGTTGCACACCTGTAACATTAAAAGTTGCGTTGGCATTAGTTCCCCAAGACACAGCAGAAGAAGTTTTAATACCAGCATAAGAACT
>Ga0129336_10000693_pt1 | contig 19873 bp, 22 predicted proteins | sample CPB6_02_DNA_FD_96878 | JGI IMG/M metagenome (GOLD analysis project Ga0129336, IMG submission 96878) | Freshwater to marine salinity gradient microbial communities from Chesapeake Bay, USA - CPBay_Sum_0.6_0.2_DNA | ecosystem: Environmental > Aquatic > Marine > Coastal | place: USA: Chesapeake... | reverse complement strand
TGCCGGTGATGCTGACCAATGCGCCGCCGATCATCACCTGCCTGCTGAACGCTTTTGGCACCGTGTCGGTGGTCATGATGCCCTCGGCAGCCTGCAGCCAGTTGTCTTCCTTGGCGTTGAGCAAGGCGCCAGGCAAGCTGGCTTCAATGCGCTCGCTGGGCAAGGGCTCCATGATGACGCCGGTAGAAAAGGGCAAGACCTGGGCAGGCGCAATATCCAGCAATTTGGCCAGGGCTGCGCAGATGCCGCGCGCGCGCACCAGGCCATCGGCCCCGGTTCCTGCGTTGGCATTGCCGGTATTGACCACCAGGGCTCTGATGCCTTGGCCCTGCCCGAGATGCTCACGACAAACCTGCACTGGCGCTGCACAGAAGCGATTTTGTGTGAACACACCAGCCACCGAGCAACCTGCATCCAGCAGAGCGACGGTCAGGTCCTTGCGATTGGCCTTTCGTACACCTGCCTCCACGACACCAAGGCGCACCCCCGTGATCGGAAAAAGCGCATCCGCTTTGGGTGATGTCAGATTCACAGTCATGACGGGTTCAGCTCAGCTTGCCGTGACAGTGTTTGTACTTTTTGCCACTGCCACAGGGGCAGGGCTCATTCCTACCCGCACGCGGCACAGCCGCGACCAGGGTGCCAGGGTCGACCGTGGTCTCGACCTCACCCGTTTCGGTGGGTGCGGTGTAAGTGACATTGGCGATATGCTCAGCCTTGCTCTCCAGGGCATCAGCAGCCTGTTCAAGCTGTTCACCCGACTGGACCCGCACAGTCATCAATACCTTGGTGACTTCGTTTTTGACGGAATCGAGCAACTGACCAAAAAGCTCAAACGCCTCTCGTTTGTATTCCTGCTTGGGTTGCTTTTGCGCGTAGCCACGCAGATGGATTCCCTGGCGCAAATAATCCAGTGCGCTGAGATGCTCGCGCCAGTGGGTATCAATGCTCTGCAGCAAGACGACCCGTTCGAATTGCAAGAAATTGCTCGCGCCCACCCGCTCGATCTTGGCGGCATAAGAGGCATCGGCCTGGGCCAGGACGAGCTCCAGTATTTCTTCATCGGTAATGGCACTGGCGGCCTGAATGGTCTGGTGTAAAGGGATGTCCAGCTGCCACTCGTCATGGAGCATTTTTTCAAGACCGGCGATATCCCATTGTTCTTCAACCGATTCAGCAGGAACATACTGACGTACCAGGTCGGTGAAACAGCCCTGCCGCAGCGAGGTGATCTGAGCCGACAAGTCCTGCGCATCCAGAATGGCATTGCGCTGCTGATAGATCACCTTGCGTTGATCATTGGCGACATCATCGTATTCAAGCAGCTGCTTGCGAATGTCAAAATTTCGTGTTTCGACCTTGCGTTGTGCACTTTCGATGCTGCGCGTCACGATGCCGGCTTCAATGGCCTCACCCTCAGGCATTTTCAGCCGGTCCATGATGGCGCGCACCCTGTCACCTGCAAAGATGCGCATGAGCGGGTCATCCAGGCTCAGATAGAAGCGTGAAGAGCCCGGGTCGCCCTGGCGTCCTGATCGGCCGCGCAGTTGGTTGTCTATCCGGCGCGACTCGTGGCGCTCGGTGGCGATGATGCGCAAACCACCCAGGGCCACCACCTTGTCGTGGTCTGTATTCCATTGCGCCCGCAGGGCGGCAATTTTTTCCTGTCTGGCACCGGGGTCAAGTCCTTCTTCGGCTTCAAGCGCCTCGATTGTTTTCTCTACATTACCGCCCAAGACAATGTCCGTGCCGCGCCCCGCCATATTGGTGGCGATGGTGATCATTCCAGCGCGACCGGCCTGGGCAATAATGTCCGCCTCGCGCGCATGCTGTTTTGCATTGAGCACCTGATGTGGCAGCTTTTCTTTTTCCAGCAGCTGATCAATGATCTCAGAGTTCTCAATCGATGTTGTGCCCACCAGCACTGGCTGGCCACGTTCGTGACATTCGCGGATATCCGCAATGGCTGCCATGTATTTTTCGCGGGTTGACTTGTAAACCCGGTCGAGCTGGTCCTCGCGCTTGCTGATGCGATTGGGTGGAATCACCACAGTCTCCAGCCCATAGATTTCTTGAAATTCGTAGGCTTCGGTATCGGCTGTTCCGGTCATCCCGGCCAACTTGCCATACAGACGGAAATAATTCTGGAATGTGATCGAGGCCATGGTCTGGTTCTCGGCCTGGATGGCAACTCCTTCCTTGGCTTCCACGGCCTGATGCAACCCGTCACTCCAGCGACGTCCTGACATCAGACGACCGGTGAACTCATCCACAATCACAATCTCGCCGTTTTGCACCACATAGTGCTGGTCCCGATGGTAGATGTGGTGGGCACGCAGTCCGGCATACAGATGATGCATCAGGGTGATGTTGGCCGGATCATAAAGACTGGCACCTTCAGACAGAAGACCGGCTGCTGTGAGCAGCGCTTCTGCATGCTCATGGCCCTGTTCAGTTAAAAAAACCTGATGGGTTTTCTCATCCAAGGTGAAGTCGCCCGGCTTGATCACACCCTCACCGGTGCGAGGATCCGCCTCGCCCTCCTGCAGGGTGAGCCCAGGGACCACTTTATTGATCGCCACATACAAGGCAGTATGGTCCTCGGCCTGGCCGCTGATGATGAGCGGGGTACGGGCTTCATCGATCAGTATCGAATCAACCTCATCGACGATGGCGTAGTGCAGGCCGCGTTGAACCCGGTCTGGCACCTCGTACACCATGTTGTCCCGCAGGTAGTCAAACCCAAACTCGTTGTTGGTACCGTAAGTGATGTCCGCTCTGTAGGCGTCCTGCTTCTCCTGTCGCTGCATCTGGGGCAGGTTGACGCCAACCGTCAGGCCAAGGAAGTTATACAACTTGCCCATCCACTTGGCATCACGGTTCGCAAGATAGTCATTGACGGTCACCACATGCACGCCCTGTCCCGACAAGGCATTGAGGTAAACCGACAGGGTGGCAGTGAGGGTTTTGCCCTCTCCTGTTCGCATTTCAGCAATTTTTCCCTCGTGCAAAGCCATGCCGCCAACGAGCTGAACATCAAAATGGCGCATCTTCATGACGCGCTTGGATCCTTCCCGAACTACCGCAAATGCTTCGGGCAGCAACGCTTCCAGGGTTTCACCTTTGGCAATACGTTCACGAAATTCCTGTGTTTTGGCTCGGAGCGCCTCATCACTCAGTTGCTCCAGCTGCTTCTCCATGGCATTGACGCGGAGGGCAGCATTCCGGTACTGCTTGAGCAATCGATCATTTCGACTGCCAAAAATCTTGGTGAGAATATTGGTGACCATGGATGCCTTGCCAAACCTGTGCGCTGTCAATGCAACGCAATCCAGCTCTGTCTTGTTGTCAGTACTGATTGAGGGATTGAAATTTTCGATTCCAGGGACAAGCTGGCGAATCGCTCAAGTCAAGTCCAGAATCGCGAACCTTTGATTTTACCTGCGCGCACCTGCCTGTGCGCCCTACTCGCTCGCTCTGGCTTCTCTAGCCATTGCGGTTTTCACCGGCTTTTTCTTTTCTTGCCAGGCATTCAGAAATTTCTGCGGATTTTGTGGCACACCTTGAACACGGACTTCAAAATGCAAATGCGGTCCAGTCGATCTGCCCGTGTTGCCCACCGCTGCTATTTTTTGCCCGCGCTTGATCAGGTCGCCTTTTTTGACATAGACCTCGGAGGCGTGCGCGTAACGGGTAATGAGCTCCTTGCCATGGTCGATCTCGATCATATTGCCGTAGTTGGGGTGAAATTCCTGAGTCACCACAATACCTCCAGCTGCCGCAACAATCGGTACGCCCACTTCGCCCTGAAAATCGATGCCTGAATGCAGTGCCATGGTTCCTGAGATGGGATCAATTCGCCAGCCGAAATGCGATCCCAAATTCCCATGTTCCACCGGTTTTTGCGTGGGAATCATCATATCTTTGAGTTTCAGATCGAGCAGCCTGGATTCCATGACCGTGAGCAAGCTGGTGCGCTGATCGGTTCGCACATCAAGTGCTGCCATGGTTTCTTTCAGTTCATCCAGGCTCAAAGGGCGGCCAGTGATCAATTCACCGCCCCGGCCTGGTTTGCTGCGGATTTCTGCGGGATCAATTCCGGCCAATCCTGATACGCGTTCACCCAGGGATTCCAGCTGAACCAATTTAGCCTGCATTTCGCCCAGTTGTTTGGCCAAAACATCCAAATTGTCACGCGCAATCCGCTCGCGTTGCGCCATCTCATCCTTGATCATCAAGCGCATCAAAGTTCCGATGACAGGCCAGCCTTCGCGAGCCCCTTGCAGAAACACCCAGTGGTACAGGCTGGCCACAGCGATCAACATGCTCAAGACAAGCCCTACGACAAGCAAAGCCAAGCCGCGTCCGCTAAGGTGGACTACCCTGGATTTGGCAAGTCTGGCATCCGTGATAATCAGGTGCACTTGTATCTCCAAATTCTGTTTTGCAATGACACGTCGGCGTCAGGCCATATCGCTTCTGCAGGCGACGCAGGAGTCCGCTGTTCTCGCCAGCCTGTCAGAACAGGTCCGCGAGTCACAAGCTCGCCTTTTGGCTATCGAACCACTCATTCCACCCAACTTGAAGAGCTCTGTGAAAGCCGGCCCCATTGAGGGTTCAAGTTGGTGCTTACTCGTTTCCAATAGTGCTGCCGCAGCCAAGCTCAAGCAGCTTTCCCCGCTGCTCACCAGCCACCTGCATCGTCAGGGCTGGCAGCATACTACGATCCGTTTCAAGATCCAGGCAAGCAGCACCCGCTAGCGGGCCAGGGCTGCTATCTGGAAAATGGTGCCGATTGTCGGATTCGAACTGACGACCTACCGCTTACAAGGCGGTTGCTCTACCAACTGAGCTAAATCGGCTTGGTATCCCAAAACATATCGATTTTACTTGACCCGCTTAAGCGATGGACGACCGGAGGGCCCGTTCGGCTTGGGAGCCGGGGGCGGGCGCTGTTTGGAGCCGGTATTTTTTAATGGCTCTTCCAGCTCAGGAGCTGGTCTGTTTGCCAAATCCGTAGCGGGAGCATGTACCGCGGACAAGTGGGCAGGCACAGGATTGCTGCGACTGGCCGCCTCCATTGGAAACGCCATACCCTGCCCGTTTTCTCGGGCATAAATCGCCATCACCTGCTCTATAGGAACGACCACCTCTCTGGCCACCCCACCAAAGCGGGCCTTGAACTCAATGAAGTCATTTCCCAGCTTCAAGGAGCTGGTGGCATCCGGGCTGATATTGAGGACGATTTCATCGTCTTTGACAAATTCATTGGGCACCTGCACAGAGCCATCGACCCGGACCGCGACATAAGGGGTCAATCCATTGGCGCAGCACCATTCGTGCAGGGCGCGAATGAAATATGGACGCGTGGAACTGGTGGCTAGCTCTTTGCTCATGTCTGTGCAGTTGCAGCTTACTTGCGCATCACTTTTTCAGAAGGTGTCAGTGCCTCAATGTAGGCAGGACGCGAAAAAATTCGCTCCGCATACTTGAGCAAGGGCGCAGCATTTTTGGACAGCTCAATGCCATAGGAATCCAGCCGCCAAAGCAATGGGGCAATGGCCACATCCAGCATGGAGAAATTGTCACCCAGCATGTATTTGTTTTTCAGAAATACGGGGGCTAGTTGAATCAGTCGGTCGCGGATGTGCGCACGCGCCTTTTCCAGTGCCTTCTCATTGCCTTTGCTGGCACGGTTTTCCAGAGTGGCGACATGGGTAAACAGCTCTTTTTCAAAATTCAGCAGAAAAAGGCGCACCCGGGCGCGGTCCACCGGATCCCCCGGCATGAGTTGGGGATGAGGAAAACGCTCGTCAATGTATTCGTTGATGATGTTGGATTCATACAGAATCAGATCCCGTTCGACAAGAATGGGGACCTGACCGTAAGGATTCATCACGCTGATGTCTTCAGGTTTGTTGTAGAGGTCAACATCACGGATCTCAAAATCCATGCCCTTCTCAAACAAAACAAAGCGGCAACGGTGGGAGAAGGGACAGGTCGTGCCCGAGTAAAGCACCATCATGGGTGAAGGCTCCTAAAACAAAAAACAAAGAGTGGGCCGCATTGTCGCAGACCCACTCACAAAATAGCAAATTTTGCACCAAAATGGTGCGAAATTCGGCCCGATCAGCTTACTTGACGTCTTTCCAGAAGCTGGCATTCAAGCGCCAGGCAATTCCCGCAAATATCAGGAGGAAGACCATGACCCACACGCCGATGCGGAATCGTGTGTTTTGCGCCGGCTCGCCCATCCATTGCAAATAGTTCACCAGATCGCCCACTGCCTGGTCGTACTGAGAAGAGGTCATGCTGCCTGGAGAAACCTGCTCCCAGCCTTTGAACAGCTTGACTTCATGACCATGCTCCTGCCGGGTTTCATACACAGGTTGTCGCTTGCCCTGGAGCTCCCACAAGGCATGGGGCATACCTACATTGGGAAAAGCCAGGTTGTTCCAGCCGGTTGCCTTGGTGTCATCGGGGTGGAAAGAGCGCAGAAAGGTGTAGAGGTAGTCAGCACCCGTTCCGCCATGGCCGGCGCGGGAGCGGGCAATCACGCTCAGATCGGGGGGATTGGCACCAAACCACCCCTTGGCTTCCTTGGGGTCAATGGCAGCCTTCATGGTGTCGCCCACCTTGTCGGTGGTGAACAGCAGGTTCGCCTTGATTTGCTCGTTGGTGAGCCCAATGTCCTGCAGGCGGTTGTAACGCATATACGCCGCCGAATGACAATTTAGGCAGTAATTGACAAATAGCTTGGCACCGTTTTGCAGGGATCCCAGTTCGCTGGTATTGACCGGCGCCTTGTCCCAAGGGATGCCTTCGGTGGCGGCCTGGGCAGCGCCAAGCATGCTCAGCGACAGGATGAAACCATAAATCAGTTGCTTCATGGGTAATGGACTCCGGGGCTCAATGGGCTGCAAAATTCACGCGGCTGGGTACAGCCAGGGGCTGCCCCATACGGCTCCACCAAGGCATGAGCAAGAAGAAGCCGAAGTAGAACAGGGTGCCAACCTGCGAGACGCGCTCGCCCACCGGGGAGGGGGGTTGCACGCCCAGGTAGGCCAGAACAACAAAATTGATGACGAACAGGCCATACACATATTTGTGCCAGCTTGGTCGGTAGCGAATCGACCTGACCGGGCTGTTATCCAGCCAGGGCAGGAAAAACAGGATGACGACTGCCCCGCCCATGACCAGCACTCCCCAGAACTTGGCATCAATAGAGAGCATCAGCGCAACAGCCAATGCCGTAGCCGCCAGAACAGCTGCACGAAACAGGCTCGATTTGCATTTGGTCACACCCAACAAAGCGCCCAGTACCGTACATCCGATGAGCACATACATCATCTCGCTGGTGATGGCGCGCAGCATTGAATAGAAAGGGGTGAAATACCAGACTGGCGCAATATGCGATGGGGTTTTGAGGGGATCTGCAGGGATGAAATTGTTGTATTCAAGGAAGTAGCCCCCGAACTCGGGAGCGAAGAAAACAATCGCCGAAAACACCAGCAAAAACACGCTGACCGCAAAAATATCGTGCACCGTGTAATAGGGGTGGAAAGGCACGCCGTCTGCAGGCGCGCTGGCAGACCAGCGGTTGCCCTTCGGGCCGGACTTGATCTCGACACCGTCAGGGTTGTTGGAACCCACATCGTGCAAAGCCAGCAAGTGGGCAGTGACCAAGCCCAACAAGACCAGTGGTACTGCGATCACATGGAAGCTGAAGAAGCGGTTGAGGGTGGCGTCTCCGACCACATAATCGCCGCGGATCAGCAGGGCCAGATCAGGACCGATGAAAGGGATTGCAGAAAACAGGTTGACGATTACCTGGGCGCCCCAGTAAGACATCTGTCCCCAGGGTAGCAAGTAGCCCATAAAGGCTTCAGCCATGAGGACCAGAAAGATGGCGCAGCCAAAAATCCATACCAGTTCCCGAGGCTTGCGATAGCTTCCATAAATCAAGCCTCGGAACATATGCAGGTAGACCACGACAAAAAATGCCGAAGCTCCCGTGGAGTGCATGTAGCGGATCAACCAGCCCCAGGGTACATCACGCATGATGTACTCGACCGAGGCAAATGCAAGCGCGGCATCTGGTTTGTAATGCATGACCAGAAAGATGCCGGTCACAATCTGGATCACCAACACCAGCATGGCCAAGGAACCGAAGATGTACCAAAAATTGAAATTTTTGGGCGCATAGTATTCGGCCATATGAACGCGATAAGCGTCAAACATGGTGGGAAACCGGTTCTCAAACCAGTTCATGAGCTTGGCGCCAGCTGGCGCGTCGGCGGGTAACTCTTTGAATTCAGCCATGTTGTTCGTCCTCAAGCCTTCTTGTCTTCACCGATCAGCAATTTGCTGTCGGATAGGTACATGTGTGGAGGTACCTCCAGGTTGTCCGGCGCGGGCTTGTTGCGAAAAACCCGACCGGCCATATCGAAGGTGGATCCATGGCAGGGGCAAAGAAATCCTCCTAGCCAGTCATCGGGCAACGAAGGCTGGGCGCCAGATTGAAACTTGTCGATCGGCGAGCAGCCCAGGTGAGAGCAAATACCTACAGCCACCAACACTTCCGGCTTGATGGAGCGGTGCTGGTTGCGCGCATATTCCGGGGTCAGGTCGGAGGGGTTGCGCTTGGAGTCAGGGTCGGCCAAAAGGGCCTCGGTCTTTTTCAGGCTGTCGAGCTGGTCCGAGGTGCGGCGAATAATCCAGACCGGCTTGCCACGCCACTCCACGGTCAGCTTCTCGCCCGGCTTCAGGCCAGCGATATCAACCTCCACCGCGGCTCCCGCGGCCTTGGCCTTCTCCGATGGCTGAAAGTTACTGACAAAGGGAATGGCAACAGCCACCCCACCCACCGTCCCAGCGCATCCAGTGGCGATCAGCCAGGTTCGTTTGCTGGAATCGATCTCGTTTTTTTCGCTAAGCGTATCGCTCATGAAAACCCTCATTAATAGCTACGGGGCAGTCGGCTATTGCAACCGGCATCAAAAGTCTGTGATTGTAATCGGGCTGAAGATCGACTTGACAGGCTGGATTCCACGGCTTGAAATACAGGTTGCTTGGCTTCTATCAGTAAAGACCTTCGTCGCCCAAGAAAGGAGACCCCATGGGAATGTTGCAGGAATTCAAAAGTTTTGCAGTCAAGGGCAATGTGATTGATTTGGCCGTGGGTGTGATCATTGGTGGTGCTTTTGGAAAAATTGTAGATTCCGTGGTGAGTGACCTGATCATGCCGCTGGTGGGTTCGGTGGTGGGCAAGCTTGATTTTTCCAACTTGTTTCTGGTCTTGGGCAGCGTACCCACGGGTGTGCCCCAGACACTGGATGCGCTTAAAAAGGCTGGAGTCCCGGTATTTGCCTACGGCAGCTTCATCACGGTGGCGGTCAATTTCGCCATTCTGGCCTTCATCATCTTCCTGATGGTCAAACAGATCAACCGGCTCAAGCGCGAGGCCCCCGAAGAGCCGGCCGCACCCACGGTGATCCCCGAGGACATTCTTCTGCTACGCGAGATCAGGGACAGCCTCAAAAAATAAGCGCTGTCCATCGCAAGTGGTCAAGCGCCAGATGGACCCGCCAGCGCGCGCGCCAGATCGATGGCCTTGAGCAAGCTGGAGGCATCGGCCACGCCAGTACCCGCAATATCAAAAGCCGTGCCATGGTCTGGGCTGGTGCGCAGCAATGGCAGTCCCAGGGTGACGTTGACGCCGTGCTCAACGCCAAGATATTTCACCGGGATCAGGGCCTGGTCATGGTACATGGCCACCACCGCATCAAATTCTCCAGAATCACCCTGCTTGGCCCGCGCCCGCATGAATATGGTGTCAGGGGCAAAGGGCCCGCTCACCTCCATTCCCTCGGACCGGGCCAGCGCAATGGCCGGTGCAATGACATCCAGTTCTTCCCGCCCAAACAGCCCCCCCTCCCCGGCGTGGGGGTTGAGCCCGGCCACAGCCAGCCGTGGTGGGCGATTGAGCATTTGCCCCAAGGCTGTGCGCGCGATGCGCAGGGTTTGCATCAGGTTGTCGACAGTCACCGCCTCAATCGCTTCCCGCAGAGAGACATGAATACTGAGCAGTACGGTGCGAAGCTCATCATTGGCCAGCATCATGCGCACAGGTAACTCTGCAACTGTTTTTCCAAAGTAGCTTGCAGCCTCAGACTGCAGGAGTTCTGTGTGGCCAGGAAAGTTGTCATAGGGTGGGCCAGCCGCCGACAGGGCTTCCTTGTTCAGTGGCGCTGTCACCAGGGCTGCGATCTCCCCCCTCAGCGCAGCCCGCGCCGCCCAGACCACGCACGCACCGGCCTGCCGCCCTGCGGCCGCGCTAACACGACCCCAGGGCGCAGGGTCGACTTCTTCGCCAAGCGCCAGAACAGGCAGACAACCCGCTGGCAAGTCCATCACTTCCGCGGGAGACTCGATCACGGCCAGAGGCATTGCCGGCGCGCCAGCGCCAGCCAGCAGCGCAGACGCCCTCCTGATCACGGCACTGGAGCCAACAATGAAACAGCCTCGCATCCTTTGAGCACTATCACGATAGGCCTTGACGATGATCTCCGGCCCGATACCCGCCGCATCTCCCTGGGTGATGGCAATTGGCTTCATGCCGGATTGTCGATATCGATGAATTCGTGGGCCAGTCCGAACTGGCTTGCCACATGTTCTGCCACGGCTGGTGCCCCGAAGCGCTCGCTGGCATGATGGCCACAAGCAATGTAGGCCACACCACATTCGCGCGCATAGTGCGCCTGCGGCTCTGAAATTTCTCCTGTGATGAAAGCGTCCGCGCCAGCTTGGATCGCTGCCTCGAAATAACCCTGAGCAGCACCAGTGCACCAGCCAATACGGCGCAGGGGTCGGGAATTGCCTGAAGCAACCGCTGTCACTGAACGACCCACGACTGCCGACACATGCGCTGCCAATTGCTCGGCATTGGCAAATGTTTGACCCCCCTGATCTTCACCCAGGCAGCCCAGGTCTTGCTCGCCAAAATGCTCCAGCGTACGCAGGCCCAGCCGAGCGCCGAGCTGAGCGTTGTTGCCAAGTTCCGGATGCGCATCCAGAGGCAGGTGGTAGGCAATCAGGTTGATGTCATGGGCCAACAAGAGCGACAGGCGCTGCTTCATCCAGCCAGTCACCCGCCCATCCTGTCCACGCCAGAACAATCCATGGTGGACGAGGATGGTGTCGGCTTTTGCATGGATGGCCGCTTCAATCAAAGCCCGGCTGGCGGTCACTCCCGAAACAATCTTTTGAATCAAAGAAGCACCTTCGACCTGAAGGCCATTGGGGCCATAGTCGCGAAAAAGTTCTGGGCGAAGCAACTCATCCAGTCTGGAGATCAATTTTTGACGTTCGATCATGGCTCGATTGTCCTTCACATCCTGGCATCAGACTCATGCCGCGGGAGGCCAAGACTGCACCTCAAAACTACAGTCGCAGCCCACGCCCGCCGCTATCCAACGCGCACCGCGCCAACGCAGCAAACCCGTCCAAAGGGGGCTTGTCCAAAAAAGCCAGCTCGGCAAGGCCTGTCTGACCACCTGATCGGGCGCCTCCAGCGCGCCACAGCGGTATTGCTCAGTGGATCCGTTCCATTGAAGGGCCTGGCATGCGCCATGACGTCTGCGCGACAGCACCATGCCGACCGGACATGGCTCGCTCAGGCAGCAAACACCACAGCCATTGCAAGGCTGCCCCCAGGCTGGTTTGGCAGGAGCCGTCGAGTAAACCGGGATATAGGTGGTTTTTTGCATCGCCCTGACTCTACAATTTCGTCATGAAACGCATCTGGTTGGTATTCTCTCAGGCTGTCACGGTGGTGCTGGCCGCCTATTTCGTCCTGTTGACCCTCAAACCGTCATGGCTTGGGCGTCCAGCCAGCCCCATCACCGTGATGGAGGCCAAATTGAGCACGAGCGCCGCTGCAGCGGCGCCAGGCAGTTTTCGGCATGCTGCGCAACTGGCCTCCGCTGCCGTGGTCAGCATCAACACCAGCAAAGCTGCTCGCCGGCACCCCAATAGCGATGACCCCTGGTTTCGTTTCTTTTTTGGTGATGGCAATGACGAACCTCAGGTTGGCTTGGGCAGCGGGGTCATTGTCAGCCCGGACGGTTATATATTGACCAACAACCATGTGATTGAGGGCGCTGATGAGATCGAAGTGGTGCTCAATGACAACCGGCGTGCTCGCGCCAAGTTGATTGGAAACGATCCAGACACCGATCTGGCGGTTTTGCAGATCAAGATGGACAAGCTGCCGGTGATCATCCTGGGATCTCCCGACAATCTGCAGATAGGTGACCCTGTCCTTGCAATCGGCAACCCCTTCGGCGTAGGCCAGACCGTCACCAGCGGCATTGTCAGTGCCCTGGGTCGCAGCCATCTGGGCATCAATACCTTTGAAAACTTCATTCAGACCGATGCCGCGATCAATCCAGGAAATTCAGGGGGCGCATTGGTGGACACCCAGGGGCATTTGCAAGGTATCAACACCGCCATTTACTCTCGCTCGGGCGGCAATATGGGAATTGGGTTTGCCATTCCCATTTCCACTGCCCGTCAGGTGCTGGAAAGCCTGGTGCGCGATGGCCGGGTGACCCGGGGATGGATCGGGGTTGAGCCCAACGACCTGACGCCCGAGCTGATACAGACCTTTGGCATCAAGACCGAGCAGGGCGTGCTGATCACCGGTGTACTCAGCAATGGCCCTGCGGCGCTGGCCGGGATTCGCCCGGGCGATGTGATCAGCTCGGTGGAGGGCAAGGGGGTGAGCAATGTCGCGGAGCTGCTGGGGCAGGTAGCGTCGCTTCAGCCAGGAAAGTCAGCTCGTTTCGATGTTCAGCGCCAAAGCCAAAAGATGTCCCTGGAGATTGTTCCCGGGGTGCGCCCCAAGCCGCGACGACCAACACAAGGGCAATAAGGCGTCAGGGTGAAGGGGCTGCCTCGGTGTCTTCTTCGGACTTGGTCTTCTTCATAAACAACTGAGCTGCCCATAAGCCGAGCTCATAGAGCAGGCACATAGGAATAGCCAGGGCCAGTTGCGACACCACATCGGGTGGTGTCACGATGGCAGCCACTACAAAAGCCAACACGATGAAATAACCTCGGAAATCCTTGAGCTTTTCAAGGCTCACTACGCCCATTTTTACCAGCACCACCACCACCACGGGTACCTCAAAAGCCAGCCCAAATGCCAGAAACATGGTGAGCACAAAGCTCAGATAGGCCTCGATATCAGGCGCAGCGGTGATGCTTTTGGGCGCAAAGCCCTGGATGAAGGAGAAGACCTGGCCAAAAACAAAAAAGTAACAGAAGGCCACGCCCACAAAGAACAGGAAGGTGCTGGAAATCACCAAGGGCAGAACCAACTTTTTTTCGTTGGCGTAAAGACCGGGCGCGACAAAGGCCCAGGCCTGGTGAAGGATCACCGGCAAAGCCAGCAGGAATGCGGCCATCAGCATGATTTTGAGGGGCACCATAAAGGGCGAGATCACCGAGGTGGCAATCAGGGTGGCGCCCTTGGGCAAATGGGCCACCAGGGGAGCAGCCAGCAGGTCGTAAAGAGCCCCTGGCCCAGGATAGAGAGCGAGCAGCGCGGTCATGATCGCCATCGCGACCATCGACTTCACCAGGCGATCGCGCAATTCGATCAGATGCTGCACAAAAGGCTGCTCTGTGCCGGCGAGTTCGTCTTCTTTGGATTGAGGGTCAGCCATTCAGTATGCGTCTCGCCCTAAGTTTCTAGCTGGGCGATCATTCAGAATCAATTGAGTTTTTGCGGCCGAAAACGCGCCACCCGTGCCGCACCGGACAAGGCGCGAGTTCGAACGCCTTGCCGAGCCTTGTACCAGTTGGGTGTAGCACCGCGCTTAAGGCGCCAGTTTTTTTTGGGGTGCCGATATTGGGGAGAGTCTGAACCAAGGGGCGTGCTCAGCGGGCTCGATTCCAGACCGGCCGTTGCCTCAGACCAACTCTGTTCAAAATCAGTGGCCGTGGTCTGAATCGAACTTTCCACCTCACGTGCAGCACCTTCCACCGATTCTTTCATTTTTTTCAATTCGTCAAGCTCCATCGAGCGGTTGACTTCGGCCTTCACATCAGCCACATAGCGCTGGGCCTTGCCAAACAGCGCGCCCAGGGTTCGGGCTACACGGGGCAGCTTTTCCGGCCCGATCACGATCAGCGCCACAGCGCCGATCAGCGCCATTTTGGAAATGCCAAGATCAATCATCTAAGTCGAACAGGACCAGTTTTGCCGACAGGCCGCTCCAAAGCAAAACGCGCCTCCCGGGGGAAGCGCAGTACACGCAGTGACAAGCTTGGGGCCATGTCTCAGGACTTGGTCTTGGCTTCGACGTCGATCGTGGTCTTTTCGGTTGCCGGGGAAGTGCTGGTCACCTGCGCAGGGGGGGCTGTCTTGTCCTCGGCGGAGCCACCCTCCTTCATGCCGTCCTTGAAGCCCTTGACCGCACCACCAAGATCACTCCCCAGGTTTTTCAGCTTCTTGGTGCCAAAAACCATGATCACGATCAACAGCACGATCAGCCAATGCCAAATGGAAAACGAACCCATAGAAATCTCCTCACATATCAGATCATTTTAATCATGTTATGCGGGCTTGGCAGATGGGCAGCAGAATCAACCCTTGCGCCAGGGCCTGGGTCCACCGATCAGATGAATGTGCAGGTGATGTACCTCCTGCCCGCCATGGACGCCGGTATTGCAAAGGATGCGATAACCTCCCTCCGGGTATGGCTGGCAGCCTTGCTCCAGCGCCAGTCTCGGCGCCAAGACCATCATTCGGCCAAGCACCTCCTGGTGCTCTGGTCCAAGCTGCGCCATGGAAGGAATATGCATCTTGGGGATCAGCAGAAAGTGCACCGGTGCCCATGGCTGGATGTCGTGAAAAGCCAGGATGTCCGCGTCTTCGTAGACTTTTTGGGCGGGGATCTGGCCAGCTGCAATTTTGCAGAAGATGCAGTTGGGGTCGCTGTGCTTCACGACAGTCATTGTTCAACCTCCATGGAAAGACCTTTGTTCATGCACATCATGCCGCGTACGATGCGCCAGAGAAACCACATTGAAATTGCCAGCCAGGCCAGCCACCCCGGGGCAATAAGTAAAAACCAGAGGGGCAGCGTCAATGCGTAAAGCAGGGCCACGATCAGCACGGTACGGATACGCCAGCGAAAATGCGATTCATGCCAGGTCCCGGCGGCATCCTCGCGCTTGACCAGATCAATGACCAGCGCCACGATCAAAAGCACCGGGCTGATCTGAGCGCCGGGCACCAGGGCCCCCACCGCCACGACCAGGTGCAAGACATAACTGAGCGTGCCCACCGTGGTCAGTGATTGAAGCTTCTCTCCTTCAGTCTGGGGCATTGGCGCGGCTCCAAAGCTTAGGTCATGCGATCAGCGGCCACCCGGCAGGGCCGTGTCCGCACTATGCCTAGGCATGCAAACCGATGGCCTGGCGCAAGCCGGGGGCCTTTCATTGCGCCTGACCCTCACCAGACTGCATTTTGCGCAAGGCTTTTTCCTCCAGGCCGCTAGTGCCTTCACGACGCTCCAGCTCAGCCAAGACATCCGAGGGTGTGAGGCCATAGTGGGCCAGGACAATCAGACTGTGAAACCACAAATCAGCCATCTCCCTGACCAGATGGATTGTGTCGCCCCCATGGTCGGCCTCCTTGGCCGCCATGACGACCTCGGTGGCCTCTTCACCAATCTTTTTGAGGAAGGCCTCCGGCCCCTTGTGCAGCAATCGGGCCACATAGCTTTTCTCTGGATCGCCGCCATGCGCAGGCAGGCGGCCTCTTACGACTTCAGCCAAACGGGCCAAGGTATCCGTGGAATCCCTGTTGTCAGACATGGTTTTCACTTGTAAATGGTGGCAGGATCTTTCAAGACCGGGTCGACTGCCTGCCAGCGGCCATTTTGGAGCACGCTGAAAAAGCAGCTATGCCGCCCAGTGTGACAGGCAATACCAGGCTCATGGCCCTGTTGCGTGACCAGCAGCAGGATCACATCGTTGTCGCAATCAAGCCGTATTTCATGGACAGTCTGCACATGGCCCGACTCCTCACCCTTGAACCAGAGCTTGCCCCGTGAACGACTGAAATAGACCGCGCGGCCGAGATCGGCGGTCTTGAGCAAGGCCTCGCGGTTCATCCAGGCGAACATCAGCACATCCTTGCTCACATGCTCCTGCGCGATCACCGGCACCAAGCCTTGCGCGTCCCATTTGATCTCGTCCAGCCAGTTCATGGATGTATTGTCGCGCGAAATCTCACCTCTCTCGTGCTGCCAGCTGTGCAGCCGGTCTGGGCATGCCAGCTGAGGATTTTTGCTCGCACCCTGTGCAGCCAGCCCCACCGCGGTTTGCCTTTGTGGTCGCGAAAACAAGCCTCAACCCGCGGGAGAGGGAGAAAATTCAAACTTGAGACTCGATCCGCACCGGTATGCCTGCCGCCGCCATGCGCTGCTTGGCCTGGGTGATGGTGTATTCGCCGTAGTGAAAGATGCTGGCGGCCAGCACCGCATCGGCACGACCGACCCTGATGCCTTCCACCATATGGTCAAGATTGCCCACCCCGCCAGAGGCGATCACCGGCACACTGACCGCATCACTGATTGCACGCGTCAACTCCAGGTCAAAACCGGTTTTGGTGCCGTCACGGTCCATGCTGGTGAGCAAAATTTCCCCGGCTCCGTAGTCGGTCATCTGCTTGGCCCAGCGCACCGCATCAAGCCCTGTATTCTTGCGTCCCCCGTGGCTGTAGACATCCCAACCCTCGCCATGGTCCAAGATTTCCTGACCATGACGGCGCTTGGCATCGATGGCCACCACAATGCATTGGGAACCATATTTGGCCGAAGCTTCCCGGATCACCTGCGGGTTGGCGATGGCAGCCGAGTTAAAACTGGTTTTGTCAGCCCCGGCGTTGAGTAGGCGCCGCACATCGTCCACTGTGCGCACCCCGCCACCTACTGTGAGCGGGATAAACACCTGGGAAGCGACCGCCTCGATGATATGCAAAATGAGATCTCTTCCGTCGCTGGTGGCGGTGATGTCAAGGAATGTCAGCTCATCAGCGCCTTGTTCGTTGTATCGCGCAGCGATTTCAACTGGATCTCCAGCATCCCGAAGCTCGACAAAGTTGACGCCTTTGACCACTCGGCCGCCAGTCACGTCAAGACATGGAATGATTCGTTTAGCTAACATATCTGGATTTTAGAGAGGGGCGTCCTCACAACAGGGTAAGCCGCTGCCATCCCCGCCAGCTTTCACCAGGGCCGACCTGGCACGCCTGAAAGACTTGCGCCGCCTCGACACACAGCATCTGTCGCCAACCGTCTGAGGGCATATCCGTCAGGGTCGCGCATTTTTCGGCACCGGGGTTCCAGACCACGGTATTGGTCAGGCTGGGGCTTTGCGTGATCTGCAGACGGCACACCCCATCAGACAGTTCAAGCGGATGTTTGGACGCCTCATAGACCCGGTCAAATTCAGCGGAGAAACTGATAGCAGGTTCGCCCAGTCCATGTTGATCGGTCAGCGCATCCCATTGCGACTGCCCCGCCAGGCCGAGCAGGATGGTCCTGGATATGTCCTGCACCTTGAGATAGGTGTGCAATGCCCCGGTAAAGGACAGATCTGTCGTACCACGGTTGCGCAAGGCCAGCGTCAACTGCAGGGAGCGTGGATGCAGTTCCACGGTATAGCGCAATTCGAACTCACACCCCCAATGGGAGCGCGTCGCCTCACTGGATTGGAGATGCAACGCCAAGCCTGCTGATGCAGGCCCTGACTCATGAGGCGTCAGGAACTGCCACGGCAGGTTGCGCACAAACCCATGCTTGGGCAAATTGCCGCGCAGATTGAACTGGGGAAAGCAAATAGGCACCCCACCACGGATGGCGGCGCGCCCATCAAACTTGCTGCGCGGGCTCAAAAAAAGCCTTTCCCGTCCTTCGCAAATCCAGGAGAGTACATGGGCACCGTGCTGAGCCACTGTGACCGAGTCACCATTGGCAAAGCTCAACCGGCGGCAGGCCAGTCCATGACAGAGGACTTCCTCGTTGGCGAACGCCTCACCCATTCAGCTCGTCAGCGCGGATCTGGGCAGCTTCAAAGTCAAGGTCGCCGGTATAGATGGCGCGCCCGCAGATCACCCCTTCGACACCTTCATCCTCTACCTCACACAAAGCTTCGATGTCAGTGATGCCCTTGAGGCCGCCGGATGCAATCACGGGGATGGTCAGGGCCTGCGCCAATTTGACCGTCGCCTCAATATTGATGCCAGCGAGCATGCCATCGCGGCCAATGTCGGTGTAAATGATGGATTCGACGCCATAGCCCTCGAACTTCTTGCCCAGATCGACCACCTCATGACGGGTCAGCTTGCTCCATCCGTCAGTGGCCACTTTTCCGTCCTTAGCATCCAGGCCTACGATGATGTGGCCCCCAAAAGCAGTGCACGCGTCTTGCAAAAAGCCCGGATTCTTGACCGCAGCCGTGCCAATGATGACATAGCGCAAGCCCGCGTCGAGATAACGCTCGATGGTGTCCAGGTCGCGTATGCCACCTCCCAATTGGACGTCCACTTCACTGCCCACTTCTTTCAAAATGGCGCGGATGGCCTGCTCGTTTTTTGGCTGCCCGGCAAACGCGCCATTGAGGTCAACCAGGTGCAACCGACGCGCGCCTTTATCGACCCAGGCGCGCGCCATGACCGCAGGGTCTTCACCAAAAATGGTCGATTGATCCATGTCGCCCTGTTTCAGGCGAACACATTGACCGTCTTTCAGGTCGATGGCAGGGATGAGCAACATGTTGCTGTCAAGGTTGAAACAGGCCGTCTTGTACCGATCTGGCACAGGGCCTGGTCAGGGGCTCCATTGTAGGAAGTTGCGATACAAGGCCAGGCCGTGGGCTGCACTTTTTTCAGGATGGAATTGGGTGGCGAAAATATTATCGCGTGCGATGGCCGCTGTGAAGCGTTCGCCGTAGTCAGCTTCTCCCGCGGTGTGGCGCGCATCAGACGGTTTGGCATAAAAACTATGCACAAAATAAAACCAGCTCCCATCTGGAACGCCACTCCAGACCGGGTGAAAATCAATGGTGGACAAGGTTTGCCAGACCTGGTTCCAACCCATTTGTGGCACTTTGAAACGGCTGCCGTCGGGCTGCAATCGCCCGGCCAGGTCAAATCGGAGTACTTCGCCAGGAATCAAGCCCAGCGCAGGGGTATCGCCCTCGGCGCTATGGTCGAGCAACATTTGCATGCCGACACAGACCCCAAAAAGGGGTTTGTTCCTGGCTGCTTCCAGCACCGCATCACGCAAGCCGGAGTCGCGCAATTCACGCATACAGTCTGGCATGGCCCCCTGGCCGGGTAGCACCACCTTATGGGCGGCGCGCACTTCGCCCGGCACTGACGTGATCTGCACCTTCCAGGAACTGTCCAAAGCCGCCGCCTGCACAGCCTGCGATACGGAGCGCAAATTGCCCATGCCGTAATCGACAACGGCCACAGTTTTTGTACCCACAGAGCTCATGCAGGTCAGAGCGAGCCTTTGGTCGAAGGGATGGCCACCGGGGCACGGGGATCGATTTCCAGAGCAGCGCGCAAGGCCCGGCCAAAGGCCTTGAACACCGTCTCAGCCTGATGGTGTGAATTCTCACCACGCAGGTTGTCAATGTGCAATGTGACGAACGCGTGGTTGACGAATCCCTGGAAGAATTCGAAGGTCAACTGGCTGTCGAAGGTGCCAATCATGCCGCTCTTGAAAGGCACATGCATGACCAGCCCCGGGCGACCCGAAAAATCAATCACCACCCGCGAGAGCGCCTC
>Ga0129336_10000692_pt1 | contig 19887 bp, 18 predicted proteins | sample CPB6_02_DNA_FD_96878 | JGI IMG/M metagenome (GOLD analysis project Ga0129336, IMG submission 96878) | Freshwater to marine salinity gradient microbial communities from Chesapeake Bay, USA - CPBay_Sum_0.6_0.2_DNA | ecosystem: Environmental > Aquatic > Marine > Coastal | place: USA: Chesapeake... | reverse complement strand
GGCTTGCCCTTGAACAGCACATCATAGAAGCCCCACTTCGGCGCGGTCAGCGCCGACGGGTAACCCATCTCACCCTTCTTCGCCATCAGCGACAGCCACACCGCGCGTGCCGAGGCATCACCCGCCGCCCAGGACTTGCGCGCGCCGGTGTTGGGCTTGCGGCGATAGGTCGCCAGCGCATGGCCATCGACCCAGGCATTGGACAGCGCATTGACGATCTCGTCCTGCGTGCAACCGATCAGCGAAGACACCGCGGCGGTGCTGGCGATCTTGACCAGAAGGGTGTGGTCGAGCCCGGCGGCTGTAAAGCCGTTCTCCAGTGCGAGGCCGCCCTGCACTTCATAGGCCTTGATGATCGCTGTCAGCACTTCACGCATGGTCAGCGGCTTTTTGCCCGCGGCGCGACGCGTGCGCGACAACCAGTCAGCGGTCATCAGGATGGCGCCGATGTTGTCGGAAGGATGGATCACCGTGCGGCCGTAGAAGGCATCGTTGAAATCCAGCCAGCGGATCAGTGCGCCGGCGTTAAAGGCGGCGGTTACCGGATCGAGCACGTAGCTGGTGCCGGGCACGCGCGCGCCATGGGGCACGATGGTGCCGGGCACGACGGGACCGAGCAGCTTGGTGCAATCCGGATAGGCCAGCGCCTCGAAGGCGCAGGCGAGGCTGTCGATCAGCGTCAGCCGCGCGGTCTCATAGGCGAGCTTGCTCGTCGGCCTGTAGGCGTAGGCATATTTCGCCAGGTCGACGATGACCCTGTCCGGTTGCGGGCGCTTGTTGTCCACTCCAGCCATTTATATAACTCCTTGATTTAATTTGATTATTTTATTCCGCCTTGATGCCGGCGGTCTTAACCAGGCGGCCCCACTTCGCCGCCTCGGCTTTCAGGTACTGCGCAAACTGCGCCGGCGTATCGCCGACGGGCTCCAGCCCCGCCTTCGCCATGCGCCCGGCGATCGCCGGTTCCTGCAACGTGGCGACGATCTCGCGATGCAGTTTTTCGATGATTGCGCGCGGCGTGCCGGCCGGCGCGACCACACCGTTCCAGTTGTTGGCTTCGTAGCCCTTGACCCCGGCCTCGGCGATAGTCGGCATTTCCGGGAACAGCGGCGAACGCTTGGCCTTGCCGACGCCCAGCCCGCGCAATTTGCCGGAACGGATGTGCGGCTGTGCCGTGGTCAGGTTGGCCATCATCATGTTCAAGCGGCCAGCCACCAGATCTGCCACCGCCGGCGCGCCGCCCTTGTACGGCACGTGCAGGGCTTCCACGCCGGCCATGCTGGTGAACAATGCCATCGCGAGGTGGCCGGCCCCGCCGACACCGCTGGAGCCGAAATTGAATTTGCCCGGATTGGCCTTGAGCAGCTTGACCAGTTCGCTCACCGAGGTGGCCGCCATGGAAGGATGCACCACCAGCAGGTTGCTCGAGGCGGCGATGTTGGTGATCGCGACAAAATCGCGGTCGAGCACATAGGGCACGCCGGCGCGCAACGAAGGGTTCACTGCCAGCGGGGGCGTCGCCATCAGCAGCACATGACCATCGGGGTTTGCCTCCTTGACGATGGCGGTGCCGATCAGGGTACCGGCGCCTGTGCGGTTGTCGACCACGATCTGCTGGCCCAGACGCTCGGACAGGCGCGCACCGGTCACGCGAGCAACGGTGTCCGTCGAACCGCCGGCGGAGTATGGCACTACAAGGCGGATGGGGCGCTGCGGAAAGTCAGCCGCTGCAGCCAAGACTGAAAACGAGAGTAGTGCTGCAGAAGTCACGCGGTGGATAATCATGATGCCGCTCCTAGCCAAAAAACATTGTCCTCCGGGGATGCAGCATTATGGTTATCGGTTGCAGGCTGCCGCTCATTCAGTGGACGGCGCACGCTCAAGCGGTATGCGGGGCATTTCAAAGCGGTCGGTGATTCGCGTATACCCACCCTTGCCGGCGAGCCGGCCGATCGGGTTAATCGCCCCGGCATCCACGTGAAAGCGGTCGTTCACAATGCCCTCGTGATAATGGAAGCAAACCACTTCGCCAAAAACCACGTGATACGGGCGCCGGCCCAAATCCACGATCTGCATCAACCGGCATTCCATCGCCACCGGCGCTTCCGCGATGCGCGGCGGACGGACCTTGGTCGAGGGCACAGCGGTCAGACCCGCTCGCTCGATCTCATTCACGTCCGCCGGGTAGTCCACCGCGCAGATGTTCATTTGATCCTTGATCGCGTCACTGACGATGTGCACCACGAATTCCGGTGTTTCGCGGATATTGCGCACCGTGTCCTTGTCTGCACCGCCTTTGTCACCCACCGAAAACATGAGCATGGCCGGATCGGAACCGACAGCATTGAAAAAACTGAAAGGCGCAGCGTTGGGCCCGTGGCGGCCCAGAGTCGTCACCAGTGCAATCGGGCGGGGTGTCACCGATCCGATCAGCAGCTTGTACTGGTCTTCCCAGGCAATGGATGACGCATCAATTTCCATAACTATTCCTGATTGGTGATCACGCGAAGTGAGCGATTCTACATCGTCGCCACAGCGGCACCAGCGGCGGACCAGCATGCGAACAGGCCGCCTGTCAAAATAAAAGCGCCTCCCGCAGGAGGCGCTTTTTCCTCGGAGTGCCTGCCTAATCAGCGCAAGCGGATATTGCCTTTTTTGATGATGTCAGCGTACTTGACGATGTCGCCCTTCAGCTTCTCGGTCAGCTGCGCCGGGCTGCTGGCAACCGGATCCAGACCCTCGCGAGCATAGAACTTCTTCACTTCCGGCGCAGACAATGCGCTCTTCACTTCGGCATTCAGCCGTTCGACGGCGTCGGCGGGGCTATCCTTGGGCATGAACATCGCATACCAGTTGTCGGAAATGAATCCCGGATAAATCGAATGCATGGTCGGCAGATCCGGATAAACCGATGCCCGCTTTTCGGTGGTGACAGCCAGCGCGCGCAGGCGGTTGGCCTTCATATGCGGGCTCGCCGACGGTGCCGTCGCAAACAGCGCATCGATCTCCCCGGTCGCCACACCCAGGGTTGCCGGGCCGCCACCTTTGTACAGAATCGTGGCACCTTTGGCGCCGCCGAAAATTTTCAGCATTTCACCCGAGAGATGACTGGTGCTGCCCGGGGTATTGCCGCCGATGTTAATGCCTTGCGGCGTGCGCTTGGAAATCGCCACCAGCTCCTGTACGGATTTCGCCGGGACGCTGGGATGAACCACTAGGACCAGGGGCGCCGATGACACCCAAGTCACCGGCGTCAAATCAGTCACTGCATCGAACTTCATGTTCTTTTTCTGCAGCGTGGTGTTGACCGCGAGGGTCGCCGTCGTGAACAGGACCGTATACCCGTCAGCAGGCGACTGCGTGACGATATCGGCCCCAATCAATCCGCCGGCACCGGTACGGTTATCCACCAGCACCTGCTGCTTCATTGCACCCCGCATTTTCTCCGCCAGTAAACGGCCTTGAATATCGGTGCCACCGCCGGTGCTGAATGGCACAATCAGCCGGATGGGTTTGTCGGGATAGGCCGCCAAAGCGGTACCTGATGCCAGAAACCCGGCTGCGATGGCAGCGGCGACGCCCGCGTAGCGAAATTGGTTGAACATGCTGAGCCCTCCGTAATTATTTGAAATTAAATAAGAATTTGTTTGTCACTCTGAAGTTACGATTTGTATCGCATATTCCTCAATAGAGACCATAGCGCGGACTTGTCGAAGGGGTCAAGAATTTTCACTAATTAAAAACTCAGAAATTCACCCCGAATCCAATAAAAAAGCCCGCGAAACGCGGGCTTTTTTGCACTATCTGATTACTTAGTCACGCAAATTTCACGTGACGTTCTGCTGAAAGGTTTTTATTCGGCGATGACATTCGCTGCTTTGATCACCTTGGCGTACTTGGCTGCTTCACGCTTGAAGTAATCGGCCAGTTCCTTGGGAGTGCTGCCGACCGGCTCGCCGCCTTCCTTGCGGATAAAGCTGTTGACGTCATTCGATTTGAGCGCCTTGACGATTTCGCTGTTGAGCTTGGTGACAATCGCTTCCGGTGTGCCTTTCGGGAAGAACATCGCGTACCAGTTATCCGCCTCGAATTCCGGATATACCGATTTCATCGTCGGCAGTTCCGGGAAGGAAGACGAACGCTTCGCAGTCGTCACCGCAATCGGGCGCATTTTGCCGGACTTGATGAACGGCTGAACCGCCAGCGCCGTGCCGAATGTGAAGTCGGTTTCGCCGCTCAGCTGCGCCACTGCAGCCGGTCCGCCGCCCTTGTACGGCACCGAGGTCACTTTGACCTTGCCGAAGAGCTGCAGCATTTCGATCGACAGATGGCTCGTCGTGCCGGAACCGTTGTGCCCTGCGATCATGCTCGCAGGCTTGGACTTCTTGACCAGCGCCAGAAACTCGTTGAGATTCTTCACCGGCACGCTGGGGTGCACGACCAGCACCAGCGGCACCGACGAGATCCAGCTCACCGGCACGAGATCGTTCAGCGGATCGAATTTGATGCGCTTCGAATACAGCGTCATGTTGACCGCCAGCGAGGCGGTCGTAAACAGGATGGTGTATCCGTCCGCCGGCGATTTCGCCGCGACTTCCGCACCGATCAGACCTGACGCGCCCGAGCGGTTTTCGACCAGAAAGTTCTGGCCCATGCTCTGCTGGAACTTCTGGCCGAGCAGCCGTCCCTGGATGTCGGTGCCGCCGCCGGCACCGAAGGGAACGATGATGCGCACGGGTTTCGTCGGATAGTTCTGGGCGGAAGCGAATCCGCCGATGCACAGACTTGCCGCCGCCAGCACGCTGGCGACCCCCCGCAAGTATTGATGTGACATGAATGACTCCTTGTTGGAAATGTTGGAACGGTGTGTGCTGCTGGCCGGATCAACCGTGATAGATCGGTCCGGGTTGGGAAAAGAAGGCGTGCAGAATGTGGTAGACCAGCTGGTAATTGATCTGCTGGAAACTGGCATGCGAGATGCCGGCCATCACCGCGAACTGCTTGTCCGGATTGGGCAGTTTTGCGAAAAATTCCATCAGATCCTCGACACTGGCAATGCCGTCATACTGGCCGCGCATGATGATCGTCGCCGCGGTGATCTTCTCCGGATTGACCACCGGCAGATTGGCGCACATGTCGAGATAGGTGCCGGTGGGCACCGAATCATCGTATGTCAGGATGGCGTCGGCGAAAGCTTCGATCACTTTCTCCTCGGCGCATCCCGGATGATCACGGTTGAAAATGGAGTGCACAAAGGCGCGATCTATGGGACGACGCTTTTGAGCGCGCCACTGGTCGAGTTTCTTCGCACGCTCCTCGAGTGTCGGACTGCCCTTGCCGGTCCACACGAAGGCGTCGAGCGCGAGACGTGACACGCGCTCGGGATGACGTTCGGCGAACATCGCGGCACGCAGCGCGCCGGAGGAAATGCCGTACACCAGGAACTGCTTCTGCCCGGTGGTCCGGGTAATGTAATCCGATACCGCCGCCAGATCGTCGGCACCGCTGGCAATGTCGTAATGAATGTCACGCAGCTTGCTCGACTGGCCGTAGCCTTCCATGTCGAAGCACCAGGTATTGAACCCGCGCTTGGCAAACCAGTCCATCACCGACGAATCCGGACGCCCCGGCACTGACAGATCAAAGGTCGGCACCGAAGACATGGATGATCCGTGCACGAAGATGACAGTGCCATTGGCACCCTTGCCATCCGTTGCGGGTTTCTCCCACATAAACAGCTTCATGTCGCCTTCCGGCGTCTTCTTGTGCGTCCAGTGCGTCTTGCCGGTCACGGCGGCCTGAGTGGATGAAGTCATGATGTCCGATTCAGAAGTTGGGTCTAAGGGAGGAAATGCAGCAGTTCTCGGGGTTACCGATTCCCGGTCGGGACGCCAGTCCGCACACCGGAAAGGCGCCAGAGTCTAGGGGAGCATTACCGGTCAGTCAACGACCGGTGACAACACCGCAATACCGCTCACGGGAGATCGGAATCCCGGTCAGTAGACCGGCTTGCCGCGCCAATGGTTCTCCCGGGCCATCGATTTCACCCGTATGGACTCCACCTTGACCCCTTTGAGCACCTCCAGCGAGACCTCGACACCCGCCTCACCGGATTTCCACAGTCGCTGGTAGAGATCGGCCTGACCGGCAATCGGTTCGCCGCCGAACCCGACGATGATGTCCCCCGGTTGCAGCCCGGCCTGCTCTGCCGGCCCCTCGCGGGACACGCGGGTGAGAATGACTTTGCCATGGACCTCCTGCGAGGTGATGCCCAGCCAGGGCCGCGGCTTCGCCGACGCCCGGCCCGTCGCAATGAATTCACCCAACACCGGCTTGATGCGATCGATGGGCACAAACAGGTTGCCGGCGACTGCGCCGCGCCCCACGGCATCACCGACGGCCAGATAACCGATCCCCAGCAGCTTGCGGTCCTTGGACAAGAGCGCGGCACCCTGCCAGTTCACCGTAGCGGGCGCGGTATACAAGGCTTCGTCGAGCAGGTATTCCCAATAGCCGACGAAGGGACGCTTGGACACGATGTAGGCCGGCGCCACCCCGTCGAAACCGACAATGAGCACCAGATCACGCAGCTTTGCATCGGCGGAGGCACCCAGATCCACCGGCTTGATCGGCAGGGGCTGTTGCGACTTCACCAGGCCCATGCCGCTGGCAGTGTCATAAGCCACCACCGTGGCCGGAAAACGGTTGCCATTCGCTGTCGTGAGTTCAACCGAGTCCGCCTCGGTCAGCAGAAAGCCGATGGTCATCACCAAGCCACTGCTGTCTATGACAACTCCAGTGCCCTCGCGCTGCGCGCCCAGCGTCTGTGCGCTGCGCGCCTCAGGCACCGCCTTCACCGACAGTTTGACCACGGAAAACTGATCGACGGTGGCCTCCCGTTCTGCCGCCCCTGCCGGCGCGCAAAACGCCAGTCCCCAGCAAACCGGGAGCAGCCACTGCAGGATTCGGCGTCGAATTGGGGTGCGGTACATGAAACCTCCTGAGACTTTCTGCGCCTTGCCGGCCGCGAAGGTTTTATCCTACGACGGATGCGGCCGATGCAAAAGCGGCATCTGGCTTACAATGCGCCTTTTTTTACACTGCAGGACAGGAGGAGCCAGTGGATCTCGGACTCAAAGGAAAAGTCGCCATCGTCACCGGTGGCACGGAAGGCATCGGCAAGGCAACCGCACTGACGCTCGCGCGTGAAGGCGCCAAGGTCGCCATCTGCGCGCGCCGGCAACCGCTGCTGGACGCGGTCGCCGCTGAAATCACCAAGGCCGGCGGCGAAGTGCTGGCCATGTCTGCAGACATGAGCAAGGCGGCCGATGTCGAGCGCTTCGTCAATGCCGTGGCCGAGAAATTCGGCGGCATCGATATTCTGCTCAACAATGCCGGCACCTCGAAGCGCGGCAACTTCCTGTCGCTGACCGACGAGGAGTGGTCGGCGGATCTCGAACTCAAGGTCTTCGGCGCCATCCGTTGTGCACGCCTTGTCATCCCGCACATGAAAAAGCGCGGCGGCGGCCGCATCATCAACATCACCATCTCCGGTGCGAAACAGCCGGCGGCCGGTTCCTATCCGACCTCGGTGTCCCGCGCCGCGGGTCTCGCGATCACCAAGGCGCTGTCCAAGGAATTCGCGGCAGACAACATCCTCGTCAACACGATCTGTATCGGCAAAATCAAGTCAGGACAGCATGAACGCCGCTATACCAAGGACGGCCAGAGCCCGGATCAGTACTACGCCGACATGGGCAAGGACATCCCGATGAAGCGTGTCGGCGAGGCCCAGGAAGTGGCGAACGTCATTACCTTCCTCGCCTCGGATGCGGCCAGCTATGTCACCGGCACCAGCATCAATCTCGATGGCGGCATCTCCGGTGTTCTGTAAAAATATTCAATAAAATCAATTATTTATTGCATGAAAAAGCCCCGCGGTCGCGGGGCTTTTTCATGCTTTTTCGCCGTCGAACCAGATTGCCGCAACCCTTCAACCCGCGGCCGGCGACAGATCAGGCGCCAGGGCCATGCGCTCGTCAAACACAAAGCAGTTGCCCTCCCAGTGCCGGCCATCAGTCTCCTCGAAGTATTTGAGTATCCCGCCGTCGAGTTGCCACACTTGGCTGATCCCCAGTTCACGCATGTACAGCGCCGCCTTCTCGCAGCGGATTCCGCCGGTGCAATAACTCACCACCGTTTTCCCCGCGAAGACGTCGCGGTGCCTGCTCAGGGCTTCCGGAAACTCTGTAAAGCAGCGCAGCCGCCAGTCGATCGCGCCGGCAAAGCGGCCGTGATCCACCTCGAAATCGTTGCGTGTATCCAGCATCACCACCGGCCGGCCGGCGTCGTCATGCCCCTGATCCAGCCAGCGCCGTAGCGTCGCGGCATCTACGGCGGGCGCGCGACCGTCGGCCGGTGCAATGGCCGGGTGATTCATTCGAATGATCTCGCGCTTGAGTTTCACCTTGAACCGTCGGAATGGCTGTCCCGGCGACCAGCTTTCCTTGGCCTCCAGGGTTTCAAAGCCCGGCACAGCACGCAGTTCGGCGAGCATGGCCCGTGCGGCCTGCTCAGGTCCTGCGAGAAAGGCATTGAGGCCTTCGGGTGCAATCAATACGGTTCCGCGCAGGTCGAGGCCACGGCCGGCCGCCAGCAAGCGCTCGCGCAGCGCCGCGGGGTCGGGCACCTGGGCAAACCGGTAGGCCGCAAGATTGAGTATGGAAGCAGGGTCGGTCATCGGCAGCATTCAGCAAAAGCACGCAGGCGCGGACAAAAACAAAAGCCGTCCCGGGGACGGCTCTTGCAGAAAGTGGTGCCGGAAATAGGAGTCGAACCTACGACCTTCGCATTACGAATGCGCTGCTCTACCAACTGAGCTATTCCGGCAGATCCGGATGGCACAACCCGCGGAAGCGCCGGATTTTACCCCAAAGCGGGTGTCGCCGCGCGCACGCGCACGACGATGTCCACCCCTGCGGAAACTGTTCCGGCCGGCAGCGCAGGCAGACCCGAAACAGCGATACCGTCAGTCGGTACATCAGTGATGTCACCGGTATCGACGTTGTAGATGTGGTGATGCGGCGTCATCGTCGGGTCATAGAACACCCGCTTCGGGTCGACGATCACCTCACGCAGCATGCCGGACTCGCAGAACAGCTTCAGCGTGTTGTAGACCGTGGCCTTGGATACCTCTGCGTGCTGCGCATTGACGCGCTCGAGTATTTGGTCAGCCGACAGGTGCTGCGGTTTCTCGAACAGCACGGCTGCGATCTGTATGCGCTGATGGGTGGGGCTGATGCCGTACTGACGCAGCCGCTGAATGGCGCCCTCGCGCCCATAAGTCACCGATTTCATGAACGTCATTTTAATGCAAGATTTGGACTACGTCTAATACCTCGGCACCCCACTCACCCAGATAACCCTGTTAAATCAATGGGTTTACCTTTTGTCGGCCTGCAGCAGCACCTCCGCCCCCCCATCCGCCACCGCCCGCGCATGGCCCTCGACCGCACGTCCGCCAAGGCCCGTCTTGCTCCCCGCATCTGTGCGATTTTCCACATAAATCAAGACATTCCCGCCGCTGATACCCCCTCACCCACCATTCATCGGCGGGCAGTGGCATGGGCGTACAATCAGGACTAATTTAATACCGTGTGAAGGGAGACCCATGAAAGCAGAAAACAAGGGCTTTACGCTGGTCGAGTTGCTGGTCACTGTAACGATCATCGCAATTCTCGCCTCAATCGCATTACCGGCATACCAGTCTCAGGTAGCCAAGTCGAGGCGGGCCGACGCCCAGCAGTTCATGACCCAAATGGACGGCCGGCAAAAGCAAATTCTTATCGAACAAAGGGCCTACGCGACTGCGCCTAACGCGCTGAACGTGAGCAGCCAAGGTTTCACTTGCACGAGCACTCAGTGCTCGAATACCTACTATACGATCACATTCAATCCCGCAGTCGACAATACCGCTACGCCACCCTCATATACTATTTGCGCAATACCCACCGGCGGGCAAGCCAGTGACGGCGTGCTTCTATTGAGCAGTACCGGATCGAAACAGCGATTGACCGGGACAACCACTTGTTCTGGCGGAACAAGCACAGGATGGTGAACGTGCATACGCGATCGGTCGGTTTCACTTTAATCGAGTTACTGATTGCCATCGCCATTCTGGCGATTCTGGCCGCCATCGGCACACCGAGCCTTCAATCGTTGATCGCGACAAGTAGACTAAAAACAGCCGCATCCGAAATGCATTTAAGTTTTATTCTGGCAAGAAGTGAGGCAATCAAACGAAACGCAAACGTAACCATCACGCCGTCTGACGCAGACGACTGGTCTCAAGGCTGGAGTGTGACATTCGGCAGCTCGACGCTTTCCACACAAAATCGCGTTCCAGGATTGACTGTCAGCACCACCAATGCCGCTTACACCAGCAAAACGGTTAGCAGTGTTACTTACACGGGAACCGGCAGAGAAAATAGCACTGATGGCGTATCGTTCGTATTCTCGCTCACCGACTACCCTTCGGTACCGGCGCGTTGTGTCGTCGTCGATCCAAGCGGGCGCGCCAGCGTGGTTAAGGATGTTGATACCACGCTTTCTGACGGATGCAATTAAAAATGCGCTCACTCGGACAAAAATCAACTCAGCTTGGCGCAACGATGCTGGAGGTGCTGGTATCCCTTTTAATTCTGGTCTTGGGTTTGCTCGGCATGGTTGGCATGCAAATTCGCGCGCAACTGGGTATTTTTGAATCGTACCAGCGGGGGCAGGCATTAATCATCGCTCAAGATATGGCAGACCGAATTCAAGTCAATCGCTCGGCAGCGTCTTGCTACGTAATCACCACAGACACATCAAATGGCACCCCTTATGTGGGGACAGGCTACTCAGGAACACCCGCCTGCGCCACCGCCGCGGGGAGCGTCGAAATGCAAACCTTGGCCGCCAATGACTTGTCTGCATGGAACAATGCCCTGAAAGGCGCCTCAGAAACCTCTTCCGGCGCCCAGATTGGCGGATTGCTCGGGGCGCGCGGCTGCATAAGCTTTGATTCCACCGCGAACACTTACCGCATCTCGGTTACCTGGCAGGGCATGCAGCCGACAGTCGCCCCCACGGCCGGAGATGCCTCGGCAACTTGCGGCAAGGATTTATATGGGACTGAAAACCAGCGGCGGGAAGTCAATATCACTTTACAAATAGCCACCTTGACCTGATACCCAGATGACGAATACCGGCAACAGTCGTAGTTACCGACGACAACAACGCGGGATAACCCTGATAGAGATCATGGTGTCCCTCGCAATCAGCATGTTTTTGCTGATCGGCTTGCTAACCGTTTTTTCGAACTCGAGCAAATTAAATTCAGACCTCAACGTCTCGATGCAGCAAATTGAGAACGGGAGATTCGCCATTCAAGCACTGAGCGATGACATCGCCTTGGCAGGCTTCTATGATCGGCTTCCGGCGATGCTTACTGCCCCCAGTTCATTGCCGGACCCTTGCGCATTTTCGGATCTCAATAACGTTCGCTCCGCGACCGCTTTGCCAGTGCAGGGATATAACGCTCCTACCTCATCACCGTTAAGCTGTATACCTGCAGCCAATCACGTAGCCAGAACCGATATTCTGGTCGTTCGACGTGCGGATACCAGTACCACTGCCACGGGATCACTCACGGCATCGGACGTCTATTTGCAAACAAACGCCAACCCAAACGACTCGGCAAACCCCATCATCGCACTGGGGAGTACCGCCAACTTCACGTTGACCGAAAAAAACGGTAGCACCGTCTCCCCGATCAGAAAATATCGCACGCACATTTATTACATATCGCCCTGCAGCGTACCCAACGGCGGCGGAACAACGTGCACCGGCGCGAACGATGATGGAGGCTCACCGATTCCCACGCTCAAAGGCCTGGAACTGCGCATCAATCCAGCCACCAATGCGCTCGGCATGACGCAGACCTCGCTGGTCGAAGGGATTGAACAACTACAGTTTGATTACGCAGTGGACACGACTGGCGATGGCGTACCTGACGGCAACTACCTGGTCACTACAGCATCCGTTCCCGATTGGGCAAACGTAGTCGCAATACGAATCAGCGTTTTGGCGCGGAATCTGACCCAATCGAGTGGATATACCGATGGGACGACGTATGACCTGGGAGTCATGGGCGGGTGGACACCGGGAGGAGCTTACAAACGGCATGTCTATAACACAGTCGTGCGGCTGGTAAACCCGGCAAGCCGGAAGGAAAACTGAATGTCTACCATCCGACAAAACGAGCGCGGGATGACTCTCCTCATCTCCCTGGTTATGCTCGTTGTCATCACCTTGCTTGGTGTTGCCTCTATTCGAATGAACAGTTCCAGCATGCTGGTGGTCGGAAACATGCAGGCACGAAAGGCGACGGAAGGCATTGCGGCACGTGCCATCGAACAAACAGTCAACTCGGTTGCACCTTTTAACTCACCAACGAGTTCTGTCAGCTTTACACCTCCTTCTGGCTATAGCGTCACTATCAGTAACAGGACTTGCCTGCGATCTGTAGCTGTGTCCGGGTACAGCGCATTATCCGCTGTCGCGCCCGAAGAAAATTACTGGGAGTTCTCGGTCACCGTATCTGATTCTCTGACCGGCGCTCGGGCATCCATGGTTCAAGGCGTCAAAGTACGACAACTCGCCGGCAGTTGCACGTAACCAACAGGCAAGGTGCGCACACGGATGCGCAACGGAACAAAGGGCGTAAATATGATTCGATTATCAAGATTGCTGACTATCATTGGGCTTGTCGTCTGCTCTACGCATGCGGTTGCCGCATTCGACCCCGTCAACGACGATACCGATATTTTCCTGGCTAATCCCGCCTACACCTCAACCCGGCCGAACATTCTCATATTTGTCGATAACTCCGCTAACTGGGGATCAACCTCTGGGGGCACGACAAAATATGCCGCGGTTAAAGCGGCCCTGAATGCGGTCATTACGAATATCGTGACCGACGCTTATAACGTCGGCCTCGGACTCTTTGTTGAGACCGGGACGGGAAACAATAATGTGGACGGGGCCTACGTGCGTTTCGGCGTTCGCCAAATGTCCGGCACCGCGGCCGACGCCACGACCAATAAAGGAAAACTGCTCAAGGTTATCAATGACCTGGGCATCACTGCTGATCGCGGAAACGGCGCGAAGTATTCCATTGCGTTCTCCGAAGTCTTTAAATATTTTGCCGGCCTGACCGCCCGATCAGGATACGGAAAAGTCAAAGCGGACGCTGGCGGTACGGTCTATACCTCAACCGGTAGAGAATCGCTGGCCAGCAGCCCCCTCCCGCTCAGCGCCCTTCCCTCGTCGTCCCTCGCTTCAGCCTATACCAGTCCGATAGTTGATGGATGCCAGAAAAACTTCATCATTTTCATCTCTAACGGCGAAGCAAGCGACGCGACAGCGGATATCAATACCGCGAAAACACAGTTCACGGCTGATACCGGTACCACACCAACCACGATCACCCTGTCACCCAGTGGATCACAAGGCATTCTTTCAGATGAATATGCCAAGTTTATGGCAACCGGAGATTGCAATCCCAGCCTGACTGGCGTTCAGAACGTATACACATATACCCTCGATATTATTCCCCGCACCGTCGGGCAAGGTCCGTCACACACAGCCTTGTTGAAAAGCATGGCGACCAACGGCAAGGGCAAGTACTTTGCGGTCAACGACATCAGCAGCACCACAGCAATCGAAAATATTCTCACGGATATTTTCAAAGAAGTACAGGCAGTAAACAGTGTATTTGCCTCAACGACACTTCCCGTCAGCGTAAACGTACGGGGAACCAACCTCAATCAGGTTTATATCGGTGTGTTTAGACCCGATGAAAACAAAAAGCCGCGTTGGTTTGGTAACTTGAAAGCCTACCGTCTGGGCATCAACACCTCGACCAACACACTTTTCTTGGCCGATGCTGACGGCAATGTCGCGGAGAACGCTTCGACCGGCTTCGTGAGTTCCAATGCCCGCAGCTACTGGACCGAAACAACAACGCCGCCGTTCTGGTCATTCAATCCCCAAGGCACAGGAGGATCTCAGGACAGTCCGGACGGTGATCTCGTCGAAAAAGGCGGCGCCGCACAACAACTTCGCCTGGCTTATCCAAGCAGCCAGGCCACGCGAAATATCTACACTTGTGTTGATGGCGTCGGAGGGCATTGCGCCATAGGCGATGCATTGAGCGCCACCCCCTTCAACTCAACATATGTGAGCGCCACCGATCTGGGGGTCGCAACCACCACCGCGCGTGATGAACTCATCGCATGGGTCAAGGGAGCGGACAACAAGGACGACGAGAATTCCGACGGTAGCACTAGCACTTCTACCGATATACGTGCCTCGATTCATGGGGACGTACTCCACTCCCGGCCTGCCATCATCAATTACAACCGGTATGGAGATGATAACGACGTTTATGCATTTTACGGGTCGAACGACGGACTTTTACGCGCATTGAAAGGCGGAATCGCGGCGCACACAACAGGCGCCGACATTCTGTTGAAACCGGGAACAGAACGATGGTCTTTTATTCCGAAAGAGTTTTTCTCAAAGCTTAACCGGCTGCGAGACCAGACACCGACCATCAGCAGCACGAACCCCAAAGGATACTTTTTCGACGGATCAATTGGTGTTTACCAAAAGGACGATGGTGATGGAATCATCAATTCCTCGGCAGACAAAGTGTACATTTATGCCTCAATGCGACGGGGCGGCAATTTCATTTATGCACTAAATGTCACTGATCCTGCAGCTCCGAAACTATTGTGGAGAAAAAGTTCATCCGATACCGGTTGGGAGCAGCTTGGCGACACTTGGTCTGAACCTAAAGTCGCAAAAGTCAGTGCGAGTCTTGGGAACGCCGCAAATCCTGACAATGTAGTTCTGATCTTTGGGGCGGGATACGACAAGGATGTCGATGACATCAATCCCTGTCTCCTCGACGACGCGACCCGGACAACAGTGACCCAAAAGGCCATTGGTGCCGGTACAGTGACATACACCGACGCGGGTTCATGCACCATCAGCGGCGCAACGGGCAGTACCACAACATTTAACCGGACGAAAGGCCGCGGGATTCTCATAGTCGACGCCTTCAACGGCAACGTGGTTTGGCAAGCTGGTGCAGGAGTATCCACCTCAGCAACCGCCGGCGCCAAAAAACTGAACGTTTCCCGTATGAGCTGCGCCATTCCTTCTGACGTCAGTGTCATCGACATGAATCGGGATGGGATAGCTGATAGGGTGTACGTAGGCGATACATGCGGCCAAGTGTGGCGATTGAACTTGTTCGGTAGCGACATGAACGATTGGAGCGTCACACGAATCGCCAGAATATCCCCCACCAGCGGCGATGTCGGAAACTTTCGAAAATTTCTCTTCCCGCCGGATTTGGTATCGGGCGCCGATGCTAACGGGAGCTACACAGCTGTCCTGCTCGGGAGTGGGGATAGAGAACACCCGTTTGATACCACTGTCACCAACCGTTTTTATATGTTTAAAGATCGAGACGATACATCGCAATCTCTTAAAGGCATACGAAACAACACTTCCACCAGCATCACGCCGGCTTTAAACCCGTTAACCAGTTTTATTCAGGACTCCGACTTGTTTGACGCCACCAGTTCTGTGGTTGACGATTCCGATTCCCGCAGTCTTAAAGGCTGGAAGCTGACGCTGAACGCCGGAGAAAAAGTGGTATCCAGTTCAACCTCGGTAGGAGGCTCGACTTTTTTCAATACAAACCAGCCCAGTGCGACGGCCGCTGCTGGCATTTGCACATCAAATCTTGGCGTCGCCCGCGAGTACATCGTGAACTTCACCAGCGCTGCGCCGACTCAAGATCTCAATGCGCTCGGAAACATCACTAACCTCGCCAACCGGTCTGCGGTCCGGGCGGGTGGCGGCTTTCTTCCCTCACCGGTTCCTGTGGTAGTGGATATTGACGGGAAAAAGTATGAAGCCGTTGTGTCAGGCACGTCAGTGCGCACTCCGCCCACAACAACATTAGAAAAACGCGTCCGACTGTATTGGTACAAGAACGTCGACTGATTTTCCATTGGTGGCATCGCCTTGCTAGGATTCAGGGAAAGGGCGGCAATCGCGCTTGCCGGCTCGATTTACCTGCATTTGCTGATGGTCGCCTTCTCAGACGCTGGCAACAGTACAGCCCGGGAACAGACCAACGGTTTCAATCCGATCTTTGCGTACATCGATTCGCACAAAGACGCAGGCGCTTTCACCGAGGTCAAAGACAATCGTACAGATCACATTGCGGCCACCGATCTGTATAAGGAGACTGTCCACCGGAAACGTGAAGACGATAAAACCAAAGGGCCAACGTCACCCAGCAAAACAGGTTTTCTGCAAGGTGTGCAATACCTGAAATCAACCGAGGTGGATAAAGCGGCGACGCCTGTGGCACTTGCACCCCTGATTTATCCGGAGGCTGCGTACGCCTCCAAACTTGCAGGGCGGGTAAAAGTCCGCTTATTTATAAATAAGTCCGGCTCGGTAGATACTGCGATGGTTTTATCAAACTCGACGAAATACAAAGCTTTTGAGGATGCAGCAATACTCGCATTACAGAATTCTATTTTCGAACCCGCTATATTGAACGGCTCTCCAGTAAACAGCGAAAGAGTAGTGGAGGTTGAATTTAATCCGGAGGAAGAGACGTAGTAACGCTCTCCTTACGCGACTGACTACCGTTTGTTTAGCTCTTTGGGGATGGGAAAAGTTACTTTCTCTGAAATACCGTCAATCGAACGAACAGAATTCGCTCCCTCCCGTTGCAACCGGCTAATGACCGCCTCAACCAGCACCTCCGGCGCCGAAGCACCTGCGGTCACCCCGATCCGCGTCTTTCCCTTCAGCCACTCCGCCTGCAGCTCCGACGCATTGTCGACCATGTAAGCCGTCACACCCTGCTGCTCGGCCACTTCGCGCAGGCGGTTGGAGTTCGAGCTGTTGGGCGAGCCGACGACGATCACCAGATCGCATTGCCCGGCCAGGGCCTTCACCGCATCCTGACGGTTCTGAGTGGCATAGCAGATGTCATCCTTTTTCGGACCGACAATCGCCGGGAAACGCTGACGCAGCGCGGTGATGGTGCGGCTTGCGTCATCCATCGACAGCGTGGTCTGGGTGACAAACGCCAGGTTGCTTTCGTCTTTGACTTGCAAACCCGGCACATCCTCCGGTCCCTCGACCAGATACATGCCGCCCTCGCTCTGCCCCATCGTGCCCTCGACTTCGGGATGGCCGCGATGACCGATCATGATGATCTCACGGCCCTTCTCCCGCAGCTTGGCCACCTCGACATGCACCTTGGTGACCAGCGGACAGGTGGCGTCAAACACCTTCAGGCCGCGCGCATCAGCTTCGCTCCGCACCGCCTGGGATACCCCATGGGCACTGAAAATGAGGGTATTGCCGGCGGGCACATCCTCCAGCGACTCGACAAAAATCGCCCCTTTGGCGCGGAGATTATCGACCACGAATTTGTTGTGCACGACTTCGTGGCGCACATAGATCGGCGCACCGAACTGTTCGAGGGCACGCTCGACGATTTCAATCGCGCGATGCACGCCCGCGCAAAAACCGCGGGGATTGGCGAGCAGGATATCCATGGTGTTCACACTATCGCCGAAAAAAGGCGATACTCTCAACATTGGTTAAATTATTCAATTAAAACAATAACTTATGAAAACTGGTATCAGGATGTGCCGGTCGTTTCATCATTCGTCTTGCCCGCCCCGCCGCCGCGTATGCCGTCCCAGATCAACAGGCCTGCGCCACAGGTGATTGCTGAATCGGCAAGATTAAAGGCCGGCCAGTGCCAGCCGAATGCATGAACGTCCAGAAAGTCCACCACCGCGCCGATCATGACACGGTCGATCAGGTTGCCCAGCGCGCCGCCGAGCACCAGCGCCAGCGCCATGCAGAACAACCGTTCGTGCGGATGTCGATACAGCAGCCAGGAGATCCACACCGAGGCAATCACCGCCACCGCCGTGAAGAACGTCCTCTGCCAGCCACCGGCACCGGCGAGGAAACTGAAGGCTGCGCCGGGGTTGTGCACCAGCACTAGATTGAAAAAGGACGTCACCTCGATCGGCGGCCGGTCCTGCATGGCAGCGACAATGACATGCTTGCTCGCCTGATCGAGCAGCATCACCACCAGCGCGATCAGCAGCCAGCGCCACATCAGGCGTAGGTCCTCGGTTCACCGGCGCCGTACAGGTTTGAGGTACAGCGTCCGCAGAGATCCGGATGCTGCGAGTCGTGTCCGACATCGGCGCGGTAATGCCAGCAGCGTTCGCATTTGCGATGACTGCTGGGCTTAACGGCAACGGAGACCTCTGATCCGTCCGCCTGCTGCACGGTCGCCGCCGATGTGATCAACACAAAACGCAGGTCATCGCCAAGGCGTCGCATCGCCTCATACACCGGCCCTGACGCACGTATCTCGACTTCCGCCTGCAACGACGAACCGACTGTGCCTTGCGCACGCTGCTCTTCGATCTTCTTGTTGATCACATCGCGGGCCGCGCGCAGATCTGCCCAGGCGCTTTCGACCGACGATTGCAGCGCGGTTCCGGGCAAGTCCTGCCAGGTCTCCTCGAAGATGCTGGACTCACCACCCGAACGGAATACCTGCCAGGCTTCCTCTGCGGTAAAACTCAATACCGGCGCGAGCAGTTTCAGAAGCGTGGCGGTGATATGCCACAGCGCGTTCTGCGCCGCGCGGCGCGGCCGCGAATCCGCACCCGTCGTATACAGCCGGTCCTTGAGGATATCGAGATAGAACGCACCAAGGTCTTCCGAGCAGAAGGCCGTCAGTTCCTTGACGACTGTGTGAAACTCGTAGCGCTCATAACCGGCAGCGACCTTGGCTTCCAGACGGCGCGCCAGTTCGAGCGCATAGCGGTCGATTTCCAGCCATTGCGCCGGCGGCATCGCGTGGCTGGCCGGATCAAAATCGGCAATGTTGGCGAGCAGGAAGCGCAGGGTGTTGCGGATGCGGCGATAGGATTCGACCACACGCTTGAGAATTTCCCTGGAGATCGACAGCTCGCCGGAATAGTCCGTGCTGGCTACCCACAACCGCAGGATGTCGGCACCCAGCTCGTCCATGACTTTCTGCGGCACGATGACGTTGCCCTTGGACTTGCTCATCTTCTTGCCTTCGCCGTCGACGACGAAGCCGTGCGTCAGCAGCGCCTTATACGGCGCGCGGCCATCGGTCATGCAGCCGGTCAGCAACGAGGAGTGGAACCAGCCACGGTGCTGATCCGAGCCTTCGAGGTAAAGATCCGCGGGGAAGGCGCCGTCCGCCGCATGCGAGCCGCGCAATACCGTCAGGTGCGTCGTGCCCGAATCAAACCAGACGTCGAGTGTGTCCTTGATCTTGTCGTACTGCGATGCTTCCGCGCCGAGGAGTTCTGCTGCATCCATGGCCTGCCAGGCCTCAATGCCCTCCTGCTCAACACGCTTCGCCACCTGCTCCAGCAACTCCGGCGTGCGTGGGTGCAGTTCACCGGTCTCCTTGTGCACGAAGAAGGGCATGGGTACGCCCCACTGTCGCTGACGCGATAACGTCCAGTCCGGTCGGTTGGCAATCATCGCGTGTAATCGCGCCTGTCCCCAGGACGGGAAAAACTCGGTCGCCTCGACTGCGCGCAAAGCGATGGTACGCAGAGTTTCCACAGGCGTGCACCCCTTGTAGCCCGGCACTGCCTCCATGCCGGCGAACCACTGCGTGGTCGCACGGAGAATGATCGGCGTCTTGTGGCGCCAGCAATGCATGTAACT
>Ga0129336_10000690_pt1 | contig 19896 bp, 24 predicted proteins | sample CPB6_02_DNA_FD_96878 | JGI IMG/M metagenome (GOLD analysis project Ga0129336, IMG submission 96878) | Freshwater to marine salinity gradient microbial communities from Chesapeake Bay, USA - CPBay_Sum_0.6_0.2_DNA | ecosystem: Environmental > Aquatic > Marine > Coastal | place: USA: Chesapeake... | reverse complement strand
CATTTCTTGGAACAAGAACGGTTTCTCCTTCCTCTCCTGAACATTTTATTTTACCTTTATAACTAAAATTTTCATCATCTTTTAATTTTCCTACAATTAAACGATTATTAGTTTCTGATTCTTGTGCAACTATTACTTTCTCTTTACCATCAATTATAAAATATCCTCCACCATCATAAATACATTCTCCTAAACGTTGTAAAACTCTATTTCCATTATTATTCAAAATACAAATATCAGAATGAAGCATAATTGGAATACTTCCAATTGCAACTTTTTTTATCGTTTGAATATATTTTTCATTATCTTCATTAGTAATTTCTATTTCTACATCTGCATATATATGTGTTTCATATGATATACTTTTCAATCTTGCATCATTTGGAGTTATTAATTTTTGTGAAGTTCCTTCAATTGTTATAGGATGGTCCAAATAAATTTTATCTGTATTTTTACCTCCTATAAATACCTCCGCCTTCATTTTCATTTTATTTGGATTATTATCTTCAAATTTAATCATAGTAATTGGATTATAAGATTTAATAGTTTTTGGTATATAATTTTTTATTAATTCTCGAAAACTGTCTAAATGATGATTTGTGAATGGATATTTATGGTCTTTGAAATGCAAATCTATTATATCCCACTCGTTCATTATATAATATAATATAAAATAATTATTATTTTTTACATTCTTTATCTATATCTGCACAAAATAAATAATCTTCTTCTTCCTTTATATCAATCTTTAAATCACTTTTTTCTATAAATTCTGGATTATTTATATTAAATTCATTTATACCTTGTTGTTTAGCATCTTTAATAAATTTCTTTTCTTTTTCCATAAAATTCTTAAAACCTCTATCTGTTGCATCAAAAAAACAATTTGAATATATAACTAATGTTCCATCATTATCATTTAATGTTAAACTATATGGAGGTTTTCTACATTCTTCACAATCTCCAACTAATTTATTTACTCCATTTGAAACTGAAACATTTATCGATTTATAATTATTATCACTATCTATATATTCAACTGCAAATCCATTTGTTTCAAATGTCATTCCCATTGCTTTTTGTATTGGATTTCTATTTATAAAATAAATAATACTACCTGTTGTTTTATCTACCACAAATATTAAACCATTTGAAATCATTGTTAAATAAAAGCGATTATTAAAAGAATATAGTTTTTTATTAATTTCTAATAAATCACCTACTGATATTACATTTCTTTTAGATATAAGTGTTCGACCCCAAGGCATATAAATAATTTTATCTTTATTCATTTCCTCTTTATAAAGATATAATGACATTATGATTTCAGGAATACCTGGATATATCTTTCTTAAATATGATAATTCCTTTATTATATTTTGACTATATTCTCTTGAATAATAATTACGTTTATCACCCTCATTTAAATTATTGGAATATTTATCCTTTATTTTTTTATTTATGAAATTTATAATTAAATCAACAGGTGATTTATAATTTGAAACTTCATTACCTCCAACATTTGTTCTGCCAGTTCTTATTAATTCCTCACTTTCTCTTAAATAAACACTCAACCCTTTTTTTATATCTTCCATAACTTCGTTTTTAATAAATTCTGGAACATCTAAATTTCCACCATTTGCATCCCTAATATTTTGTAAATATCCTCTAGTTTGTGCTAAACATTTATTAGGAAGAAATGGTGAATATTTTAATGCATTTTCATTATTTTTCCCCTCATCTTCTGTTAATTCTGGTAATAATCTTGTAAAATCTTCACCTTCATCTGCAAAACATCCTCCTTCTTTACATAATAAATGTAAATCATCATAAAATGAATATTTATTTCCTTCTTCTCGTTTAATAATTTCCATCATAGTTTTAATAGCCTCATCCGAATATGGAGGATTTTTAAATTGTTTTCTCAATTTCTCATAATCAATTGTTGAAGTTCTTTGAAAATCTAAAAAGTTTTTTTTTGAAATTAATGTGAAAAAAAATTTTAATGAATTTCCAACATCTCTAAAATTTGTTATATACTTATATTCCGTGCTTATATATGGAAAATATATTATCACTTTTCTATTTCCCTTGAATTTATAAACACTTGCTAAACTATTTTTATATTTCTCCTCATCTTTTGGTGGTTCTCCTAAATCTGAAATAAAAAATGATTTAAGGAAATCAACTATAGCTAAAGTTCCTTTAGTTTTTATCGGACTTATTCTTTCTATTTGAGGATTTATAACGACATTTCCATAATTAAAAGAATTTTGATGATGAATATCAAATTTCTCGCCATCAAATACACTTCTATCATAATCTAATTTTCGTCCCATTAATACAAAAATAGGCATTGGAATTTTAATTGGAATTCCTGTCATATTTCCCTCATTTAATCTTTGATAAACATAATCTATAAATTCATCAATTATAATTGATATTTCATCATCATTTCTATTATTTAAATTTAATTCATAAACTAATGATTCCTTCGGTATATGTATTTTATCAACATTATATTGTTGATGAGTAAAAAAAACACATTTCATAAAATTCAAATTTTTTACCATCTTAATAATTCCGTATAAAAAATATGACAAATAATTGTTATTAATATTATCGCAATTATTATTATTTTTATAAATAAATAATTATAATCATTTATCAGTTTTTTAATTTCTCTACTTTTCTTTATATCAAATTTTTCAAATAATAAACCAAAATCTTTAAAATTTTTTTCATATTTAAAATTTATATATTTTAAAAATAAAATTTTAAATTCTAAATTTATTTTATTCAATTCTTCCAAATTTATTAAAAAATATTTCTCTTTATCTATTTCATATTCATTAATTATTCCATCATATTCTTTTATTTTATCATTTTTTATAAATAAATATTTATTTATATAATTTAATTTATAAACATCTGTATATTTCAATAAATCATTATTTTTTTTAATTTGATTATAATAATAATCATTTATTTCTTCATATGTTTTATTATCTTCATATTTCATATTATATATAATACGTCCTTTTACTCTTTCATATTCCAATAAAAATTCTAATAATTTATTTTTATTAGTATCAGTCTGTGCATATTGAATAAATTTATTTGGTTTTTTTTTCGAATAATTAATTTTATCTATTTCTTTTAAAATTAATCCCTTTATATACAAATTTTTATTTAATTTATTTTCATCTCGAATTTCTGAAATTTTAATTTTAATTATTAAATTATTTTCATCTTTTATTTCATTATATAAATTATTATAAACTGAATTATCATTTTCGATATCTCTTACTAATTTTTGTAAAAACCAATTTAAATAATAATTTTTAATTTCTAATTCATCTTTATTTTTTTCTAAATCACTTATATTAATGCTTATATAAATTTTTTTAGATTTATTTTTATTAATATTTTCTATTTGACTATCATAATTAGAAATTATAGGTGATTTAGGATTTATATTTAAATTTGGATTTATATTTAAATTTGGATTTTTAGGTAAATTTGGATTTATTGATAAATAAGTATCATAAAGTAAATTAGATATATCTATTTTAAAATTTAAATTATCATCATTATTTTCTAATATAACATTTGAATATTTAATTAAATATATAAAATAATTATAATCTGGTATATTTTCATTTTTATCTATATTAATAAATAAATTATTATTATCAATATAATAATTTACATTTTTTTTATTAATTAAATATTTATAAATTTTTGAATTTGTGTTATATATATCTTTAATAGATGAATTTATATTTTCTTCATTATAACTTATATTATCAAATATTATAGTATTTTCTTCCTTTTTAATTAAACTAATATAATCTCTAATAAAATTTTTAAAATTATTTGATATTATTATATCATTATCTATATATATATTATAATATATTTCATCAATTATTCTATCTAATAATTGATTAATTGATATTATTTTATTTTTTTCATTTAATTCTTCAATATCTTCAATAAAATCAAATGTTTCATTAAAAATAATATTAGATAATTCATAATAATTTTCATATTCCTTTAAATATTTATTATTTTCAATATTATTAAATATGATTTCTGTTTCAAAATAAATTGTATAAATAAATAATAAAATTATAAAAATTATAACAAAACCTATTGCTTGTATTTCTCTAAATTTATAAATAAATATTAATCCTAAAAATACAAATATTGCTATTAATCCATATTTCCATAAATATTCATATTCTTTTAAATTTAGATAATCAAAATTATCTTTATTTATATAATTATATAAATTATATCTTATTGTATATAATTCCATCTTATTCTATTATTACACATTGTTTTTCTAATTGTTTAAAATAATCAAATTTCCATTTTATCGTTGTTAAAGTTTGTAAATATAATAATAAAATAATTAATAAAAATAAATATAAATAAATTATCATTTTCTATTTTCCTATGAGATATTTAAATATCGGTTTATAAACATTCTCATTTATAATTTCTAAACCTTTATATAAATATTCATTAAACTCTTTTTGTCCTTCTGAACTAGTTAAAACAATTTGGATTATAAAATAAATTACCACCAAATTTATTATTATTATAAAAATTATATAAAAAATTGTAAGAAAAAATGGAATACTTGTATTCGTATTTATCAAAATTCTCATATTTATATCCGTTATTTTTTCATTAATACTTCTATTTAATTTATTAAAATAATCCATTTTATCATTTGATATTTCCGTATAATATAATAAATCCTCATTATATTTCTTTATCATTTTTATTTCATTATTATCTAATAATGATATAAAGGTTATTGTAGTATCATCATCTTTATATTTTGGTTTATTATTAGCAGTAGTTGTGCAATATTCTTTAAAATTATCTTGCATTATTTTATCAAAAACAATATATTCACGTAAATAACAATAAATATTATAAATTATTATTTTTTGTTCTAAACATTTATCAATATCTTCGCTTAAAACTCCTTTTTTAAATATTTCATTTAATTCATCTATTCTTGAAGGGTCATATAAGATTTTAAAAAATACATCATCAACTAAAACTGAAGGATTATCTTCATTTTGATTATCTGCTGGATAAATTAATATGTATTTTGCTATAATTTCATCAATTTCTTTTTCTCTTTTTTCAATTTCTTTATATGGAATATAAACAAATTCTTTATAAATCTTCTTAAAAATCAATAAATGAATGGAACTATAAATAATTATTATTATTAATATCGATAAAAATAAACTACTTTTATCTATTTCCTGTGGGTCTGCAACATAAATTTTATCAACTATTTTTGCATATATCAATAAAATAAAATAAAGGAATATATAAATTAATAAAAGATAAATCATATAAATTCCGATATTAAATAAAGTTAAATTTTGTTTTTGTTCAGTTAATATATAAAATCTATCATAATCATAATTTGTTTTAGTGCATTTTATAATTGATTTACTTAAATAATCTAATGTTAAACCTCGTGTTGCCGATGAACCATTAACAAATAAATAAATAATATTCATAATTAAATCATAAATTAATTTAAAAAATGCTATAATACTCAAAAATAATATGAAAAATATCATAGCTATCGATAAATAAACCAATAATTTCAAACTTAATTTAAATAATGGAACATAATCTGAAAAATAAATTTTATTTGGGTCTATTATTAAATCATCTGTTCCTTTTCCTTCTGCTTTTGCTTTTTTAATTTCCTCTAAAACTTCTTTTGATTTTCCTTCAGTTTCTATAGATTTATATAAATCTTTTATACTTTCAATGATATTCAAATAATTTTTATCGTCCTTAAATCGTTTATTATCTTTAAGTTGTTTAATTATAATATCTTTATTTTCAATTTTTTCAAATTCATCTCTTTTTAATTTTTCTTTTTTTTCTAATTTCGATTTTATTGTTTTTAATTCTTCAAATATTTCTGATGCTTCTCCATATTTATCACTTACTTCACTTTCTTGAGCCAAATAATTAATTATTAATTTTTGAAATCTTTTTTGTATTTCATCTATTTTATTTTTCTTATCATTATCTTTTTCATTATCATAATCTATTTTCCATTGACCTTTTGTTGAATTAAATGTGTTTTTATATTTATCTAAAAATGCTATTCTTTCTAATTTATTTGCATTTTCATCTTCAAATTTAACTAATAAATTTTCTATTTGTTCATAATTAACTTTTAATGATAATCCAGAAAAATCAAAAAATTTATCTACATTACCTTTTTTAAATTCTTCTTGAACATTTGGGTCTTTAAAGAAATTTTTATCATATTTATATAATTCTTTTGTTAAATTATTAATAAATTCCAAAAATCTAATATTAACTATTTCATAAATTTTTGCCAATAATTTAATAAATTCTTCAATTCTATATGAATATAAATAACCATCTTTTTCTATTACATAATCTTCTAATAATAATTTTGTTTTTTCATTTGAATTTTTAAATTTCACTATTAAATCCTTTAAATCATTTATATCTTTTGTAATTTTTGGTATTTCCTCAATTATTTTTCTTATTATTTCTTCTTTTGAAACTTTTGATGTATCCAATATTAATTTTTTACTTGTTTTTAAAACATTCGAAATTCCTTTTGCTATTGAACTATTTCCCACAGCTTTAATTCCCCTACTACCTACATTACCAACTGTTTTAATTCCTCTACTACCTACATTACCAACTGTTTTAATTCCTTTAAATCCAACATCACCAACTGTTTTAATTCCTTTAAATCCAACATCACCAACTGTTTTAATTCCTTGAAGACCTTTATTACCAACAGTTTTTGCTTTTTCTAAAGTTGTTTTTAAATCAACACCACCTTTTATTTCTTCTTCCTCAATTTTAATATTATAAATTCTGGCTGTTATTTTATCAATTTCATTATTAATTATATATTTTTCATATAAACCATAAATTTGTTGAAGATTACTATCTTTATTAAATAATTCATTTAAATTATCAATAAAATTTACAAAACTTTCAAATATATTTTTATCATAACCACCTTTTTTAGTTTTAGGTTTTTTTATTAAATTAGCAATTTCTTTAAAATTACTATCTTCATATTCCTTTTTAAAATAAAATAGTTTATTTTTTTCATTTTCATTATTAAACTCAATATCATCATTTATAGAATAATCTTTTTTATTTTCCAAAATTAATTTATAATTATCTAAAATAGAAGCATTTAATTTATCCAATTTTTTTAAAAATTCATCATCCTTTTTAGTTTTAGTTTCAAGAAACTTAATGAAATCTTTATAATTATTGAATATCTCCATTAATTATAAGAAATATAAATTATTATAAATATTATAAATAATAAAAATACAATCAAATAATATACATAAACAGATATTAATTTATAACTACAAATATTATAAATATCTACAACAACATTTTGAATTGTATTTTGAATTTTATTAATTTCACCATAAATATAATTATAAATCTTCTTATTTTGTCCAAAACTATCTGCCATTTTTGTATTATATTGAAATGTATTATTAAATACAATCAAATTATCAAATCGCAAATATAAAATTGGATTTATCTTTTTTCTTAATAAATTTATCTTATTCAAATATAAAAGATTATAAGCACTAAAAAAATCCTTTGCCTCCTCTATTAAATCATTATCTATATAATATTTTACCAATTGAAATGTAAATAATGCAGACGTTATCTTATCCTTATATAAAATTCCATATTTATCTTTTAAAGTTTTAAATTTTTCAACATCGATATTAGCAATAGGTGCTATATTTTGTTGTATTTCTTTAGTTATAGATTTAATATAATTATATAATTTAGAAATAGCTATATTATTGCGAATATCATTACATTTTCCATATACAAATTCATAATCAAATTCTGTTTTTTTATTTAAATAATTACATATTTTCTGTGAATTTATAAAATCTGCATTTATATTATTATATATTATATTATTTGCTGTATTTAATCGTGTTCCTAATGCTGTTAAATCCTTATATATAATTAAATAATAAATAACACCAAATATAATAATTAAATAACAAAACCATTCAGTATAACTAAAAACTTCTCTATATTTACTATTTTTTTCTAAACCATATTTTAAAATCCATAATTCTGCTAGAATAATTAATGGAGTTATTATAAATATTAAAAAACTCATATCAATCGAAAAATAATCATTAAAATAATAAACATTTTTAAGTTGAATAAATAAAGGACTATCTATTAATCTAGCATTATCTTTCATATATAAAAATGATGTTAATTTCAAATAATTATATACATTATTAATTATTGTAATTAAAAACCATATTAATGTAAATAATAATAATAAAAATATTAATTGTAATAAATTTTTACTAATCCATTTATGCTTACAAAAAATACCATTGTTTTCATTTATTTTTAAAATTAATTCATAAAAATCTTTTTTTTCTTCGTAATATTTATTTCCATAAAAATAAATATTTTTCATTAATTTCATAAAATTTTCTTTTAAATAATCCATTTATATCTCTCTAAATATTATAATGATTTAATTATCCATAAAATAATAAAAACTAATATTGGGAATGATAATCTAACTAAGAATTCTTGGAATGCTGTTAAATCTGTATTACTTATATATGATGTTAAATAATGAAATCCTATTTTTTCAAGTGAAATACCTAATATTATAACTATCGATAAAATAAATAATTTCATTACTTCTCTTTTAGACATTACCATTCTATCCCAAAAAGAATATTCTGGATATCTTTTTTGTTGTTGAACTTGTTGATGTGATTGTTGAACTTGAGGAGGTGGTGGTCCTTGATATTCATATTCATAATTTGTAAATTCTTCTTGTTGTGGTTTTTGTGGAGGTGGTTGAGGTTTTTTTGATTGAACTTTTGGTGGTGGTTGTTGTGAAACTGGAGGTTCCATATCTTGAAAATTTTCAAAATTTTCATTATTATAATTACTAAAAAACGCAGTATTTAATTCAGTCATTTATATCTATATTTATAAATATATATTAATATTTATTTTATTAATTAAAAATAGATATGGTTAATTACGATATTATTTTAAATATTATATCCATCGTATTATTATTTATAATTTTATTTATAATTCTTTTTGGTTGTAAAGGTAGAGGATATAGAGAAAGATTTACCAATAATAATAACGAAACAGAAGAAACAAAAGAAACAAAAAAACCAATATTATCTCCTTTTGAAAATAATATTTTAGAAAAATTATCGAATGGTAGTTTATCTACCGAAGCTTTTACAAATCTTATTAAAGAAGAAAAATTTACTAAAGATAATTTAAATAATGTTATTAATTATGTTGAACATAATAGAGGAGTTATGACTTCTTCCACAAATTAATCATCTTCCTCTTCCTCTATTTCTTCTTTAATTAATAATTCATTTCTTTTATATCTATCATAAATATTATCTCGTGAATATTCATTTTTATCTTCCTCATCACTTAATTCTTGGTCAGCATTTAGATATTTATAATCTCTAAAATTTGATTTATAATTAGGATTTAGGATTGGTGTAAATTCTTTTACATTTATTAATCTTGGTTTATAATATTTAATAACATAAGTTATTGAATGATTAATACCTCTAAAATCATATAAATTGCCATCTGCTGTTTCAAATCTAAATGTTAATTTTGATAATTTACCTATTGGATGAAATTCTCTTGTTGGAATTTTTGTTAATTCTACTCTATCATCATTAAAACCAACACCACTTACTTTAAATTTAGCTATTCCTTGATTGAAATTATTATATGCTAATGAACCAAAAGCGTGTTCTTCAATTTCAGGTGAGCGAATTATTATATATTTTTCACCAATAAAAAATACAATTCCTGGTGAAGTTATTTCATATAATCCTGTATTAGAATTATAAATACTGTGATAAACTTTTAAAAAATTTGTATAACCTTCATATTTACTTATATATTTATATAAAATACCATCATTTTCCTTTTTTATATTCAAATTAAAACCTAAGGTTTCTGCTAATGAACTCATATTCATATTTAAAATAAATGGATTTTTACAAGTAAAAATAATTTTATTTGTTAATTCTGGTGGATTATTTAAATTAGCCATTTGAATAGGTGCATTTGGATTATTTAATATCATTTGTGAATTAAATGCTGGAATAAATGTTTGAATTGTATAATTACCCGGCATTAATTCCAATTTATTAAATAATAATGGATTTGTATTTAAAGGATTTAAACCATTTGATATCAATGGGTCAGATTGACTATTTGCAATATAATAAAATAATTGATTATTATATTTATCTATTGAATACATAGTTCTAGGAATACTTGCTTCTATAACATCGATTGAAATTACATTTTTAAATGGAATATTAAAATTAATAACATAATAATTAGGGTCAGGATAATTTAAAAAATCACGTTTTTTACTATCAACCAAAAATAAATAATCCTCCTTAATACTATTTTTTTTTAAAAAATCAATATCTTCAATAGACATTCGTTTTAAATAATAACAATATTTAATAAAAATGATTATTATTTTAAATATAATTTTAATTTAAAAATGCACAATAGAAGGCTTTTAACACGTTCTTTCCTTGTTTGGAGACGTGGCAATAATTATTCGATAATTATTGATACTACAAATACAAAAGAAAATTTCTTTCACTCTTGGAAAATTATCACGAGTGAAGAAAATATAAGGAAGGAAGAAGATTGTTATATAAAGGAAGAATTCAACTATCTGCTTCCTTGAAAAGTTTTTGTTTTTTAATTCGATAGAAATTTAAAAATTAAATTATATTATTTATGATAGAAAAATAAAAATGACTTCTATAAATGAAAAATTTCTATTTGAATATTTTTTAGGTTTATTAGGTCAAATTAAAGTGTTTCATTGGGCTACATCCAGTTATTCAAAACATAAAGCTTTAGATGATTTACATTCATCATTAAGTAATGATATTGATGAATTAATGGAAGTTTATATTGGAAAATTTGAAAGACAACCTCTAGAAAACTTTAATATTTCTATGAATGCTACCAGTAATTCTAATAATATAATTGATTATCTTCAAGAACAAAGAGAATTTATTAGAGGAATTAGAAATAAAAATTTTAAAAATTATAGTGAAATTCAAACAATTTTAGATAATATATTATCATCTATGAGTAGAACTATTTATTTATCTAAATTAGAATAAATATGATTGAATTTAATTAAAAAAATGATTTTTTTTTATAATAAAAAAATAAAAAAGATGGCTAATGAAATGAATGGTTTAATTAATTATTTATATTGGATTAATACTCATTTTTATGAAGCTGAAAAAAGAAATTATTATTATCGTATTTTTAAAAGAAATCCAGAAGAGATTTTAAATGAAGAAAGAAATATGAAAAAAATTTTGAGAAAAGCAAGAAATTATGATAAAACTAATAAGAAATTTAGAAATCCATAAGTTTTTGTATTTTATCATTTAATAATTCTTCTTCATCTTTCACATTTAAATTTATATAATTATTCATATTTAAAATAGATTGTATAGCATTATAATAATATTCATCACTATTTATATGTATAATTTTTCCTTTATAATTTTTAATTTTATCATTTAAAATATAAAAACAAGCTCCTACATCAAATAATATAATAAAATCAGAATTTAATCCATAATATAAATATTTTGCTATATTCTCACCATCAAATTTAAAATCATTATTAAAAGCATCTATTGTATTTATCACATTTATTTTATTTACTTTTGTTCTATCTGAACAAATAATATAATAATCTTTATATAAATCTGCAAGTTTTTCAATAATTTTATCTTGATTATTTACAGGAACTGATTGTCCAGATCTGGGATAAACATTATAATAAAAAATAGTTTTTTTATTTTTTTTAAATTCCAAGAAATTATCAATATTTGTATAAGGAATAGTTGGCAATTCTTTATAATTATTTGGTATTAATTTATAATTTAATTTAAATTTAACAGTAATATAATTTATAATACTATTATAATAATTATTAATATTCATTAATTTACATTCAATATCTTTAAGATTAGTATTACCATATTTATAATGAACTCCAACCCATATATTTATATATATATTATTATTATTAATAATTTTATAATTATCATAAACATACATTTTATAACCATCATCATTATAAACCAAATTTAAATTAGGAATATCTGAAAATAAAAAATAATTATTACATTTATATTCTTTTGATTGTAATAATAAATAAACATTTTTATTTATTTCACAAAATTTTTTTAAAAAACTTTTGAAAAAATATATATCCCCCATATGATAATTATTTCCATAAAATACTATATTCATTATTTTATTATTTTATTATTATTTTTATATTAATTCATTACAACATTTTATACCATCATTAAATTCCAATATTCTATATACATAATTTTTTAATGAATTTTTAATCATTATTCCATTTTGATTTGATGTATTTAAAATATTTATTATATTTGATAAACATTCATTTATATCATTATTATATTTATTACTTAACATCAATTTATTTATATCTTCCAAATAATATGAATGATTATATAAAATTAATTTTTCAACTATTTCTTCCACTAATTTATGATTTCTCATCTTTTATTATTTAATTTTTTATTATCTTTATATATAAAGATAAGTTAATGGTAAATAATGATACTTGTTCTTTTTCTCAATCACCTCTCATATGGATTTTAAAATTATTTCTATTATTAATGTTAATGACATTATTTTATTTATCATTTTATTATTATTATAAATCACTTAAAAGCATAAAACATAATGAATTAGAAGGTCGTTGAATTTTATGAGATTTTATTTTAATTATTGGATTTTTTGGTGGATTTTTAATTAATTCATTTAAAAATCCAGATTTTTCAATTATAAAATTTGTTATTTTTATATTATCATATGGATAACTATATATTTTAATAAATTCATTTATATTTTTCAATAAAATCGTTTTAAAAATAATATAACTATAAATATTACATTTATCACACCATAATTTATCCTTATTTTTTTGTTTTAATTTCAATATTTGATATGATTTATATAAAGAATAATTTAATTCATTTTCATATAATTTTAAATAATCTATATTATATTTACAACTTACAAATGCTAAATGAATAAGTGTTGCCCAAAATTCAATTATACATTCATTTAAAATTAAAATGGTATCTTCTGTTATTCCAAAATGTTTTATTAATTTTTTTTTATTTTCATTTGTAAATTCATCATTATGAATTAATTTATCGTGATGAATTAATTCGTGAATAATTACTTTTCCAAATTCTTCCTTTCTAAATATAAATATATTATTTCCATTAGTATATGTAAAACCACTATTGGTATTTCTTGGAGTTAAAATTTTATTTTTTTCAAATTTCTTTTTTGCATTTGTTAATAATAAATGTATTTTGATTTTTTTTGATTTATTTGCAATTTTATTTCCTCTTTCAATCTTTTCTTTAATATCATCAAAATCTATTTTATCCTTATTTTTACGATAATATACTATACAATCTATATTACCATAATTATATTCAAATTTTGCATTAACTTCATCTATATAATTAATAACCTCATTTATTTTATAATTACCCCTAAAATTAGCTTTTAATTCCTCTTTATTCATAAAATTGTGCCAATTCCTTAATTATATCTTTCAAAAATTTTTCATTTTTCAATTTATCCATTATTTGCAATAATTTTACAACCTTTATATCATTTTCATTTTTATCTTTATTATTAAAATTATTCCAATAAATACTTCTATTTCCGAAATTATTTGCTATTAATGTTTTTATCTCATTCTTTAATTTTATTTCTCCATCATTATTTTCTTCTTCATCTAATAAATACCATCTTTTATCACTATATTTATATTTATCCTTAATTAATTGAAAAATATATAAGGATATATTATAGTGCGAACCATTTATACAATTATCTAATAAATCATCAATATTCTCTGATGTCATTTTATTTAAACATAATAATTAAATATAATTTTAAATTAAAATGTCTATTACAAATCCTTATAAGATTTTAGGAATTCCTGTTGGAAGTTCTATTGAAGAAGTTAAAAAAGTATATAAATCAATTGCTCTTAAATCTCATCCTGATAAATTAAATAATATTAGTGATATTAATGAACGTAACGTAAAAATTAAGGAATTTGTTGATGCTACTAATGCTTATAATAAAATTTTAAAAGGAGATATTGATGATTTTAGTTTTATTGATGAAGATTTTGATTTTGAAGATTATAAATTCACTTTTGAAGATTGGGAACAAACAATTAATTCTATTAGACAAAGTGATTTATTTAAAGATGTTGTTTCAATGATTATGAAATTTAAATCCAAAATTAAAAAACATAATATAAATGTTGATATTAAATATAGTGATTATTTTAGTAATAATAAAAAAAAATTAAGATTATTTTTAAAAGATATTGATGAACCTATATATATAAATCTAGATTGTAAAAAATATCCATCTTGTATTATTAATTATTTTGATGATAATGATAATGAACACGAAATTAATATTAAAATGGATTTAATTAATGATTTAATTATTAATAATGGTTTTTATCATAATAATAATAATAATGAAAATAATAATTCTATTAATTTATATTATGATTTACCAATAACAACTGTTGAATATTTAATAGGAGATACCAAAGAAATTACTTTTATTACTAAGGAAAAATTAGAAATTAATATTCAACCATTTATGAAAGAATTTGAAATTAAAGGTTATGGTATAAATAATGGCGATTTAATCATTAAATTTCCATATAATCCTATTGAAAAAGATAATTGGTATAAATTATCAGACGCAGATAGAAATGAAATGGTAAGGATTTTAATGAAAATAAAAAATGATATAAAGATTTAATTATTATTTATAGCATATAATAATTCGATGCCTTCCGCCAAAAAACCTGTTGAGACTAAAACTGCTACTGAGGTAGTAAAAGAACCTGAAGTTGTTGCTGAAGTTAAAAAACCTGTTTCTCGTGCAAAGACTGTTAAAGTTCAACCTGAACCTGTTGTAGAAGTTAAAAAGGAAGAAGTTTCTTCAACTATTGTTGATACTACAACACCTGCAACTGAAGAAAAAGAAAGCGAGAACCTAGTTCAAGTTCTTGTAGATAAGATTTCAAGTCTAACAACTCTTAATAAGGAAATTCAAGTGGTTCTTAAACAAGTTGCCAGAGATTATGATAAACTTAAAAAGATTGTAGATAAAATCCAAAAGAAACGCGAAAATGCTCGTAAATCACCATCAGGTTTTGCTAAACCTAATAAGATTTCAGATGAACTATGCGATTTCATTGGAGTTCCTCGAGGAACTGAAAAATCACGAACTGATATTACTCGTTATATTAATACTTATGTAAAAGAACATAATCTTAATAAACCAACTAATCGTCGAGTAATTCTTCCAGATGAGAAACTTAAGGCTATTCTTAATGTAAAAGAAGGTGAAGAAGTAACCTTTTTCATTCTTCAACGTCTAATTTCTCATCACTTTCCTCCGAAGAATGTGAAGTAAATTCTATATCATTATCATCTATTGTAAAACTGCAATTATTTTTATAAAGATTTTGAATTTTTTCATTCAAAACTTTTTCTTCTATTAAATTTGCAATTTGGTCATTATTTAATTTATAATTAATAATTACTTTATTATTTGCTAAACTAGGTGATGTTATTATAACTATATTTCCTTTTTCAATTAAAACTCGTTTATTAAATTTTCGTAATGAACCACAAATAGTTCCCACACATTCTATATTTGAATTTGAATAAATTTGACATCTACAATTTCCTAACATTTGAACAACTATTCCATATTCCTCTATCTCATCATCAATTTTATAACCAATTTCTTTAATCTTATTAAAAGACTTATTATTTTTCTTATTTCGAATACTTGATTGATATGACATTTATAATTATAACTAAAATAATTATTTTTATATATAAGATTTATTAGAAAATTATTTATTATATGAGTGATTTAGAAGAAAATAATTATTTAAATGATGTTTGGTGTCTTTATTTTCACGACCCTTATGATATGAATTGGGAAACTAATAGTTATAAATTTATTACTACTATTAGTAGTATTGAAGATTTTATTGAAATTTATAAAAGTTTTAATGAATTATGGTCTAGAGGTATGTTTTTTATAATGAGAGAACATATAATGCCTAGATGGGAAGATGAAAATAATAAAAATGGTGGTTGTTTTTCTTTTAAAATTAATAAAACAGAGGTTTTAGATAAATTTTTTGAAGTTTCTTCTCAAATTTTAGGTGAAGTTTTAGGAAAAACTGATATTATTTCTAGTAATATAAATGGTATTTCAATTTGTCCCAAAAAAAATTATCATATTATTCGTATTTGGATTAAAAATAATAATAATTTATCCAAAGATAATTATAATTTTATTATTCCCAATTATTCAACTTTAATGTATAAATCGCATTTAGATTCCATATAATTTTAACTTTTCTATAATTAATATTAAATGTCATCTTTTAAAGAATTTATTTTCAATAATTCTTCCATTCTAAAAACTCTTTTTCACGTTGATGACAATGGAATAAGAGTTATCAATAATAATTCTAGAGAAATCATTAAAAATTATAGAACTGCTAAGTTATTCAGATTTTTACCCATTTTAAAAGATATATTAGAAGAAATTTTAAAAGATATTTCTACAATTAAATTAATTATTATTGAAACTTATAATTCATCCAATAATTCTTTCGATTATGAAATTAAAGTTGCTGAAAATAAATTATTTGAAAATATTACAAACATTTATAAATTTAGATATTATATTCATCTTATTTTAGATAAGACAGATAAAAGAAAAATAAATGCTTCTTTAAGTATGAATAAAAATGATGTTGATGACGAATTTAATCCAATAAATAAAGTTATTATTATGATTATGTTGAATTATTTTGAAAATGAACATCCTAATTATTATAAAAAAGTTATTCTCGAAGAAAAATTAAAACCTCTTATTTCTTCCATTAGTCATCACTCTTTTGAGCTAAACATAGTCTAACTGTTCCCATTGAAGCTATTGAATATTGAAGAATAATTGGATAAGAATTCTTTAAATAAATTTCAACTGTTGTACATAAATTAGTGCATTTAGTAAAAATACTTAAATATTTTAAACTAAATACTCCTTGTATTATCTCCTTATTATTATCATTTTTCTTCATATTAATATTTTGAGATTTTTCTGTTCCTAAAATTGTCTCTTGACAACAAAATTCACCCTGACAACTCAAAACTAATTTATCATTTACATTCTTAATTTCTATATATTCCGCTAAATTATGCATATCTCTTATTATTTTTTGTAAATAAGCTGATGGCATCGTTATAATTGTATTAAAATCTTGTGGTGGAATATCTACATTAACAACATCTATATCTAACATTGATAATTTATATGTGGTTTTTACATTTCTTTCACCATTTTCAATTGTTATTCCTAAAATATTAGGGTCATTTTTAAGAATAAAAAGAGATAACATATCATTATTAGTAATGGTTTTAATTAACATATGAAATTTTAACATATTTATTCCCACATATAATTTCTTTTCACAATGATATTTTTCAAATTTTTCCGCCTCTAATTTAAGATGAATTAATACTATATGAGTATTATCTAATGCTATAATTTTCATTCCTGTATCATCAAATTCCAAATTTACATCCATTAAAATTTCTTTCATTGCATCTATTACTAATTTTATCGTTGATGCCTGAACTGTTTTTATATTTAATAAATAATCATTATTATTATTATTCATTATTATTTAACTAATTATTATGGTTTCTTTAAATATAATTTTTATGTATATATAAATAATCTTCTTGTTTTTCTTTTTTCGGTTTTTGTGGTTCTGTTGAAATTGCCGTTTCCACTGTTGAAATTATATTTTTAATAGTTGGATTATCATATGTATCTGTTAATTTTCTTAAAACTTTATTTTGTTTAGTTTCCTTTTTATCCTTAATTGGTCTTGCATATTGTTCTTTAATTGTTTTATTTAAACTTAAATAACTATGATAATTCATTTCTTATAATTTAATAGTATTTTTTTTTATAAATTTGCTCATTTCATTATCAAATGCATCACAAGTATCTCTTATATTATCCCATTGATTTTCCATTTTAATTTCTTTTTTTTCCTTTATTTCCCATAATTCCATTAAAGTTTTTATTTGGTCTTCATTGTTTTTCTCATAAATTTCTTTTATTATATCAATATCAATTCCTTCAGGTGCTTGTTTAATAATTTCATTCATTATTATAATATAAAGATTAATTTTATTTTTATTATTAAATGACGCATCATATTTCTATTCTAATGCCTATTTATAATGGTATCGAATTTTTAGAACAATCGTTATTATCAATTATTAATCAAACTTATAAAAATTGGGAATTAATTATTGGAATTAATGGTGTTCCTATTAATAGTGAAGTTCATTTAAAAGCCATTCAACTTTGCAATAATTATAAATCTAATTATGATATTTCTATTAATTATTATTATTGTAAAGGAAAAGGTTCTACATTAAATAAAATGGTAAAAGATGCTAAATTTAATTTTATTGCTCTTTTAGATGTTGATGATTTATGGATTAATAATAAATTAGAAAAACAATTACATTATTTAGATATTTATGATATAATTGGAACTGGATGTCGCTATTTTGGTGATACAAATCATAAACCAATACTTCCTTATGGAGATTTACGATATTTTAATTTTTTTCAATTTAATCCAATTATTAATAGTAGTGTAATTTTAAAAAAAGAAATAGCATATTGGAATGAAAATGAATTTTTAGAAGATTATGATTTATGGTTAAAATTATTTAAAGAAAATAAAAAATTTTATAATATTGATGAAATATTAGTTTTACATAGAATTCATTCAACCAGTTTTTTTAATACTACAAATGATTTATATGTAAATAAATTAAAAGAAAAATGGCTCAAAATTCCTTAAATTTTTTTTTTAAATATAAATAAGAACAATAATTATTTATGGCGTCTTCATTTATAAATGATGCAATTATTAATACTCATATTAATAATTCATCCTGTAATTTAGCTATTGGTCTCAAAATATCTGGTAAAGATTGGAATAATAATTCCAATAATACCGATATTTATGATTTTTATGGCATAGGGTTTCAATTATTTAGAAATACTAGTAATGATAGAGAGTTGGCTATTATTGATACTAGTAATTTTAATAAAATTCGTTTAGGTATTACTAGTAGTAATACTTCAATTATTTCTGTTAATTCCAATAATGACAAAATTTTACCTTTAATAATTAACAGTAATCTTATAATTACTAGTAATAATGTTGGTATTGGAACCACTAATCCACAATCTAATCTTCATATCATTGGAGATGTTGGTATTCACGGTAGTCTCAATCTTAATAATAAACCTTTAAGTGGTATTAGTGATTTAAATACTTCTAATTTAAATAGTTCTGGCACTATTATTGCCAATAATATTACTATTAGTGGTTCTTTTTCTAATATTAATACTGGTGTTTTTAAAACTAGTCAATGGTCTAATGTTATTACTAATCCTGATAATTTATATTATTCTATTGGAAATGTTGGTATTAATATACAAAATCCCACTGAAAAACTTGAAGTTGATGGTAATATTAAACTTTATAAT